>Ga0066640_10002462_pt1 | contig 11126 bp, 9 predicted proteins | sample CryGeyCG2114_020_2_FD_59505 | JGI IMG/M metagenome (GOLD analysis project Ga0066640, IMG submission 59505) | Groundwater microbial communities from aquifer - Crystal Geyser CG11_big_fil_rev_8/21/14_0.20 | ecosystem: Environmental > Aquatic > Deep subsurface > Groundwater | place: USA: Utah... | reverse complement strand
AACAAATCCGCCGCGCGGTCCGCGCAAGGTCTTATGAGTGGTTGAGCTGACAAAATCCGCGTAAGGCACTGGCGTGGGATGCACGCCGGCAGCGACTAAGCCGGCAATATGCGCCATATCCACAAACAGATAAGCGCCCACCGAATCGGCGATTTCGCGGAATTTCTTAAAATCCATCACCCGCGGATAAGCGGATGCGCCGGCCAGGATCATTTTCGGCTTGTGTAATTTCGCCAAATGGGCGATATTATCATAATCCAGGGTCTCGGTTTGCTGATCCAGTCCGTAGGGAATAATTTTATAGAACATGCCGGAAAAATTGTGGCTCAAGCCGTGCGAAAGGTGCCCCCCACAGGCCAAGTCCAAAGCCAAAACAGTGTCGCCTAAATTCAAACAGGAAAAATAAACCGCCATATTCGCCTGGGTGCCGGAATGCGCCTGGACATTGGCGTGTTCGGCCCTGAAAAGCTCCTTGGCGCGGGAAATTGCCAATGACTCAACTTTGTCCACATTAACGCAACCGCCGTACCAGCGCGCTTGCGGATATCCTTCGGCGTATTTATTGGTCAGCACCGAGCCCTGCGCCTCCAGTACCGCTAAAGCAGTAAAATTCTCCGAGGCGATCAACTCAATATTTTCTTCCTGCCGCTTGATCTCATTTTTGATCGCCGAGTAAATTTCCCGGTCAAATTTTTTCAAGTATTTCATTTTGGTTTAGCTCCTATTTCCTGCTCGATCTTATTTAAAATATCCAGCCGCCTTTGATGCCTGCCGCCTTCAAATTTTTCCGCCAGCCACGCGTCTAAAATTTTCTGGGCGGAATTTTGCGTAACTAATCCCGATCCCAAAACCAAAACGTTGCTGTCATTATGCTGACGGGTGAGTTTGGCCATTTTAACACTCAGGCACAAAGACGCGCGTACGCCGGGAAAACGGTTGGCCACAATCGAATTGCCAATACCGGTCTTACAGATTAATATGCCGCGCGGGGATTTTTTTTGACTAATGGCTTTGGCCAGAAGATAGGCGTAAAAAGGATAATCACAGCTATCCTGAGTGTAGGTGCCGAGGTCTTTAACCGCCAGGCGTTTTCTTAACAGGTATTTAATTAATTTTTCTTTTAAGACGAATCCGGCATGATCAGATGCAATAAGTATCGGTTTCACCCCGCCCTTCCTTTCTATTACTGCCCCAAATCCTCCCTGTTTAAATTTTAGGAAGGGCGGGGTTCATATGATTTGGACTACCCTTTCTATGGCGGCCTTGATCACCGCCATGGTTTCTTGATAAAAATCTAAGGACCGTGAGATCGGGTCCTGGATATCCAGGTCAGTATTGCCTATTTTAGCAAATTCTTTTAACAAAAACACCCTGTTTTTTGCCCCGGGCGCGATCTGCAGGATCCTTTCTTCCTGCAGCCGTTCCATCACCAAAATCAGGTCCGATTTCATGATCATTGCTTTAGTCACCCTTTGCGAACGATGACGGGATACATCAATGCCCTCATCGCGCATGACTGCTTTGGTGGCCTCAGTGGCGCCCATTCCGGAAAGCATCATGATCCCGGCAGAGATCGCTTCCACATTATTACGGTTTTTTCCCTTAAGCATTTTGTTCAAAAACGCCTCGGCCATTACCGAGCGGCAGGAATTACCGGTACAGACAAAAAGCACGTATTTTTTCTGGGCGGTTTCCTGAAGTTCATTTTTTTTCAAGGCGCCTTCGCGGATAATCCGCAGCGCGCCGGTACTTAAGTCCACGACCGATGACTCCCTGCCCACCTGGGTATCGCCGGAATCAATTGCCATATCTACCTGCTGGCTAAGGTCTTTTATCGCTTCGCCAAAATTATTCGGCGCCGGCTTCCCCGCTAAGTTAGCCGAAGGACAAACCAGGCCCTCTTTGAACATTCCGATGATCTTTAAAGCAATTTCCTGATCCGGCATACGCAGGCCAATGGTTGAATCATCTTTTGACTTAAGCACCACGGTTAAAGCGCCAGGCCAGTATTGATCAATTAATTTATACGCCGTTTGAGGAACATCCGAGCAGAATTTTTCTCTATCCTCTTTTTGGCTGACCAAAAGCGAAAAGGGCTTATCCTCGGGCCGCTGTTTTATCCGGGTGAGTTTTTTTAGCGCTTCTTGATCACGCGGGTCAGCGGCAATGCCATAAACCGTATCCGTGGGAATGATCACCAATCCGCCTTTTTTCAAAATTTCTATCGCCTCGTTAATGTATTCCTGCTTAAAACTTAGCGGATCAATTTTTACGATCTTCGCGCTGGTCATACTTTAATTTTGATCTTTTTGATCTTTGCGGCCAGGCCTTTTTTATAAGCGGCCAATTGGCTCTGGATTTTTTTATCGCTGCTACCTAAAATCGCCAAAGCAAATAATCCGGCGTTTTTCGCGCCGGCTTTGCCGATCGCCATACAAGCAACCGGTATTCCTGCCGGCATCTGAGCAGTAGACAATAACGAATCCAGACCTTTTAAGCTGGATGTTTCAATCGGTATGCCGATCACCGGTAAAGTTGTATGCGCCGCGATCACTCCGGCCAAGGCAGCAGCGCCGCCGGCAGCGGCGACAAAAACCTTAGCGCCTTTTTTAGAAGCGGTTTCTACGTATTGCGCCAATTCTTTCGGTGTGCGGTGCGCGGATAAGACCTTGGCCTCAAAAGCAACTTTAAATTCTTTTAAAACCTTGATCGTTTCATTAACTGTTCCTAAATCCGACTGGCTGCCCATAATAATACTTATTTTGCTGGCCATGCTGCCTCCTCAAGAGCTCTATGTCCTATATCTTTCCTATAATGCATCCCCTCAAAACTGATCTTTCCCGTTGCCTGATAAGATTTTTCTATTGCTTCTTTTATAGTATTGCCCAGGCCGGTTACTGCCAGCACCCTGCCGCCATTAGTAAGAATTTTATCCTGCGCTTTTTTTGTGCCGGCGTGAAAAACCATCACATCGTTTAACTTAGCCGCCGCCTCTAATCCAGTGATCACTTTGCCTTTTGCATAATCACCCGGATAGCCGCCGGAGGCGCAAACTACGCAAACGCAGCTCCGTGGATCCCAGCTTAAGCCGCCGGATTTAATAATTTTATTCAACTGCCCGGAGCTGGCGGACAGCATTACTTCTAGTAAGTCCGATCTTAAACGCGGCAGGATGGCTTCGGTTTCCGGGTCGCCAAAACGCGCGTTAAATTCTAAGGCCTGGGGGCCGTCTTTGGTAAGCATAACCCCGGCGTACAAAATACCTCTGTATTCAATCCCTTCTTTAGCCAGCCCGTCAATCGTGCGATAGATTATTTTATCCAAAATTTCTTTAAATATTGCCTCAGTAACTACCGGAGCCGGAGAATAAGCGCCCATGCCGCCGGTATTGGGCCCCAGATCGCCGTCAAAAACTCTTTTATGGTCCTGGCTGGAGACCAGCGGGATCACGGTTTTAGAATCAGTCAGAACTAAAATACTCGCTTCTTGCCCCTCTAAACAATCTTCAATAATGATCCTTGAGCCGGCTGAGCCAAAGGCATTCTTTTCTAAGATCAAGTCAACTGCTGCCTCGGCCTCAGAAATTGTTTTGGCCACCATCACGCCTTTTCCCGCGGCTAAGCCATCGGCCTTGATCACGCAAGGCGCGCCTCGGCCTTGAATATACTTTTTAGCGGACGCCGCATTATCAAAAATCTTAAAATCCGCGGTCGGCACCTTATATTTTGCCATTAATTCCTTGGCAAAAATTTTGCTGGCCTCTATCTGGCTCGCCTTTTTATTGGGCCCGAATATCTTTAAGCCGGCCCTGGTAAATTCATCAACTATACCAACTGCCAAAGCTGCTTCCGGGCCGACCACGGTCAGGCCAATTTTTTCTTTTTTGGCGAATTCTAAAAGTTTGGCAACGTCTTCAACTTTTATATCCACGCCTGCCTGTCCGGCAGGCAGGCACTCGGCAATCCTGTCTATGCCGGCATTGCCCGGAGCGCAAAAAATCTTATCTACAGATTTTGACTGGACGATTTTCCAAACCAGGGCGTGTTCCCTGGCGCCTGAGCCGATAACCAATACCCTCATTATTTTTTTTCTTTGTGTTCCGTCTTTAAAGGCAAGATGCCGGCTAATTCGCTGATTACATTGACTAATTCCGAATTGGCAGGAATAACGATCTTAGCGTTATTCTCCAAAGATTTTTCTACGGTTTCCAAGCGGCGTAAAACTTGTGCGTTGCCGACAAAATACTGTTCAGCCGCTTCATTGACTAATTTGATCGCCTCTGCTTCACCCTCAGCAGCCAAAATCTTTGACTGTTTAATGCCTTCGGACTTTTTGATCTGCGCCCTTCTTTCGCCGTCAGCCACGGTTTCCGCAGCAGTGGCAAAATCAATTGCCGCGATCTTCTCATTTTCCGCCTTAACCACTTTATTCATGGTCTCCTGGACGTCTTTCGGCGGGTCAATTTCTTTTAATTCCGTGCGCACAATTTCAATGCCCCAATGGCCGGTCTCTTCCTTTAGCGTTTTGTGTAATTCATCATTGATTTTCCCGCGCTCGCTGTTGGCGGACTTCAAAGTAAGCGTGCCGATAATATTCCTTAAGGTGGTGCGGGCAAGATTAACGATCTGATATTGATAGCTATAGACCTTATATACCGAATTCTTCACGCTCTCTTCATCGTCCTTAACCTTAAAATAAACCTGCGCGTCAACTTTCGCGTTAAGATTATCATTGGTAATAATTTCCTGCGGCTCAGCGTCCACCATCTGTTCGGTAATGTTAATCTGAAACATTCTTTCAATTACCGGCATTATCCAATGAAAACCCGGATTAGCAAAACGGTTATATTTACCGAATCTTTCAATCAAAGCGCGATGCGTGGGCCGGACGATCTTGATGCCGGAAAAAAACAAGATTACCGCGATGACAATTGCTAAATATAATAAACTCATTTGTGCGCCTCCTATATTATGCAGACTTGTTGTTTGCCTTTAACTACTTCCCCGATCACCCGCGACCTTAAATTGAATTTTGCCAAGCCTGCCATTACTTCTTTAACGATCGCGGGCTTGACCATTAAAACCATGCCAATACCCATATTCAAGGTATGATACATTTCTTTATCCGTGATGTTGCCCTTGTTCTGGATAAGTTTGAAAATTTTCGGCACCGGCCAGGAATCCTTACGGATAACCGCGTCAACGTTGCCCGGTAGAATTCTGCGGATCTTATCGTAAAAAGCCCCTCCGGTGATATGAGAAATGCCAGTGATCGCTAATCGCTTATCGCCTGCCTGCCGGCAGGCATGGCTAATCGCTAATCGCAAGAGAGATAAAATTGGCTTAACATAAATGCGGGTCGGCTTAAGTAATTCCGCGCTCATCCGCTTTAATTCAACTAAAGATAAAACTTTTCTGACCAGAGAAAATCCGTTGGAATGCAGGCCATTTGATTCTAAGCCGATAATTACATCTGCGTTGGTGATTTTTGAGCCGTCGATAATTTTGCTTCTTTCTACCACACCTACGCAAAAACCGGCAATATCGTATTCACCGGCGGTATACATACCCGGCATCTGCGCGGTCTCTCCGCCGATCAAAGAACAGCCGGATTGCAGACAGCCAAGATTAACGCCTTTGACAATATCCGAAAGCCGGCGGCTATCCAATTTACTAAACGCGATATAATCCAGGAAAAATAACGGTTCGGCTCCGGTACAAAGAATATCATTAACATTCATGGCTACCGCGTCAATACCCACCGTATCGTGTTTATCCGCCAGGCAGGCGATCTTTAATTTTGTGCCTACTCCGTCAGCTGAAGAGACCAAAACCGGATCCTTAAATTTATTTTTAGGAAAGCGGAAAAAGCTGCCGAATCCTCCGATATTCTTCAGCACTTCCGGCCGGAATGACTTTCTCACTAGCGATCTGATCCCGCCTTTAAAAGCGTCCATAGCGTGGATATCCACCCCGGATTTTTTATAGGTTATTTGCATATTTGAATTTCTCCCTGGCCGCAGCAGCGCGCCTCCAAAGAAAACTTGCTTAAACCAAACTCGGTCTTAACCGGATATTTCCCGTTCCAACAGGCAGCGCAGTAATTATTCTTAGAATACTTCAAACAACCCAGCATCCCTTCCAAACTTAAATAACCCAAGCTGTCCACTTCCAGGTATTGCCGGATCTTTTCCAGGGATTCGTATTTATTAGCGATCAATTCGCTGGAGCGGTGGAAGTCAATCCCGTAAAAACAGGGAAATTTATGCGGCGGGCAGGATATCCTTAAATGCACCGCTTTTACCCCGGCCTTTCTTAAATTACGCACGCGGATGCGGCTGGTGGTGCCGCGCACAATGGAATCATCCACGATCACGATACGCTTGCCTTTGATCACTTCGCGCAAAAGATTGAATTTTACCCGCACCCCTAAGTCGCGGCTGACCTGCTCCGGCTGGATAAAGGTCCGGCCGACATAATGGTTGCGAATGATCCCCATTTCCAAAGGAATGCCTGAACCAAAAGAATAACCCATAGCCGCGGAAAACCCTGAATCCGGCACCGGCACCACAAAATCCGCCTCTACCGGATGCTCTTTGGCCAGTTGCTCGCCGAGTTTGCGCCTGACCAAATGCACATTCTCGCCAAAGACCACTGAATCCGGACGGGAAAAATAAACATGCTCAAAAGTGCAAAAGGCATGCCGGTCCTTTAAATTAAATTCCTTGGGTTTAATTGACCTGACCCCGTCTTTATTGATCAAGACGATCTCCCCTGGCTCAACCGGACGGATCAATTTGGCTCCGACCAGGTCAAAGGCACAGGTCTCGCTGGCCAGATACCAGGCCTTGCCCATTTTTCCCAAAACCAGCGGCCGGAATCCCATGGGATCGCGCACTCCGATCAGGTTCTGTTCATCCATCATTACCAAAGAATAAGCGCCGCGGATCTTTTTTAAAGAATAGATCAAACTCTCAATCAAACTGCGTGATTTTGCCTTGGCCATCAGGTGGATAATGATTTCGGAGTCAGTAGTGGTTTGAAAAATTGACCCGCACTTTTCCAGATATTGGCGAAGCTCCAGCGAATTAACCAAATTGCCGTTATGCGCAATGCAAACCGACCCCTTGGCGTGGTCTATCAAAAGCGGCTGGGAATTTTTTAAGACGCTTGAGCCGGTAGTGGAATAACGCACATGGCCAACCGCAATATTACCTTTAAGCTTACTAAGGATCCCCTCATTAAAAACATCACTGACCAGGCCCATGTCTTTATGGATAATGATCTGCCCTTTATTGTTGCTGGCAATGCCGCAGGCCTCCTGGCCCCGGTGCTGCAGGGCGTATAAGCCCATATAAGTATGCCAGCTGGCTTTTTGATTGCCGTATACCCCGAATAAACCGCAGTATTCTTTTGGTTCGTCATCAATTATTCTTTCAGCCATTTTTTCTCCCGAAAAATTATAGGTTCTTGCGGCAATATTCTATGCCGTTAATAAATACCTGTAACCCGTCGCCATCCTTGGCCTGGACCTTAGTTTCCCAGCGCGGGTGCTGACGCGGATCAATGTGCCTTTCCGGGTGCGGCATCAGGCCTAAAATACGGCCAGTAGCGTCGCAAATACCGGCAATACTATCCACAGAGCCGTTAGGATTATCCGGATAGCCGGATAATTTTCCTTCTTGGCTGCAATATTGAAAAACGATCTGGTTATTTTCTTTAAGCTGTGCCAGCAAAGCTTTATCTTTAGTAATAAACTTGCCTTCGCCGTGTGCCACTGGCAAATAAATTATCTCCGGTAAATCTTTTACCCAAACGCACTTTGCCCGCGGGCTCTTTAAATAAACCCACCTGTCCTCAAACTTTCCGGAATCATTAATGATCAAACTAGATTCCTGCTCTAAATTCTCATTGCCCGGCAAAAGCCCGCTTTTGACTAAAACCTGAAAACCATTACAGATGCCGATAATCAATTTGCCATCTTTAACAAATTTCTTTAGATCCTCATCCAGCTTAAACCTTAATTCATTGGCCAAGATCTTTCCCGCGCCCAGGTCATCGCCATAACTAAAACCCCCGGGGAGCGCCAAAATCTGGTAATCGGCTAAGGCCTTTTCCTTATTTACCAGCTCGTTAATATGTGCCAGTTCCGGTTCACCGCCTGCCTTAGCAAAAGCGAAAAATGTCTCTTTATCGCAATTGGTCCCGGCAGAGCGCAAAACACAAACTTTAGGTTTTTTCATTTTTTGTAAAACTTTTTAATTATCTCCACTACTTCTTTGGGACTATCCGTAACTTTAAATAAATCTAAATCTTCCTTACTGATATTCCCATCTTTAAACACCTTATTCTTCAGCCAATCAATGATCCCTCGCCAATACTGGCTGCCGAAAATGATTACCGGAAAACGCGGAATCCTTTCGGTTTGGATCAGGTTAATCGCCTCAAAGAATTCATCCAGGGTACCGTAGCCGCCGGGCATAATTACAAAGGCCTTGGCATATTTAACAAACATCACCTTGCGCACAAAAAAATAATGAAAGTCCAATAGTGTATCAATGTAAGGATTGGCTTTTTGTTCGTCAGGAATTTGAATATTTAAGCCGATAGACAGCCCTTTGGCGCGGCGGGCGCCTTTATTGCCGGCCTCCATAATTCCAGGGCCCCCTCCGGTGATTACCGCGTAACCGGCTTTAGACAATAGATAAGCGGTTTCTTCGGCTAATTTATAATATTTGTTGGAAGCCGGCGAACGGCTGGAGCCGAAAATAGAGACCGCTTTGCCGACCTGCGAGAGCACTTCAAAACCATCCACAAACTCAGACATGATCCGGAACATCCGCCAGGTGTCTTCTTTGGTAAAATCATCCTTGATCTGTAATTTTTTCATTTTGCTTCTCCTGTCTCTACCATCTTAAGGGCGCTTGCCAGGACTCTTTCAATTTAGCCAGATCCGCGTCAATGCAGGCCTTATTGTTTAAACCGAAAACCCGGAATTTTTTCTCTGGATTAACGCAGCCGATCAAACCAAAAGGCAGGCCCTTTAATAAGTTCTCAAATTGCCCCTGCCGTTTCTTTTCTATTTCCACAATGAACCTGGAATTTGATTCGGAGAATAAAATAAAGTCATTTCTTGCGATTTGCGATACATAAGGCACTTCCGATAAAAATAGATCCATTCCCAGCCCGCCGGAAAAAGCCATTTCGCTGGCTGCCACGGCCAGGCCGCCGTCAGAGCAATCATGCATTGCCTTGATCAGGCCCGCGTCAGATGCCTGATTTAAAGCGCTAAAAATTTTCCTGGCCGGCTTGGGCTCAACTTTAGGCACATTATTACCGATGGCTCCGAACAGGTCAAAATAATGCGAGCCGCCTAATTCATCCTTGGTTAAGCCAATAATATATACCAAATCTCCGGTTTTTTTCGCGTACATAGAAACTGCCTTGCCAACATCATCCATCACGCTGATCGCGGAGATCAAGAGTGTGCCGGGGATAGCAATGGACTTATGATTAACCGTGAATTCATTATACAAGCTGTCTTTGCCGGAGATAAACGGCACGCCGAATTGCTTGGCTGCGTCATAACATCCGTAGGAAGCGCGCACCAGCCCACCCAAACGGTCCGGTTTATCCGGATTACCCCAACAGAAATTATCCAGGATCGCGGTTTGTTTTAATGATCCGCCGCAGCTGATGATCTGGCGCAAGGCCTCTTCCACGCAGGAAAAAGCCATCCAGTAAGGGTCAATAAAACCATAGCGGAAATTTATCCCGTTGGAAATAATCAGCCCCTTGGCAGAATTTAATATCGGCTTAACCACTGCCGCATCAGAGGGGCCGTCATTAACGATCCCGGTAAGCGGTTTGAGCATTGAGCCGCCCTGCACTTCGTGGTCATACTGCCGGATGATCCATTCCTTGGAACAAATATCATAGTGACTGAGCAATTTCAAAAGCCGGGGAGTTAAATTTTTCGTTGGTTCAATCGCCGGCTCGCGGTGTTTGGTAATGCTAAATTCAGCTTTTTTTGCGATCTGCGGAACACCTTCGTGCAAAAATTCCATCGCCAGATCACAAACCAGATTTCCCTGATAATAAAGCTTCAAACGTTTGGTATTGGTAAATTCTCCGATTACCGTGGCTTCCACATTTTCTTTGCTGAAAATCTCTAAAAGCCGGTTAATATTTTCTTTGGGCACAGACAGCGTCATGCGCTCCTGCGATTCGGAGATCCAGATTTCCATGTAAGAAAGCCCGGCGTATTTTAAAGGCACTTTTTCCAAATGGACCTCAGCGCCCAGTTCCTGGCCCATTTCGCCTACCGCGCTGGAAAGGCCGCCGGCTCCGCAATCGGTGATCGCGGTGTATAAATTTTCATCGCGCGCCTTTAAAATCACATCCAGCATCTTTTTTTCCTGGATCGGGTTGCCGATCTGCACCGCGCCGCTGGATATGGTCTCGGATTCGTGGGTCAATTCTCCGGAAGAAAAAGTCGCTCCGTGAATGCCATCCCTGCCGGTCCGGCCACCGACCACTACCACCAAGTCGCCGGTATATACCTGTTTAAATGATTTTTCTTTGGGCAGGATCCCGGCGGTGCCGCAATAAACTAAAGGATTGCCGACAAATTTATCGTGGAACAATACCGCGCCGTTAACCGTCGGGATCCCCATCTTGTTACCATAATCGCGCACGCCGCTGACCACGCCCTTCATCACCCGCTTAGGATGCAGCGTGCCGGGCGGCAATTTGGAAAAAGGATAATCCGGCGAAGCAAAGCAAAAAACGTCGGTGTTTAAAACCGGTTTGGCGCCCAGGCCGGTACCCATCGGATCACGGATCACTCCGCCGATGCCGGTATTGGCCCCGCCAAACGGTTCCAGAGCTGAAGGATGATTATGCGTTTCTACCTTAAAACAAACATTGTATTTATCATCAAACTCGATGATCCCGGAATTATCCTTGAATACCGACACACACCATGGCTTTTTCAATTCCTTGGTTGCCTTCATGATCGTGGACTTAAGGAGATTATTTATTTTCTTGGTTTTTATTTTATGATTGGGAATTTTCTCGGTATATTCAATTTTCCCCCGGAATGTCTTATGCATGCAGTGCTCTGAC
>Ga0066640_10002459_pt1 | contig 11133 bp, 8 predicted proteins | sample CryGeyCG2114_020_2_FD_59505 | JGI IMG/M metagenome (GOLD analysis project Ga0066640, IMG submission 59505) | Groundwater microbial communities from aquifer - Crystal Geyser CG11_big_fil_rev_8/21/14_0.20 | ecosystem: Environmental > Aquatic > Deep subsurface > Groundwater | place: USA: Utah... | reverse complement strand
CCTGCTAAAGGAATACCGACAGACGACATCACAGCACCCATCACGATTAAAGCCGAACCCGGCACAGCCGCCGCTCCAGTGGCTGCTAAAATCGTGGTTAATACAATCGTGACATACTGCCCCAACCCCAAATGAATACCAAACAGATTGCCGCAAAAAATCGTCGCGCTTGTGATATAAAGCGACAAACCATTTAAATTGAGCGTGGTGCCTAATGGTAACAAAAAGCCTGCAACACCTTTTGAGATTTTTAAATTATCTTCCGCGCAGCGCAGCGTTGTTGGTAGTGTCGCGGCGCTACTTGAGGTCGTAAATGCGACAACCGCGGCATTGGCAATGCCTTTCATAAACCATAATGGATTGACTCTGGCGACAAATTTTAAAACACCAAAATAATAAACACCAATCAACAACCAGCAGCCAATATACACGGTTGCGACAAATTTCAATAACGGGAAAAGCACAGCCAAACCAAACTCTCCAAATACCCAGGCTAAGAGCGCGAAAATTCCATACGGCGCACAAGCCATAATGAGTCCAGCAAACGTAAAGACTACATGGGAAAAATTTTTAAACAAATCGGCAATCGGCTTTCCTTTTTCACCCGTCACATTAATGGCCATCCCTAAAATCAACGCGAACACTAAAATTTGTAAAATATTTCCTTGAACAAAAGCTTCGATAGGATTATCTGGCACAATGTTAATGAGCTGCTCGTAAAACGTTGGCGCCTTTCCAAGGGTTGTTTGAGCCAAATGCAAACTGGCGATATTCATTGAAGTGCCCGGTGCAATCAATGTTGAAACACCGATCCCCAATGCCGCGGCAACCATCATACTAATCACATAAATGATAATCGCCCGAATCCAAACTTGATGCATGCGTTCGGAATTATGAATTGTAATAATCGCGCAAACGATCGCCGTAAACACAACCGGTACAATCATCATATGAATCGCATGAATAAATAACACACCAAACGGTTTAAATATCAACGCATGCTTCCCAAAAGTTAGCCCAACGGCGACGCCCAACACTAATGCGACAACGATTTTTTGCCAAGCTTGTGTTTTCATCCAAAATTTAAATGTTTTTTTAAGCACGTTTTGCTCCTCGATTCAGCTTTAAAATAGCACGCAATTGACGAAAAGTATTTTTATCCAAACTATCTGGCGCAATAAAAAATCGATGTAATCGAACCTTGGTTGCTTTGTTTCTCAAATGTAACACTACCAAATAGCGAATGGAAAAAGAACCGATTAAATCTAAAGGATGCTCAAGCGCCTCATCATCCACATACCAACTTTCTTGAGCAAACACGAGCGTTGAAAGGTTTTTAAAAATGGCGTTGACTTGATAAAACAGCGATACAAGCACTAATAGAAACAATCCCACTTTTGCCCAAACAGGAATCAAACTCAACCAAAGCGCTAAAAAAGCCGCAAGGTGCAAAACCGCCACACAAAAAAATGTGGTATTTGCTGGCTTGAGCTCGAGTATTAATTTATCTTGGAAACTCACGAATTTTTTTCACCAGGGTTGCTAACTCAGGGTCGGTTGGCTCTTCCCCGCCAAGTAACCAGATAAAGAGGTCTTGATCTGTCTCTTCCAGCAAACGCACAAAGGTTTTCTGCTCCTCTGCTGACAATGCTTCAAATCCATTCGCAAGAAAAGGCTGCAGCATCATGTCTATTTCGAGCATACCGCGCCGACATTGCCAAGCGAGCTTTCGTTTTAACACTTGCGTTTCTTGCATTGCATTTTACCTTTAATATACAATATAAGAGCCTAACGCGCCCTGGGTTTAAATGCAAGAAGCATGAAAATGCTTTTTAAGATTTAATCCCTGGATCTTGCATCAAGTGTGAGATGACGAAGAATAATGTCTAGGGGCTCGCATTAGAATTAGATGAAGCAAGGGCGCTCTCTCCCTTCAATAAATTTAAAATTTTCTGATACTCTTGAACCGTCTCATCCGTTCTACGAGGAGTAGGATTATCAACTGAACTCTGAAAAAGTGTTAGTAAATCATCATAAGCTTTATTAATCTTAACTACCTGTTCAAGCGTTCTAGGTATTGGCAAATTTAAATTCGATACTACTCCATTAGTAATTGACTGAACTGTCTCCAAGATTTTTTTTGCACAGCTAATCGTCTTAGGCATAAAATTAAACTGATAGAATCTCAAAGAAGTCACGCCTAACGTATCATATTTTTTATCTTCGAGCTTTTGACTCACCCTCCATAGAATAAACAACTTTTCTTGAATAGTGAAAGTAGTTGCTCTTTCTTCAGGGCTCTGGCTCGTTTTAGAAGTAGATCCACTGCTCGACCTGTGAGGTGAGCGTCTCAAGGCGGCTGGGCTAACTGGTGGTGGTGTAGAGATATTACTATTAGCTAAAGAAGGTGACAGAGGATCTGTCAATTGCGACTTATCTAAAAACGTCTTACCATCAATTAAATATAATATATCAAGCTTTATTTTTTCCAACTCAGAACATAACCAAATCTGAAATTGATTCCTCTTTTCTTGCTTTTTGATAGCTGTTTTTAATGTTTTAAGCGCCGGGCCTGAGCGAACTAAAATTTTTATATCACCGTTGCCCTCGAGCCAAGCATCGACAGGGCCTTGATGAGTAGTTTTAAGCAGTCTTTCTTTTAAGCTTAAAACAAGTTTCCCAAGCTGAGTTATTTGAGAAGGTGTCAATGGCATGAGGGGTGACCTCTGTATTTTTATTTTGGACTATTCTCCCACAACACGATAAATTGATCAAGAAATTTTCACTTTGGAGGTCGCTGAAGCATAAAAAAAGGGAGCGAAGCGCTCCCTTTCCTGATCAAATCATCACTTACCATCTTTCAGCTTCGGAATTTTTGCCACAAGTCTAAGTGACGTGGTTAACTCCTCAAATTGCAGCCATGGGCGCAAGTGAGCAACGGCATGATAAGAACCTGGCGCGCCCGGCACTTCCTTGACCTCAACTCTGGCTTCAGCTAATGGATATTTGGTTTTTAAATCCTGATTCGTTCCAGCATTTCCGTTGACATAATTATTAATCCAACGATTTAGCCAAACTTCACAGTCATTGACTTCCATGAATGAGCCGATCTTATCTCGCGCCATCACTTTCAAATAATGAGCAAAACGAGCGGTTGCGAGAATATAGGGTAAACGCGCTGAAATTGCCGCATTTGCGGTCGCCTCTGGACGATCATATTTCTTGGCTTTTTGAGTTGTTTGTCCGCCAAAAATCACCGCATAGTCGGTATTTTTATAATGGCAAACCGGTAAGAAACCGAGCTTACTCAGTTCCGCTTCACGACGATCCGTGATAGCAATTTCACTCGGGCATTTCGCATCAATATCACCTTCATCGGTTTTAAAGACATGCAATGGTAAATTTTCCAGTTTACCTCCACCCTCAGCGCCACGAATCGCGGTTGACCAACCGGTACGCGCAAACGCGTCGGTAATTCTCACACCGATCGCATAAGCGGCATTCATCCAGCAGTAATCATCATGTGGTAATTCTGCTGTGATTTGGCCATCTTCAACCGGCGTTTCTTCAAAGTCAAATGCCTCGACTGGGCGTGTATTTTCACCATAGGGTAAACGGGCCAAAACACGCGGCATCGCGAGCGAAACGAATCGCGAATCTTCACTTTCACGGAAGGATTTCCACTTTGCGTATTCAACACTATCAAAGATTTTTTCTAAATCTCTTGGATTTGACAACTCATCCCAATTATCAAAGCCCATCAGCTTTGCATCAGCGCCTGCGATAAACGGACAAAAACCCGCCGCAGCGACATTGGAGATTTTACCGAGCATATCAACATCTTCTGGATGATTCGTAAACTCATAATCACCAATCAATGTGCCATAAGGCTCGCCACCTGGCATTCCGAACTCACTTTCGTAAACTTTTTTGAATAACTGGCTTTGATCAAACTCAACCGCTTTATTTAAGTCTTTTGAAAGTTCGCGCTTGCTCACGTTTAGCATTTTTATTCGCAAGCTATTGCCTGTTTCTGAATTATGCACTAAATAATGCAACCCTCTCCAAGAACCTTCAAGCTTTTTGAAGCTTTGAGCATGCATGACTTTGGCAAGTTGTTTCGAGATTGTTTGATCGATCTTTTTAATCGCTTCATTAATGGTTGAAACAAAACTTTTATCATAAGTAACCGTACCATTGAGCACATTCTCGGTCAACGCTCTTAAAAGCTCTTCAGCTTGAGAGCGCTCAGTTTGCTTGGTCGCAGCAATCGCTTGATCTAGCAAACTTAGCTCCTCAGTAACAGCCACTTGATCTGTTTTTAACTGTGTTTGTGTCGACATAGTATACCCTCCTATTCTTTGTTATCGGCTACGCCAAGAGACTTGGCTAGCTGTTGCAATTTGTCAGAATCTTGAAGTGCTTCTTCTAATAATTGTTCCAACTTATCGGATCGATCTGACTTCGATAATAAATCGCGAAGTTTGTCACGCGCTTCTTTGAGTTTTTTTAACTCAGGCACTTGTTCAACAATGCGTTCTGGCTCAAAATCATCCAGTGAATTAAATTTCAATTCTATTGCCATTTCGCTGTCGTCATTTTTAAGCGTATTTTCAACACGCAGCTTGACACCAGGATTTTGTTTTGACATCACTTCATTAAAGTTATCGCGATCAATTTTTACAAATTTTCGCTCTTTTAATGATTTCAATGGCTCGCTTGGATCACCTGAGAAATCACCTAAAACCCCTACCACGAACGGTAATTCTTTTTGAAGAGCGCCTCCTTCTGTTTCCACTTCATATTTGATGTGGACTCTTGGCTTGCGAACCCGTTCTAATTTATCATTTACACTATTGGCCATTTTCATTTCCTCCAAATAAAACTATTAATTTCCACTAACGTATGATGGATCCACAATACCCGTTAGCTTAAACGCATCTCCTCTTATCTTGTCATCACGAATTAATTCATTTAACAAGTCAGGTAGAGACAAACCTGCCCATTTAATTGCTCGATCAACTAAATATGGAATGGGTGACTGGGGTTCTGATCGCTTAAAAAATTCTGACACACTTTTCAGTGCGCTCAGCGCTTCTGCGCGCGTTGAAATAGAACCCAGCATAATATTTTCTTGCGTTTGAGAATCAAGAGCATTTGAGCTTTCTAAATGCTTTGACTCATTCAAAACGCCTTCAACTCGATCACCGAATGAAGCGCTTTTCATTAAAAAGTGAAGATGATCGGCATAATCCTCTATCGCACTACGTATTTGTGAAATAGAAGGCGCTTGATTGCCACACTTTTCATTTAACACTTCATTTAAAACGGATAACGCTTGATGGACTTCCTGCGTCTTTTTCATCAATTCACGATAAAAATCAGCACCGGACGCTTCAACGGCTTGTAAAATATGCTCAACCTGTATGGCGCCATCTTGAATTCGGCTTTGTATGATTTTTGGATTGGTCACACGTTCAAGTTCAATGGCTTGTTTATACTGCCAAAATGAATAGGCGCTATCTACCCCAGAGTCGGTAATTGGTAAATCGCGTATTGGCTGAATCAGTGTACCTTCAGAATCTTCACCATTTAATCCAACCAGTGGCATTAATCGAGATTCAAGCCCTTCTTCATCCGGCAAGGGATATAGCGCATCCCAATAGTTTGAAATTAAATCCGTGATTAAACATAGGCCAGCATTCAAACCATTTAATTGATATTGGCGAATCCAAGCCTCTAAAAGCCAGACTGCAACTTCCAAGTCTTTACTTTTTTTCTTTAATATTTCGACAGCCGTATCGATAACCAATTGCCAACTCGAACTCACTTCATTGGTTTCGTAAAACATTTGATTTTTACGTTCAATATCACGCGCGGTATTTCTGGCATCTTTAATTTTGTAGTAAACCGAAACGGGTGAACTATCTGAGCGAATATCCTGCCCTACCGGATTGTCCGATGAAAACGGTGCAATTAACGATTTTATATCAATGCTTGTCATGAGCTACCTCACTGCTATTATCAGGCGCAATTAAATCCGGAAGGGAAAAACCCTTCAGCGCTGCTAATCGGAAAATATTAATATTGTCAGCACCGGTGATCTCGTAGCTCGCGGTATAATGATCAAAATTAATATCAAAGACATACGTGCCATTGTCATCGGTTGGCTTCAACACACCGTAATCAAATATGCGGTACAATGACCAAGGGCCTGATGCACTTTTTGAGTATTGATTACTGTCAAAACCGGTAATCACAATACTAGAATCTTGATTATTAAATGGCATTGGCCAAGAAACATCGTTCACTTGTTGAGGACCATGGCTATAAACAATGCTTTGCCCACCAACGGTAAACTGGATACTGCTCGCATTTGCCGTTAATGTCAGCGGTTTAACCGTAAAGCTAAAGCTGGTTGTTTTCGCGCCGTGCGAGAAAAATTCATCTCTGATTATTTTCGCGCGTTCAAAAATATGGACTGTCTGATCCGGCAAGCCAATCGAATGTCCGTTCACATTATATTGAATCCAGGATGATTTATCGGTGTTAATGAATGGTTGAATATACTGATTAAAGAACAATTCCAGCTCGCCGCCGTTACCAAAGAATGTATTGAAATCCTGAATCGCAATTTGAGAGTCCGCATCACGATTAATCGGGTATCGACCTCGGATATTTTGACGATAGGTATCATCAATATTATTTTTCCAAGCATCGTTGATGTACTCTCTCGCACCTTTAGCGACAATCGCCCAGCAATTATTAGCAATCGCGTTCAGCCACGTTCTAACGATTGGATCGGTTTTCTGAGCATCAAAGCTTAACGCCTGAATCGGGCTTTTAGCTCCTTGCATCGCCGCTTTCGCTTGATTAAACGCCATTTCGTTTTGATTTGACGCTTGTTGCAATTTAACCAGATAATCTCTGACATTTTTCAGATCGTCAGAAATTTTGTTCCAACTCACATCACCACTGTCTCCGCGAGTAAACTCATTCACCCCAGAGAAAGTAGACGCCACCTGAACTTTGTCATGTGTAACCGGTGATGTATTATCATAAACCACATTTAATAATTTAATTAAGGGTGAATTATGGCTCACGAGAAGATTCAGCGAATTCACGGCATCATTTAAATTAGAGAATGCCTTAACCGTGATACTTGAAAGCGCATTATCCCAACTAGCTTGATAGCGCTGATTGTAGGTTCTCTGGATAATATGATTGATTTGATCTGCTGTCTGTGTTTCATCACTATTGTTTTTTAAACCGATATCGTTATTATCCCGGGCAACTTCTTCGGAAATTTTCTCATAATTTGGTAAAAAGACTTCTTTATAACCCGATCGCGTGTAAAGCGCCGGAATGGTGTTAGCTTGATCACCAATCGTAAATATTTTATCGAAATCTGAACCAACCGCTGTTGTGATAATGAGATTTGGCAAATTGCTGACGCTGGCGCGTAAAGTTAACAAGCCATACGCTCGTTGAGACGGAATGATTTGCTCAAGCTCACCACGGATACGACTAACCAAGGGTTCATCAAGTGGTAATTTTTCTACTGGTTTTTGAAGCGCAACACCTAAATAATAGCGCAATTGATCCCGGGTATCAGGATAACTGAGAAACTCATTATTCCAGGCATGCTCCATGGGAACTTTAATCGCATCTCGACCTGTATGACTGGTATCACTAAACGCCAAATAGCCTTTTAACGTTGCATACAATAAATTCTGATCCGAAATATTTTTATTTAATCTGGACTCAATCTGAGCCGCAATACGTGGCAAGAACAATGAATGCAATGCACGCTGCTGCGCATCGCTGATGCTACCTTTAATCGAATCGGTTTCATAAAGGAAATGCAACCCCCAATCACCGCTATTTGTATAAAGTTGTTGCGCCTCATGAATCTGATTGATCGCTGGCAAAACAGAATACAAAGAATCATCGTTTTCTTTAATGTTCGACAAACTGGTTTGATAATAATCGATATGTTGATTAATCAGTTTCAGATTCGCTTTATTTTCATTGTACCCCGCATACATTCCTGTTGCTGTCAAAAGAATCACGACAGGACAAGCGGCCAGAAATCCATTATAGCTAATTCGTCGAATCTTTTTCGCTCGCTCACTATCACCCAGCACTTGAGACTCGGGAAGAATCACATTATAAAACAATGAGTGCATAAAATAACATTCGCCATGGCGCGCCATTCGCTGAAACTGTGGCGGGCTGAACTGATATTTTTTAGACAAAGCTTGCAGTACAAAATCCTGAACATCACCGGAGTTTTGGTTACAACTTGTAAAATAAACCCCTCGCACTTGTAAGGCTTGGTGATATCGAACGGCGCCAAAAAGCTCGACAATAAAATGCTGAATCGGTTTTTCTAGCAATTGCATTTGTTGAGGAAAAGCATGAATCAATTCACGACCTCTAGGCGATTTCTCAGAAGACATGGACCACATGATTCGTTTATTTAACTGACCTACTAGATCAGCATATTTTTGATGAAATTGTGTTTGAATCGATTGAAGATCATTACAGTTTTGAATAGGAAAAGTCATTCCCCAAACTTGTCTTAACTCTTCTTTACTCATGTCATTGAAAAACTCTAAAAATCCTTCAACGAGATCACATTTAGTAAAAACAAAATAAACCGGCACCAAGGATTTAAACGTACTGTAAATCTCTCTGATATAGAGACTAATGCTTTGAATAAAATCTTGTCTCGCCTGATTACTGTATTGCATCAAATCGATCATACTGAAAGGCAGGATGATACCGCTCAAGGGTTTATTCTTGCGCTCACGTTTTAGCAATTTAACAAAACGTTTCCAAGAAGACATATCCGCTTCTGCGTCATACGTCATAGGGTCGATTAATACAGATTTCTCTGAAAACCACCACTCAAAATCAGGAAATTGATTGATATAATTAACCGCCTCTTCACCAAAATGCTCCGGACGAACGAATGATAAACCGGTATTTTTAATCACAGATTTCTTACCCGATTGAGGTCCGCCCAGCACTAAATACCAAGGCAGTTTTCGGATTTTTCGTTTTCGTTTATCCCGGCTAATTTTATACTTGGTTTCTGTCGCAACAGACTTCCCATAACCCCAGGATAATTTAAACATTCGCCCAATCGCTCTAATCGCAATACGCGTTTTTTCAGCAATAACAGAAAAACTCTTGTCTTTGTGTGTTTGAATAAAACTTAATATTTGTTTAAAGAATAAAACTATTCCCAATATAAATAGCATCACAATTCGCGCAGACATACTCGAAAATGGATAACTATCATTAATCTTGATATGTGGTAATAAAAACCAAACAATCAAGACTAACAAAAGCCCCAAGTAGTACTGGCCTTTTACTGTAGATAACAATTGTTTTATGAGTTGAATATATTTCATCTGTTTAAATCTCTAATTAACATCATCACGAATGACAATTTGTCTTGGCACAACTTGACTAAAGGTTGTAACCGGTGAAACGGTTGCAATACCATCTAGGCGCTGCAAGGTTTTTCCTGCTGCTCGGTGCGTGATATAATTAAAAAATACACCGATAACCAACAAAACACTCACGGTATAAATGGATACTTTTTTAATCTTAGCTTTTCTTGCTTGATTACCGACCGGCAACTTCTCTACTCGCCAATACGAAGAGAGCGCTCGTTCGGGTTTTGCACGACTGTGGCGAATGTGATAAAAAATCCGACTACGAATTTCTTCTCGTGCCAGTTTATTTTGATCGCCATGGAATTTACCTTCAAACCCGAGACTCATTAAGTTGTAAACCAACTCAATAAAGTCAATATTACCTCGAACATCTCGCATCATATGCTCCAGCACCACATAAAACTGCTCGCCGCCCCAAGTCTGCTTATGAAAAAGACTTAACAAACTTTCTTTTACCCACAAACTTTGAATCCCCCAAGGACATCCCAAAACGGCTTCATCAATGGCCGTGCAAAGACAATAACGCGCCGCGACAATCGTCCGTATGGGATATTCAACCTGGGCCAACTTTCGTTCGAATTTTTTTATTTCCTCAATCACTTGAGAACGTAACACTGGCACATTCGGATGCTCAGTAATATGTTTAATCTGGGTAATCAGGGTTAATAATGGTGTTGCTGCTTGCACTAAGAAATTATTCGAAAGATCAGCGCTCCCTGGATGAAACTGTACACCCGGCTGGTAAGGAGAATGATTGGGCAATGGCGACATGCCTTCATAAAATCGCTCGCCTACGGGTTGTATTGCTTGTGTAGGGTAATGTTGTTCCATAGGTTTATCCTTTTATTGCCCATAGCTCCAGCTTTAAGCTCGGAACATTTCCCGTGATATGAAAAGCCATACCACCGGATTTTGCCAGGTATTGCCAAAGTTCATGGCGCTTATCAATTGAGAAGTAAGCAAAATTTGCATGGTAAGGAATTTGCCTAGGCACCAAGCCAACAGGAGCAAGTGGTAATCCTGGCAACCCGCGCTTAACCAAGGTCGCAATATGCTCAACCGGAGCAATTTTCACTTGCTGCATAAATAAACTGCGCAGGTTGTCTAATGGCATATCCGCGTAGGCCGCCAAAATAAATTCACTGCTTTCAAATAAATTTTTATCATGCACTTCGCCAACCCAAAGACCATGATTCCGATCTTCTAGCGCAATAGCAGTTGCATTTTGTTCCAACACCATACTGAGCGCATGACGGATTTCTTGTATCACCGGTTTGAAGGTTTCCAATAAATTTGCATGCTCGTATACGGGCGGCTGAATCGGGCGACGATTATTACTGGTATACGTCATCATATCCGCCATCAATTGTAATAATGTGTAATAGAGTTTTTCAGGATGCAATGGTTTTTTGTGTAATAAATAATGAAAAATTAATTCATATTTGTTAACGAGTTGAAGCAACATAAAGTCAACAATCTCTGCTGTTCCCGCCTGCTGCGTATCCGTTAATCGACCCGCTAACATCTCAGCTCGGTGATTTAACAAACCGTGCACTTCTGTGATAAATTTTCCCAGCGATGGCATTTCATGCACATCCATATACGTCGTTAAAAAGTTTTTATCGAGTGTGATTTGATGGTTAGCGCGAGACTCTTTGATACG
>Ga0066640_10002453_pt1 | contig 11147 bp, 12 predicted proteins | sample CryGeyCG2114_020_2_FD_59505 | JGI IMG/M metagenome (GOLD analysis project Ga0066640, IMG submission 59505) | Groundwater microbial communities from aquifer - Crystal Geyser CG11_big_fil_rev_8/21/14_0.20 | ecosystem: Environmental > Aquatic > Deep subsurface > Groundwater | place: USA: Utah... | reverse complement strand
TAAATTCCTGACCACCTGAGTTGATCCGATATGTCTTTCGTTTGAAGTATCGTTTATTAAAAGAACTCTTTTCATTTTCTCTTCCAGACAACCACGCTTCCTGTTCGATTACCGACTTGCCATTCGTGAAGCTCTAAAACATGATCCGGTAGCTGTTGGTCTATCTTGATAAAGTCAAGATTGTTCCAAATTGCTTGATGCTTTTCGGCTTCGTTTCCGGCAACCGTAACGTTATTCATCCAGTTTCCCGTAGGGATACTGAAAATGGCGCATTTACTGCGGTTAACACAGTCTTTAATGAGTTCAACACCCTTCTCCTTGGGCAAATGCTCAACAACATCACCCGCGATAATCAGAGCGTAATTCCCTAATTTCTTGATGATTTGCGAAGCGTCTCCCAAATAAATCTCGTTATAAAGAACCTGCTGCCAGGGCAACTGCTCCACGTACGGTTCAAATATTTCGATACCGTCGATTTTCACTTCCCATTGATAAGGAAATACCCTGTCTTTCCAGCTTTCCAGGTATTCTCTGGCCAGAAATGCCCATTTCCCGAACCCTATTCCCACATCAAGGATCGTTTTGGGCTGCTGTTTCATCACTTCTTCCAATACCAACTCATGATTTTTGTAAGTCGAACTCGGCATTCTATTCCTCCGTTAATCCTAAGTGCTCGATCAACCTGCTCGTCTTCGAACAATTATTGACTTTTACTTCCGGTTTTATACGATAAAGCGTTTCTAAACCTATAAGAAAGGTGCGGTAATATTCGTCCAGCTTTCTTTGAAAATGCTCCGCGTCCTGTTTATAGGCATTGTGATAATGAGTTTGTTTGTCACACCTGAAGTCGAAACCCAGAAGATTGATTTCCTTATACCCCAGAATGACCGCAAGCTGAAAAGCGCAAAACGCGCTGTTAAATCCGTTGCAGAAATTCTTAAAATCTAATCCCAATCCCTCTTTTTGATAACTTTTCACAATCACATCAAAATCTTTTAAATCATAACCAATCTCACTTCTGGTATCGATATAAGCCCCGTTGATTTCTTTTAAATAATCCACCGCTAAATTGACCACAAAGTATTTGTCGCAGTCGATGCTTCGGAAACGGTCTATATTGGTTTTCGTAAGAAACGAATAATCCATCGTTACAAAATATTTGCACCAAGGTACGGAATAAAGGCTATGATTAACCGTAATGACCTCTTTATCTTTAAGTTTTGAAAAGTTATATTTTGATAAACTCGTACCGCCGGCAACGATATAGACAGAATCTTTCATTTTTCTAACTCCCAAAGGAATTTGTATAGCCTCTTGATCTCCTGCCAATCCCATTTCTTTCTGATTTCCAGGATAAGAAACAACGGAACCAGTAGCAGGGCGATCAACACAGAGACCGCAACCGTTATTAAAATCCGAGTAAAAAGAATCAAGATACATGGATCTCCGTCTCTTGCAATTCTCCATCCGAACCCTCCGGTCTAAACTCGCATTCGGTTCCATAGATATAGTTTCCTTTAACCTTGAACTTCGGAACCGACTGACTGAACAAACCGTGACTTAAGGCCACCCATATCTTTTCTCTGCCGACAAACTCTCCGATCCCAAGTAAATAATTCTGAGCAAACCTTCGACCGTAAATTTCGAATTTTCGCCCCTTCCAAAATCGGTAATACATTCCTACCATTTCCCGCCGATTCGGAACTTAATTCCTTTTTCAAGAATCCACTTCCACAGCTTCTTCAGCCACTCTTTGATTTTTTTCATGTACTCTCACCTCATCCAGATCTATTGTTTTGATTCTCACCGGCACGTCATTTACATGGTGAATAATGAACACCAACTGAAACGGAAAATTCTCAAAAATCGCCAAGATATGATTCAAGTTATCGCTGTCAAGAGAACTCAAGCCTTCATCGGCGATAATCAATCCTTCTTCGCCTCTTTCGATAAGCAAGGCCAGTTTAAAAGCAATCTGTAACATCAATTTTTGACCTGTCGATAAATCCTTGTAAGTGAAAACCTCTCCCTCCGAATCGGTCAAATTCATATCAAATTTACCTTTGTCATTGATATCGAACTCAAGGGCGTAACTGATTTTAGCTAACACTTCATTAATAATCGGTTCCAGGTTCTTAATGCTCCGAATAAGAAAGGAAGTCGAAATGACATCCAACTCTTTGATGGCCTGTTTGGCAATCTCGACATCGCTATTGGTGTAAATAAAATCTTTCTGCTTTAATCTGCCTTCGAGTTTCGTTTTTAAATCGCTTAATTTACGTATTCGCAGATTCACCTTATGCAACGCCGGTTGGCCCTGCGATCTGATTTCGCGAATTTCCGCTAAAACTTCCTGGGCATCCGTAAGCTGTTTCCCTAACTCTTCGATATTACGCTCCTGCTGAGCAATAATTTGAGCATTCTTTGAAGCATCAATAGCTTGACCGCAGGCATAACACTGAGTAGCGCTCATTCGTGATTTCTGATTCTGGATGTTTCTGATCTGCCCTTGAATCTGCCCGATTAAATTGTTTTGACGATATTCTTCCTGTGATAACTCGGAATCTTCTTTGACCAAAACAGAACATGTTTCCTGTAATTTGAAAATTCCGCCGTTTATAACTTCCCTTCGTTTATCCGAAGGGGCATAAGGAAAAATAACGGCGTTATCTTTATTCCAAACTTCTCTCGTCTGTCTAATTCTGGCCAGACTATCCTTTGCCTTGTTAAACTGCTCCTCACACAGCGAAAAGATAATTTTCTTAAACGTTGTGGCGCTTTTAGGATCAAGAAAGTTTATTCCGACTTCATTATCGATCATTCGGAACTGCTTAAAATGTAGAGGTTCACCAAAAAGATCCCTTAAATACGACTGCCCCTCTGATTTCGTTTCAAAATGCACCTCTTGACCGTCTTTACTTATTTTAAGGAAAGTCGGAATCCTTCTTTCGATAATATATGTGTGTCCTTCGTGCTCTAGTTCTGCTTCTACCGAGCAGGTCGTCGCCTTGCCTCTCGTTGGAATATCCGCTAAATTTTTCGTTGAATATCCCCAAAGGCAAAACATAAGAGCCTCTAAACCCAATGTCGTCTTACCCGTTCCGTTTTTTCCTCTAATGAATGTTATTGCCAAAAAAGATGATTCGAACTCACGATAAATTTGAAAATCTTTGAGTTTAATTCTCCGTAATATCATGCGTGTTCTTCCTTAAATTGAGCCAAGAGCAATTCTCTTACTGCCTTGTCTTTTACCTGACGGTTTATTTCGTCAATAATCGTAACTTTCCGATTTTCGTGCTTATTTTCGGATTTTTCCGTTTTTGCAAAAGTTCGTTCGTAACGAAGATCGTATTTAAACTCTATGAATTTTTTCTTCCACGTTTCCAGATCACTAACAATTTTCTTAAGCGATTCGAAATCCGAAATTATCAAACGGACTTTGGTTTTTGCATCAATGTTGGGTAACTGCCTGGGGTCTGTAACATCGACCATCGGAATAGGTGATTTAAGGGGTATAAACTGCCATTGACCGTTCTCGATTACAGCAATCCTCTTATGAGGATCTTGGGCTTCAGCAAAGGTTTGATAGAATACCGATCCCAAATGAAAAATATTCGGCGCGATATCCTGACAAATATGCTGATGACCCAACAGGACAAGGTCATGTTTCTTCAAATCCTTAACTGTGTACTCATGACTGCCGTATTCTTTATATGACTCGTTTGTCATATAATGGCCAAAAAAACAGTTTAACCCCTCAATCGTCCTTTTTAATTCCATCCCCACACATTCGACGCCAAATTCCTTTAAATAAGCGATGACGCTATGCCCGTTGAGCCAATTGTGTCTTCCGTTTCCCGATAAAAGGGTAAACGACTTGTATTTCTGCAACATTTTTTTAGCCGTTACTGTTCCGAAATACAGTGATTGCGGTGACGGTTTACAGTGGTTGTAATAATCACCTAAGTGAATAACCGCATCCGCATCGTATGACATGATTTCCTCAAAGACACCTTGCAGCTCATCCAGGTAAGGATCGTCGATGTGCGTATCCCCGATTACCAAGACGCGCATTATGATTCGTCTTTCGCAGATTCGTCTTTCTTGTATGCTTTGTCTTTGATTTCTTGAGCCTTCTTGGTCAATTGCTCATCATTGACGATATCATCGACCTCATTATTTTCTTTCTGCTCGTCCGACTCGCCGTTTGTTTCTTTTTCAGAATCAGAGGTTTTTGATTCTTCGGATTTATCCTCTGCCTTATCTTCGATTGATTCTTCCTTCGTCTCGGCTTCGGTCTCTTTAGTATCCGATGTTTCCTTTTCGTCTGTTTTTTCTTCGGTTTTGGTTGTTTCCGTTTTCTTTTCCTCGGGCTTAGTTTCTTCTTTTGTTTTTTCTTTGACTTTTTCTTTACCCTCGGATTCGGTAGTTTCTTTGGTTGCTTCTGTTTTTTCTTTCGCTTCTTCCTCGGTTGTAGCATCTTCTTTCTTAGTCAGATCAAATGCTAATTGTTCTACCGCATTTTCTTCGTTACCTTTTGCCACGTAAGCATCAACCTCAACATTCCCGTCTGTCTCATACGTTTTTTCGATTTTGTCGGCTAATTCTCTTAAACCCTTAGCCGAAACCTGAACTTTCCCCACAGTTCGAACTTCATTTGTTTTGAATTTAACCATCTTTTTGTTCCTCCTTTTCGATCCATCCGCACCACGCACATTGGCCACTGGCAACTGCCATAGCATAGTTTTCTTTGCCTCGCTCTCCACCGCAGGCGAAACATCGCACTAAAAATAACCTGCCATTTTCTCCTCTAAAGTTTGGAGTACGGTCTTGAATCGTTTTATTTATTTTCTTTTTCATCGCCTTAAATCCAATGCGTATGCCCATGTTTGTTTACGTTTTTCGTTACATCCGAAGAAATGCTGTTCAGGAATCGAGTACGTCTTAAACTTTTTAAACGCGTACTCATCCTTGTAAATCCAGCATCCGTTTTGTTTAACAAGAACCTTATCCGCAATTCTCTTTTCAGCCAATTGATGGATGTGTCCAAAATGCATCACATCAAAACCGCCCACATTGAGATATAATTCTTTCGTCTGTTTTTGAATTGCGTTCTCGGTATATCCTCGCAGCTCATGTCCGTGTTCAATCAAATGCCGCCACGGTCCGATCTGATGGATATAGCGTCCAGTATCAGGAACAATCACTTTAATCCGCTTACTTTTCTCGAACTGTTTTTGCCAACTTCGGTAAATAAAATACTCAAAGTTATTCTCAACAGGTTCGTTATACTGCTGCTGACTTCGACCATGATTACCAACCACACATACAATTTCGATTTTCTCGTATATGCGAAGCAAGTTATTAAAAAACTGTGTCCAAACCGGGATGGCATCCCAAATTTGAAGACCGACACATTTCTCAATTTCAAAAACTTGCTCTGGGAAGATTCGGTCATTGGTAATAATGTCACCCAAGACAAAAATCACCAACTTGCGAAGTCGATACTCGTTTTCCTGAAGACTGCGAATCTGAAAAATACTGTTTTGCAGATTTTCCATTTCTTTCAGAAAAATTTCATGATCATAAGTCACTATCCGTTTTCCGCTATCTTCGTCATAGATAGAGTTGCGCATACCCATATGAACATCTGAAATATCAAGAATGGATATTTCTTCTCGTTTGCCCCTGCATTTTTTAAGCTTTGGCTCTTCTAATTTCAGAACCCTGTAGGAGTCATAAACCTTCGCCCCAACGTAACGGGCAAGCTCATCAATTTCGCTTTTCTTGATCTTCTTGCCCTTAACCTCATTGACAAAAAGAACATCCCGTTGGTTTTCTTTTTGAAACTTCTGAAGGTTATAGCGCCGGATGGCATTTCGGACAGAATCGTAACTCTGCCCTAGAATCTGAGAGATTTCGGTAGGTGTGTATCCTTCCTGAAGATGTTCTTTAAGTCTTCTGAGCTTCGCATCCGTCCACATCTGTTTCGCCATAAAATATACCACCTTCGCACTCGCGCTCGTATTTCGATAAATGAAAATGAAACGTATTGTTACGCTTGTTTTTCATCTTTATCTTCACTTTCTTCGTTTGCCAGTTTGATTCCCTGCGCACGCATTATCAAAACCTGGTTGTTTCGATAATCGCGAAGCAGTTTCACCAAAAGACAATTTGCTTTCAAAACATGTTTCTGCAACACAACGTCCGGGCTGTCACCCTCAGTGACTTTTGCCGCGTTGTCCAGCACTTCCAACTCTTTGTTAATGTCTTTACTTCGTATCGCCATCGTTTTTCTCCTTTCGCCACGCATTCATTAGCCGCAATCTAACCCTTCCGGTTTCTGATAATCTATCAATTCATTTATTAAGCCATCATAATCGTCTATCTTTCCTAACCTCTCAACAGAAACAAGGCTATACCGGCCTGTTTTGCTGAGAAGATTGGTTAATTTGGCCAGCTCACCTATACCATTGACCAAATACTGACTCGGTTCATCCGAAACAAAATATTTCACTTTCACTAAATATGCTTCCTCAAACATTTTCCGATAAAACCTCCTTCTGTTTAAGCGTCGAATTTCTCCAAATCTTTTTCCCACCCCATCGCGCGAAATATCGTATCGAGCTTAAGGGTTATGTTTCTTCTGATAATCTGTGACCAATCGAGTTCCTTTAAAACATTGATGTTATCTTCATCAAAAGCCATGACATCACGCGCTTTCTTTATCTTTTGAATCCGTTGATTAACTTTGACCTCACCGGAATTCACTGCTTCATTGATGTCTGGATATACGTTAATTTCTGCCTTTTTAAGTCTTTCTTTTTTAGTTGTTCCCGGCCTTTTTCCCGGCGCTTCACGGTAATATTCCGTGACTTCTTTTTCTTCAACGTAATACTCAGGTTTAACAAAAATGTAATAAAACCTCTCCCCGACATCTTTTGAAAATTCAGGTGTATTGTCTAATGCCTGAAGAGGCTTTGTGTATGTACAATACTTCGAAGGCTTCTTTGAAAGGCGACAAGGAAAGGCAATGTCAATAAGAGCAACCTGCTTGATATCTTCCATTTGAGAAAAAATCCACCCATAAATCGACTCCTTTGTCTCCTTATCGAGAATCTTGTCAATCAAGGTCTCTTGAAACTTTTTCATAAAAACGGAACTGTCCTTCCGCTTGGCTTCAACCCCTTTGACTTCCTTCTTGATACCGTGACCGGTATCCAAATAACCGATATACCGGCATTTAGCGAGAATTAAAAGTTTGGTGAAATGCCCTTCATAGTCGAATTGAATACTGACCTTTTTACCAAACCGGTCAAGCGCCCATTGATTGATAAGATCATTCAGCAACGGTTCAAGATTTTCGCCATTGTCCTGAATAAAAGTAGAGTCTGTATCGATATAGATAACCTTGTACCCTCGGCGTTCCAATTCATCAAAAATGTAGTGTAAAAGATCACGGACAATACCCGTTGTCATGGAAGCAACACGCTTGTCATACAATCGAAAGTATTTATTGCCGATAACACCCCAAGCGGAAAGCACAATGGTCTTAAAAGCATCGTACTTGCGCTCGATTTCCTTATATTCCGGTGAAGATGGATCTGTTTGATTCTTTAATGCCTTTAACTCATTTTTTGCGTTAACCAACTTCTTAACGACTTTTGGAAGAAGCGCATCCTGATTCTGTTTAACGCTGTAGGTCTCAACTACCTTTTGAGTAAGGCGGTCTTTAACATCGATATCAATGACATCCTTACCCGTAGAATTGACAATGTTTATTGAATCCAAGCAAAGATCGATAATCGCATAGCAATATGCCCCTGAAAGGTCATATTTTCCTATTCCGTAAAAGGCTCCTGTCTCAAATGCTTCCCTGAATGCCCCTTCAAAATCATCAGATTCGACTTCATCCCCTTTAGGTTTCGCTGGTAAAGCCACATTACCTTTTTTCGCTTCCCTTAATAAAAACATGTCAATAATACGTGAATTCCAATTCATATCCTCCCACTCAATATGTGAAATCCTGCGGATCATATCGAAGTGGGGAATCATTTGCATTTTCCGCTCAAGTTCAACCATCCCCTTAACATCCCCCTGACACCTTCCTACGATGTCAGAATTTAATTGTGAAAAATCAATGTTCTTATACTTGCCCTTGTCGTAACCCAAATATTTTTCCATCAGGGCTTCCAAGGCGTAAGATTCTTCTTTATTAAGTGTGTATTTCTTCCACCACTCCAAAGAGTCCACGATGGAAATTCCGGCCGGTAAACGCATTTCGTTCGGACCGTATCGGCATTGGCCGATGGGGCTGATTTTCTTCGCGAAATCTTTAATACGGTAAAACCAATAGGGGTAATCAAACTGATTCATATTGTGGGCGATTACTAAATCGGGAGGATTAGCTTTCACATGAGAGCAGAAGTCATCCCATAAATCTTCTTCTCTTTTATAATCGCCTAAATACCAGGTGTAGTATTGATCGGTAAAATTGTCATAGAGCACAATGCAGGAAATTGGATCATTGGAATGTTTTGTTTCTAAAGGTTTCGGAACAGTTTTTGACAAAGTTTCCATATCGACCATCGCCCATCGCAATTTTGTAGGCGCAATTTCATTTACCTTGTCAATAATGAACCGTTTGGCGAAGAGAATATCACTCTCATAAGAAGTATCACTTCTCCTTTGAACAATTTCCCTTGGATCTGACAAAAATAATTTCTTTAACCGTTCTCCGCCATAACCAAGACAATTTCCTTCAGCGCATTGATCATAGTAATAAGGAAAAAAGTCATTATGTTTCTCGATCTTTAAGTTCCCGCATTGATCACGCAGAAAGAGATACACGTCTTTCCCTTCGGTATGAATATTCACCAAATTCATACCAGTTAAACGACTCCTGCCTGCTGTTTGATTTTGATTAGGGACTGATTGAGAGAAACGTAAGATTCTCTAGCCTTTAAGACAGCTTCAATAGCTTTATAGGACTGTTCTTCCTTAATAACCCTGTCATAGTCTGCCTTTGCTTCCGGGTCATCAATGGTGAGCTGCAGATACGCTTTTTCAATAGCCAACGTTTCTTTGATTCCTGCTTTGGGATCGGTGCGGTTGAGTTTATAAGCTTCTGCCAATCGACCATCCATTCTCAATTTTGCTTCAGCATAGACAGATCGTGCATTGGCATACTCATCAGCAATTTCAACCGTCTCTTTGGCAAACTCTTTTAATTTCTTTTCTTCCTCATAATCGTATTGATTTTCCATCGCAACATTACCCTCCTAAATCAATCTGTTAATAATCGCTTCAATCACATTCACCGTTACGGCATTACCTAAGACCTTGTAACGTTGGGTATCTGATATCGGGACTTGTTTACCTTCAGGATTTATTCCGTATTTAGTCCAACCGTCAGGAAACCCTTGTAATCGTTCGCACTCTGTCGGAGTTAAACGCCTAACTCGACACCCATCGTAAACGCCGTGCTGATCTTGGGATGTAAGAGTAAAACTTGGATCTCCATTATTCTTGCACCTGCGTCCTTCTTGCCTTGTTTTTTCTCGATTAGGAGTTAAGACAGGAACGGCATATAAACCCGTTTTTGCTCCAACGCCACCGGCATGTCCAACAATCGTTGTTGAAAGCCCTTGAGTCTCATATACTCGATATCCCTGCTTTTGTTTTGTTGTTAATTCCAAAAGCTGTGGAGGCTGTTTATAATCGGTCGCTTTTAAAGCACCACACAGCCCTTCTTTGGACATCACGACATCACGTTCTCCGTGGCGAGTGCAGTTTTCACCTTTTGTTGTCCCAAGAAGTTCAATTTGAGTCTTTGTTGAATTTTCTCTGATAGGAAAAACTTCGGGTCTACGTTCTCCTCTAAGATATCCGATAATGAACACTCTTTCCCGATTCTGGGGGACTCCGAAATCTTTGCTGTTAAGCACTTGCCATTGCACATCATACCGAAGTTCATCCAACGTATTGATGATGGTAGCGAGCGTTCGTCCTTGGTTGTGAGATAAAAGCCCTTTGACGTTTTCAAGCAAAAGAAAGCGTGGTTGTTTTTCCCTAATAATCCGAGCGATTTCAAAAAACATCGTGCCTCTTGTATCTTCGAATCCCTTTCGTTTTCCTGCGATGGAAAAAGCCTGACAAGGGAATCCTCCAACCAATAGGTCAAAGTCTGGTAAATCTTCTGGTTTGATTTTTGTTGCATCTCCGTAATTTTTGTGTCCTGGGAAGTGTCTTTGATAAATTTGAATTGCGTACTTATCGACTTCGGAATAACCAATACAAGTCGGTTCACATCCTCTCTGGCTGTCGTTAACGTGTTGGCTAACTTGTCTTTCCTCGGAACCAACTTCTTTCCTCTTCTCGGACTCCAATCCTTTCCTTTTTTCTGCATCCTCTTTCGTATCTTCTTGGCTTCTTCTGTTCTTGTTTCGGTAAGCATTCTGAATTCCACTTTCAAAGCCTCCAATTCCGCTAAACATAGAAAAATATCTCACTCACACGCACCTCCAAAACATTACTTTCCCGTCGTCTTATCTGACTTTTTAGAACTGTCTTTTTTCGATTCATCACTATCTTTTTTCTCTTGGGCTTCGATTTCTGCGTCTTCATCCTCAATTTCCTTCTTTATATGCTCCGGCAGATAAAAACCCGTTTTATAATAAAATGGCGTGTGAACTGTTGATCCTTCACTCGACATTCCTTCGATCTGACATTTATCCACTTTAGCCACACAATCAAATCCGATTTGTATCGTTTCATAAGACTTGTTTCCTGATTTTGTGAGGCTTCCTGTTTCCTGTTTTTCCGTAGGAGCATCTGCTTTCTGACCTTTGCGTAAATGCACAATGCCCTTTGAAAAATGATGTAAAGCGTTCCCGCCTGATAACTGCTCAATGGCAAATATTCCGTTTAAGCCTATACGGGTCTGGCCAATAAGCAGAACCGCTACATTCCCACGCTTCACGGGATCAATCGACATGCGAAAGAATTGAGACAGCTTTCGTGCGAGTAAAGCCATCGTATCGTCACCGACCGACTTCTCGCCTTTTTTGTCTTGCTGTTCACCTTTGGGGGATAAAGAATGGACTGAATCGAGGATAATTAAATCGACTAATTTCTTTTTCGAGAAT
>Ga0066640_10002447_pt1 | contig 11157 bp, 14 predicted proteins | sample CryGeyCG2114_020_2_FD_59505 | JGI IMG/M metagenome (GOLD analysis project Ga0066640, IMG submission 59505) | Groundwater microbial communities from aquifer - Crystal Geyser CG11_big_fil_rev_8/21/14_0.20 | ecosystem: Environmental > Aquatic > Deep subsurface > Groundwater | place: USA: Utah... | reverse complement strand
CCCTGTGAGATGACTTTTGCGGCTCAGGAAGAGGGCGCTTCAGGACTTGCTTCAGGATTCGGAAAGGGGACGCTCTTCATGCTGCGGCGGATTCTGGTTGGGGCTACAGAAGTTGTGACCTTTGTGATCCCCATGGAACGAACCATCCCCCCGGCATGCACGAATACGAATCCGATAAGCACGGCGGGCGTTCAGGGATGAACCGGCTGGGGCTGATTTTGATAACTTCAGGCATTCGGGGCAAGCCGTTGCCGGAAGCGTTTGTCCGTTCGATTTCGCAGTCGCTTCGGCTGGATCATGTCGAAGGCATTCCTCTGGGCCCAAAGAGTTCTTTGGCGCCTCTCCGCAGAAAGTTGAAGAAACTCGGGCGCGGTCAGGTCTTTTGGATTGCGGCAGGTCCTTTGGCGGCTCGCTGGTCCGAGCGCGAAATTCCCCTTTTGACGGAGAGCCTTAAATCAGATTGTCCGATGCTGGATTTTCATTATATGGCTTTGCCAGAGCCATCATGAAACCTTCCTTTTCAAAAATCAGGGACCTCCATGCCGCCCATTGACCGCAAGGAAATTTCCCTTAAACCTTACAAAAGGCACATTTTTGTCTGTACAGGGACCCGCTGTGCTCCCGAGCAGAGTCCGGCGCTCTATCAGAAGCTTAAGGAAAGACTTAAAGAGCTTGGTCTTCACGAGGGGCCAGAACGCATTCAGCGAAGCCAATGTCATTGCTTTGGCATCTGTGAAGCCGGTCCGCTGGCAGTCGTTTATCCCGAGGGTGTCTGGTATGCTCATTTGACACCCGAATTGCTGGAAAGGGTTATTCAAGAACATTTAATAGCAGGTAAGCCTGTGGTCGAGGCGGTCGTGTCCCGGGATGTCTCGATTTCAGGGGAGGATGCGCCTTGACGGAGCGCCCTGCTTTCATATAATAGCTAAATTCAGTCCTTATTGGCCGTTTAGGAGTATTTTTTATGTCCGGCATTGCTGACGAAAGTGGCAGTACACAAAAATCCCAGGAGATTCAGGATGCCAAGTTTTTTGCATCCGTGGGTTATTTGAGCATTCTCTGTTTTGTTCCGCTCGTCTTGAAGAAAGATAATGATTTTGCGCAATTTCACGGCAAACAGGCACTCGTTCTTTTTATTCTGGAGATTGCTGCGAGTATTTTGAAGGTTGTTCCGGCTCTCGGAGACCTTGTGTTTACAGTGGCTTTTGTGGTCTTCGGAATCTTGTCGTTGATCGGTATTACCAAAGTTCTCATGGGAGAGAAGTGGGAGATGCCGGTTGTGTTTGAGATTTCCAACCGCATCAGCTTCTGAGTCTCTCTCCGTACGATTTCCTGCTTTAAAGTTCGCTTTCGGGCGTCACCGGTTGGTCTTTCATGTTACTTGGGAATAAAAAGAAACAAGGCGAAGAGCAGAATTGGTGCATCGTTCTAAGCCCTCTTCGTAATGAGATCGACAAAAAGAGAGTGGCGAAGACGATTTCTGAGGTCTTTTCTCTGTCTACGGAGGAAGCCGCAGATCTGGTTTCGAACACGCCTATTATTCTGCTCGATAACCTTACCCGAACAGTCGCTGTCAAGGTAAAGGAATATTTTCGCGTCGCCGGTGCGGAGATTATCCTTACCAACGATATTTTCTACAAAAGAAAATGCTACCGCACTGTTTGGCCAGACCCGCCGAACCTCTCCATTCTCCAGAATCTCCTGAAAGAGAATAAAGAAGCCCCTGCTTCTGACCGTGAACTCCCGGCTCAGGAAGCCCTTCAGGAGATACGCTCCCTGCAGATGAATCCAGGAATCACTCATGAACCTGACACTTCTTCATGGTCGCCTGCGCGGGAAACCAGTCTTAAATACCTTCGTGAAGAGCTTGAGAGATGGCGCAAGGAATGCCTGAGTCGCCGTACGGATGTAGAGAATCTTCAGGCGGCTCTCAATCGGCTTCAAAAGGAAAAGAATGAGAAGAATGCGGCTCAGCAGGGAACCAGGACTTCGCAGGCCGCGGAGGCGGAGAAACGCATCAAGGAAATGACGGCTTCGCTGGCGAGTTCGGAAGATCGTTATGACGCATTGAAAGAAGAATTCCGGCAGGCAAGGCTGCTTTTCGAAGAAAAGATGGCTGCGGCGGTTCGCGAAAAAGAAGAGCCTAAGGATAAAATTAAGGCGATGGAAGAAAAAATGCGCTTTCTCTATGAGAGAAATCAAGCGCTTGAGAACGCTCTTAGTGCCGCCCATGAGGAGTTGAAAGGTCTTCGAGAAGCGAAACCAGAGACGTCCGGTTCTGCTGAAGCCGCCAATACGGAGGCCGTTGCCAGGATTCAGAAACTTGACACGGAAAACAGCCGCTTGCGGCAGGAGCTTGAAGGATCACGTTTTAAACATGATGAGCTGTTAAAGAAAATCGAGGAACGCGAATCTTCTTCGGAGAATCTAAAGACTGTCAGCCTGGAGCGGGCAGCCCAGGAGAAGGCCAGACTTGAGATGGAGCAGAAGCTTAAGGAAGTGCAAGAGGAGCTTTCTGAAAAATTGCAGGAAATCGAAAGGCTTCGCACCGAGATCCTCGAAAAACAGGATCTCCTGCAGCTTCGGCTTGAAGAAAGCGGTAAGGATGGGGCTTTGTGGAAAGATCGGGCCCTTGAGATGGAAAAACGGATGGTGCAGCTTGAAGAAAACAAAAAAAACCTGAGTCATGCCCTTGAGACGCACCGTATCTCTCAGGAGGAAATCCGGGAGCAGTACGAATCTGTGCTGGCCAAATACAATTCCCTCGCGGTTCAGTACGATAAGGGAAAACTTGACGCCTTGAAGAACGATGAGACTTTGAAAGTTCTTGAGTCCAGCCGCAAGGAGCTTTCCTCGCAGCTTGAAGTAAAATCCCAGAAAGTCCGCGATTACGAGTCCCGGTTGGGCGAGTTCGAAAAAGAATTGGCCGGCCTTCGTCAAAATGTGACGCAGCTGGAGAGGCTTCTTCAACAGAGGACGACATCCCTGCGTGAAAAGGAGCTGGCTCTGGAAGGGCAGGCCCGTGAAGCCCAAACCATGATGCGGCAGCTTGAAGACAGGGAGAAATCCTTTCTTGAGCTTGAAGCCGTGTCCCGCAGTCTTGAAGAACAATTAAAACAGTTCCGGGGTTCTAACGAGCAGCTGGAAAAGGCGCTGCTTGAGAGCCGGCTTCAGCAGGAGGCCGGTTCAGAACAGTTCGCTGCCGCGCAGCGTCAGGCGGAGGAGCTGAAAAACCAGGCGCAGGAAAAAGAGAAAATGCTGGGAAATGCCCAGCTTCGTTACGAGCGCCTGGAGCGGATTATCACTGAAGGCCGGGAAGCTTATGAGAAGCAAGTCAAACAGCTGCAGGAACTTCAGCGTCACCTGGAGTCCAAGGACCGGGAAGTTGATAATCTTCGTAAGCAGCTGCGTGATATCAATGTGCAAATGGAACAGCGTGAAATGATACAAAAACGGACGCAGCTTTCAGGACAGCTATCAGAAAAGGAAGAGCAGTTAAAGCGTCTCGTGGATCAGCAGAATCGTGTTGAGGTTGAAATTCGTCAGCGTGAAGAAACGATGCGTCAGATCCTGACATTGCAGGAATCCCTTGAAAAAGAGATTGTTGAGGTCAGGCAGGTGCAGCGCCATCTCATGGAACAGGCAAAAAAGTCGGCTAAAACGGCAACTTCCCATTCTCAAAGAGGGGACACGGTATCCCCATCCTCTGACGTCTCGGCGGCCGGGGATGCGGCGGGAAGCCATGATTGAACTCATTCTCAACAAAATAAAAATCGACGAAGCACGCAATGAGCAGGTGATCATTTTCCGGGAAAAGGATGGGGAGCGCTATCTTCCTGTCGTAATTGGGATGGCAGAAGTGAACTCGATTAAATTAAAACTCAGCGGAATCAAGCCGCCGCGTCCCCTGACGCATGATCTTTTTTCCCAGATTTTTGATAAATGTAATATCCGGCTCGAAAAAGTGGTCATTGACCGCCTTGAAAACAATACCTTTTTTGCCAAAATCCATTTGCATCAAAAGGATGTGGAGCCAGGCGTTGTGATTGATGCCAGGCCATCTGACAGCGTCGCGATTGCGCTTAGGACAGGAGCTCCTGTTTTTGTCGATGAGGATGTCCTTGGACAGGCCGGAGTCACTGACATATAACAAAGTTCTCTATTAATCCCCCGGTTTCCCCTCAAATTCTTTATATTTACGAAGGAGTTTTCAAATGAAGAAATGTCAGGTCTTGGTTATTGGCGGCGGCGGTGCGGGACTTACGGCGGCTCTTTACACTTCACGGGCGAAGCTTTCTACGATTCTTGTGGAAAAACTTGTGCCCGGAGGGCAAATTGCTTTGACAGATCTGGTTGAGAATTATCCGGGCTTTCCTGAAGGCATCCTTGGGCCTGAGATTTCAAGCCGGATGGAAGAGCAGGCGAAGCGTTACGGTACGGAAATTCTGTTTCATGAGGTCAAGTCACTTGAGATTAACGATGGGGGGTTTTTAATCAAATCGACCGATGAAGATCTCTGGGCCCAGAGTATTATTCTCGCTGCGGGAGCCTCTTTTCGCATGCTCAATATTCCCGGGGAGAAAGAGCTGACCGGGAAGGGGGTCTCTTATTGTGCGACCTGTGATGGTGCTTTCTTTAAGGACAAGGAAATTGTTGTCATCGGAGGCGGTGATTCAGCCCTTCAGGAAGGGCTTTTTCTGACGCGGTTTGCTTCCAAAGTCACCATTGTTCACCGTCGCGACAAGCTTCGTGCGAGTCCGATTCTTCAGCAGCGGGCGCGGGAAAATTCAAAAATCAAATTTATATGGGACACCGTTCTTGAGAAAATAGAAGGGCCGTCCAAAGTCTCATCGGTACTCTTAAAGAATATAAAGACCGGAGAATCGCAGGTTTTTAAAGCCGAGGGGGTTTTTATATTTATCGGGCATGATCCCAATACAGGTTTTTTGAAAAATTTTGTCCAACTTGATGATCATGGCTACGTGCAGTGCCGCGAGTCGCTTAAAACATCGGTTCCGGGAGTTTTTGCCGCGGGTGAAATCAGGGCGGGTGCCGTCAAACAGCTTGTAGCCGCCTGTGGCGAAGGATGTGAGGCCGCGCTTTCAGCTCAGGAATACCTTGAGCATGTATGAAGTTTCCATGCTTCACTCTTCTCTTAGGAGCTGTGATTTTTGCTTCGGGGTGTGGTCCGGGAGGCTGCGGGCTTCACTGGCCTTCGCATTTGGAGGATCAAAAACAGGCGCCTGATTTCAGCCTGTTTTCGCTTGAAAGACAGGAGCAGCGGACAACGCTTTCTGAATGGACAGCAAAGGGCCCTGTTTTGCTGGTCTTTTGGGCCAGCTGGTGTCCTCCGTGCGTTCAAGAGATTCCGGTTTTAAATGAAATCCGGAAGTCGTATTCAGAGGATACTCTCAAGATTCTCGCAGTCAATGTCGGCGAGTCACGGGAAACTTTGACGGTTTTTCGCCAGAGTCACTCGATGGATTATGATGTATTGCTTGATACCGAAGGTGTTGTTGCTTCAAAATATGACATTGTTGGATTGCCCGTTGCTGTGTTTCTTGCCAAGGGCGGAGAAATTCTCTATTATGGATTCACGCTTCCAAGAGTTGAAGATTTCCCGGTTTTTAAAAAATAAAGACGCCGGGCGTTCAGGTTCTTAAGGTTGTGGGATTGAGGAGGATTTGAAATGAATCATGAGGCCGATTTTAATCAGGAAATGAAGAAATTGATCAAGATGGTTCGGAAATTTTTGAACCATTGTCTTTCGCAGGACAGGATTCAAGATAAGCCAGAATCCGTTGAACCGGGCAGTCTTAACGTGAATGTTTTCATTTTTCCTTTTTTGTCTCTTTCATCCGAAGAAATGGATGAGTGGGAAGAGATTTACGATACCTTCTTCTTTGAGGACTCGCGGCCAGCCTCCGAAGAGTTTTCCACGGACCTCACCAATAATGACAGAGACTTTTTACGCCGCCATGGAATTAGTTTTTAGGCGGTCTTTGGCGCTTCTTTTTCTGACATTGCTTGTTTCGGGGGTGAGCGTCCCGAAAGCATGGTCGGAGCAGGGAAGCACAGAGCCTTTTGATCATTCTGCCTGGGGTCAGTTCCTCACAAAATACGTTTCGCCCGAAGGCCTGGTGGATTACCAGGGGGTCAAAACGTCCCCGGAGCTTTTAAACGACTATCTTGATAAGGTTCAAAGCGTTCCCTCAATTTTGTCGATGGGGGAATGGCCCCGCGAAGAAAATCTTGCGTTTTTTTTGAATGTTTATCACGCCGCTGTTATCAAGCAAATCGCCGATGCTTATCCCATCAAATCGATTCAGGATATTCCCGGCGTTTGGGATCTTGCGGTCATTCGAATTGGAAAGATCAAGATCAGCATTAACGATATCCGCAGTAAATTTCTGATTCAAAACTTTCGGGATGAAAAAATTGATACCGTTCTTGCCTGCGGCGCCAAAAGTTGCCCGCGGCTGGTTCCTGAGGCTTTTACGGGTCCTCGCGTGGAAGGGCAGCTGTATCTTCGAGCCCGGAAGTTTGTCAATGATCCGACATACAACATGGTGATTCCGGGTAAAAAAGAGATCAGAATTGCCCGCATTTTTAAATGGTATGCTTCGAACTTCAAGCTGGATTTCGGGGTTCTCGAAAAATCCGAGAAATTTTCGGATGAAGAGGATGCCGTGATCAGGTTCTTGGCTTATTATTCAGATGCTGTGGACAAGGTTCAGTATCTGGAAAGCCGTAAATACAAAATCAAATATATGCCTTTTGACTGGTCCTTGAACGATTGGCGCAGGACTGGGTGAGCTTTGAAGTCCCGGCCGCTATCCAGAATTCGTGTTGCCTGTCTTCAGTATGGGGCAGGGAATTGCTGGCAGCAGAATCTTGATAATGTTCTGCTTCTTACCGCTCGCGCGCTTAAAAAATCTCCTCATCTGGTGGCTTTGCCGGAGAATTTTATCTGGAGAGGAGAGGCCTCATCCATTGGCCGCGTTTCCAGGGAATCCAGCGCGGAAGTTCTCGCCATCTTTCAGAAGCTTGCCAAGCGGTCTGGAACGGCCTTCCTTCTTGGGAGCATGCTTGAGCCCTCAAAAAATCACAGAAAGCATTACAATACGAGCTACCTGATCAGTCCTGAAGGAAGGGTGCTTGCCAAGTACAGGAAAATCCATCTTTTTGATATCGGGATGCATGCTGGACTTCGTGTGAAAGAATCCCGTCATATTGCGCCTGGGAAAAAGGTTGTATTCGGAAAATTGTGGGGAGTCAAATTCGGACTTACGATCTGTTATGATCTTCGCTTTCCAGAGATCTACCGCAGGCTGGCCTTTTCGGGATGCCGAGTTGTTTTTGTTCCGGCCAATTTTACACGGGAAACAGGGAGGGCTCACTGGGACCTGTTGCTTCGTGCTAGGGCCATTGAAAATCAGATGTTTGTGGTGGCGCCCGCCCAGACGGGAATAAACCCTGAAAGCAAGATTCCAAGTTTTGGCAACAGCCGGATTATTGACAGCTGGGGACGAATTCTTGCCAAAGCGGGCGATGGAAATAATCATATCTTGTTTGCTGAAATGAAGTTAGGCGAGCAGACGAAACTCCGAAGCCATTTCCCCGTATTGCAGCATCGCCGTCTAAGTGTTTGATCTGAAAAGGGTTACAGAGTGATCTTAAAGGTTGACATAGACGCGCCTTTTGCCTATAATTTGCCTTCCTTTTAGAGGGTTCCCTCAAAGACCTGTATCGAATCATTGGAAAGAAGGTTTCAAAATGTCACATTATGCAATCGTGCTGACGGGTTCTAAACAGCACTGGGTGGAGCAGGAATCGGTGATTCAGGTTGAAAAGCTTGAAGGGACGAGTTCCGATAAGACTGTAGAGCTGAATCAGGTTCTTTTTTTAAGAAACGGCGAGACTGTCCAGGTTGGGAATCCCGTGGTCAAAGGTGCCAAAGTTATTTGCGAATACCTCGGGGAAGTGAAGGCCCCGAAGGTTGTTACCGTGAAATACCGGCGCCGTAAAGCATCACGAAATAAAAAAGGTCACCGGCAGCCTTACACCCAATTGCGGGTAAAAGAAATCGTCGGGTAATTCTACTCAAGCAAGAGGACATCATGGCCCATACAAAAGCACAAGGAAGTACATCCAATGGAAGAGACTCTAATGCCCAGCGCCTGGGTGTTAAAGTTTATGGTGGGCAATCCATCCGTGCCGGCGGCATTATCGTGCGCCAGCGTGGCAACCGTTTCCGCCCCGGACTTTTTGTTGGCCGTGGAAATGATTTTACGCTCTATGCCAAGCGCGATGGGATTGTTGAGTTCAAGACAAATCGCACGGTAAACGTTCTTCCCGCTGCTTAAACCGGATCCAATTATCAAAAAAGGCTAAAAGGCGCTTTGAAGCGCTTTTTAGCCTTTTTTGTTTTATCTATGTTTACCAACAAAATTCACATCATCATACAATCAGGCAATGGCGGTCATGGCTGCGAAAGTTTTGCGGCCAGAACCGACAAGAAATTTGTTACCGACGGGGGCAATGGCGCCCGAGGCGGCCGGATTATTTTTCGCGCGGACAATAATGCTCCGCCAATCAGAAACTTTCGTTTTCGTCAGCACATTATTGCAGAGTCCGGCGGCCATGGCGGTCCTAACCACAGGCGTGGAAAAAGCGGCCGGGATGAAGTGGTGCTGGTTCCTGTAGGAACCAGTGTCTATGACCGGGAGCGGAACTTTTTGATACGTGAGCTTGTCAGATCCGGCGATGAAGTCGTTGCCCTTGAAGGCGGTGCCGGCGGAAGTGGAAACGTTGGCGGAAAAAAGAAGACCCTTGGAGAACCGGGCGGTGTGCTGGATGTTGAGCTTCACTTCCGTATCCAGGCAGATATTTTTCTTGTGGGGCTGCCCAATTCCGGCAAATCCTCTCTTTTGAATGATTTGACACGGACTCATTTAAAAACGGAACCCTATCCCTTTTGTACGCGAATGCCTGAGATTGGTGTTTTTACCCGCTCCGATTACGGGAAGACGGCTTTGTGTGAGCTGCCATCCCTTTATGAGGGATCTTTGCAGGGCGGGGGGGCAGGAGTCGATTTTTTGTTGCAGCTTCAGAATGCAAAATTTATTTTTTATGTTGTGGATGCGCTTTCGGAGTTTTCCAAAAATGTTACAGAGGGATTTCAGCTGCTTCGGGATATTGTCGGAAAAACAGATGAGAATTTTCTTCAAGTCCCTCACGCTGTGATTATTACTAAAATTGATCTGAAAGATTCTGAAACTCGTTTGAAGGCGGAGCCCTTTGCTGAAAAAGAGGTTTCTGTTTTTCCTGTGTCCACCGTTACAGGCAAGGGGATCAAGGAGTTGAAGAAATTTCTCGAGGAAGGTTTTACGGCGGAGGGTTATGTTGGAGCGCATTAAGTTCAGCAAAAGGGTTTGCATCAAGGCCGGAACCAGTATGCTGACCGATAAAGCCGGCTTTTTTTGCTCCAATCTTTTGGATGGTCTTGGGCAGCAGATTCTGTCGCTGATTCAAAGCGGTCGTGAGGTCGTTCTTGTCAGCTCGGGAGCAATCGGGCTGGGTATGGAAATCGCCGGATATAAGAAACGCCCCAGGGAAATGGCCAAGCTTCAGGCCTGCGCCGCCATCGGTCAGGGAAAGTTGATGCATGCCTACGAACGGTTCTTTTCAAAGAAAGACGTGCATACGGCCCAGATTCTGCTGACCCGGGACGGGCTCGAGCAGAGGGAGCGTTTTTTAAGGGCCCGTTGTACGATGGAAGCGTTGCTTCGTATGAAAGTGATTCCGATTGTGAACGAAAACGATACGGTTTCAACCGAAGAAATCGGGTTTGGAGACAATGATAATCTTTCAGTCCATGTGGCTCACCTGATGCGGGCGGATCTGCTGATTCTGCTTTCGGATGTTGACGGGTTTTATTTACGGGACGGGTCAAGAATACGCCTCGTTGAATCCAAGGATGAAATCGACAATGAACTCGTCAAACATATTGTGGATCGAAAGAAGGAGAAAAATGTAGGCGGGATGCAAGCAAAACTTCGCGCCGCAGGAACCGCGATGAAACTTGGCATTCCTCTTTTGATTGTCAATGGGCACGATGAAAATGTGGTGCAGCGGGCGCTTCAGGGAGATGACGTTGGAACCCTTTTTCTGCCAGGAAAAGGACGCAAAAATTCGCGGCGAAGCTGGCTTGCTTTTTCGGCCCCTCGTCAGGGTACCTTGATCGTTGATGATGGTGCGCATGCGGCCCTGTGTCAAAAAAAAGTCAGCCTTTTGCCCCGTGGTCTTCTTAAGGTTCGGGGAACCTTTGACCGGGGTGCCGTGGTCGAACTGGAGACGCGCGGTGCGAGAGTGTTCGGACGCGGTGTGTCGAAATACTCAAGCGAAGAATTGCAGCATATGGCCGGCAAGAAGACAAATGAAATTCAGATAGTATTAGGTTATAAACACGATGACGAAGTTGTTCATCGCAATGATATGGTTTTATGGGATTGAACGCCATGAGTATTCAGACGCAACCTTCCAGCCGTAAAACTTCTTCTCCCCAGTCCTGGGAAAAACAGCTTCTGGCCACGATTAAAAAAGCAAAAGCAGCCTCCTTTGCAGCCGCTCAACTGTCCCCGGTGATGAAAAACAAAATCCTTCTTCACGCTGCCTGCCTTATGGAAAAAAGGATTCCTTTTTTGCTTCGCGAGAACAAGAAGGACTTGGTCCGTGCTGAACGGATGGGGTTGAGCGCGGCGATGATGGATCGTCTTTGCCTGACTCCCGAGCGCATTTTGAAAATGGCGGAGGGGGTCCGGGCCGTTGCGGCGCTTAAAGATCCTATCGGCAAAGTTATGGAGCGGCGTAAAAGGCCAAATGGCCTGCGAATATCCAAGGTTTCAGTTCCTATTGGAGTGATTCTTATCATCTATGAATCGCGGCCGAATGTTACGGTCGAATGCGCCGCACTGTGTCTAAAAAGTGGAAATGCGGTGCTGTTGCGCGGTGGAAAAGAAGCTTTTCACTCCAATCGGGCGCTGGCGGGAGTCTTTGCCGCATCCCTCAGCAAGCACGGAATTCCCTCTGAATGTACCAGCTTCATAAAAATCACAGACCGCTCGGCTGTCGATTTTATGCTGCAGCGGGATCAGG
>Ga0066640_10002446_pt1 | contig 11158 bp, 9 predicted proteins | sample CryGeyCG2114_020_2_FD_59505 | JGI IMG/M metagenome (GOLD analysis project Ga0066640, IMG submission 59505) | Groundwater microbial communities from aquifer - Crystal Geyser CG11_big_fil_rev_8/21/14_0.20 | ecosystem: Environmental > Aquatic > Deep subsurface > Groundwater | place: USA: Utah... | reverse complement strand
AAACACGCGCGTGCCAGACAACAGGAATTCGGTTGCTCCGCCCCGCTAAAGCGGCAGGTAAATTGGTTTGTGGAGAATTGCTATGAATCAAACAAATATTCTTTTCCAATACAATACGTTTAAGTTGGTTAACCGTGTTGCGAAGTTTAAACACTTGCCGTAGTCTTGGAAAATTCATCATGATTGTGCTATAGCCTTGTTTTTTCAACTCTTGACTAAACGGTGCGTTATCTGGACAGGCAATGATGGGAGTAAATTGGTTTTTATCTAAAGCGTTAAGTAATGCCAGCAAGCTCCGCTCTCCTCCGGCGATATTGGTACCATTGTGAATATATAATAGGAAAATTTTTTTCATGGATTAATTTAAGATTTTCGTAATAAGTAGTGGTTAAACCATTCCCGTAATAATTCCGCGCATATCCGCCAATCGTATAAAGTTATTCGTTTATCCACGAAAATACGGTTTTTTAAGTAATTATTTTTTATGCGAATAGATTTTAAGGCTCCAAGATTTTGAACAGTCATGGCGGTGATTGAATTTGAATGAATCCTTAGCTTTACAAGCTCTTGATCAATTTTCCCAATTTTTAATCCATCCGCGTGAAGCCGCAGCCATAAATCATAATCCTGGGAACACTTTTGAATAGGGCTATACTGATATTTTTGAAGGATGGCGTTACGTATCATAACGCTTGGATGAGCAATGCAGTTAACCCGGGGAAGAGTTTTACGTATTTCTCCTGCTGTCGTCGCGCTTTGATCAGCCGACCAACTCTTTAATGGTTGACCCTTTTGATCAATGCACAACACTTTGCTCGTGATAGCGCAATAATCATCGCGCTGATCTAACCATTGCACTTGCTTTGCTAAGCGCTCAGGCAAGCTAATGTCATCAGCGTCCATACGGGCAATGTATTCTCCATTTGCCAACTTAATAGCGTTATTTAAAGAGGCGGTTAACCCGATGTTAACTTGATTGATAATCCGTATTCGACTGTCCTTGTATGATCCCAAAATAGATTGCGTATCATCTTGTGAGCCATCATTGATGATAATAAATTCAAAATCTTCAAACGTTTGGTTAAGAATGCTGTTGATAGCTTCATGAAGAAAACTGCCGCCATTGTAAACGGACATAAGAACGCTGACTTTTGGATTATGCGATGAGTTCAATACAAGCACCTGTTGCTTTAGAGCTGTAAATTCTTATATGATTGGTATGTTAGCACTTATAAATTATCGACGCAAAACAATTCCCGGAAAATTATATATTCTTACGCGTAGCTATGCTGTTCGCACCAGAGGGATAAAACGAGCAAAATCCACGTTTTATAGTTGTTTTGGGCAAAAAATTGGCGGGAATGTTCAAAAGAAATGCAGTCAAAAATTTTCTTTTGGCGATTGTTTAAATATTCTTCTTTAAGCGCGCGGACATTATCACGTAAGAGCCATTGGTCAACAGGGGCGCCGAAACCCCGCTTGCCTCTTTTGCGAATTGCTTCCGGCCATTGGTTGGCGTAAGCTTTACGCAGTATGTGCTTATCTTCCCTGGAAGTCATTTTTAAACACGAAGGTAGGGAAATGCAGAAGCTGGCAAAGTCAACATCTAAAAACGGCGCGCGCAGCTCTAATCCATGCGCCATGGAAGCGCGATCAGTTTTGACAAGAATGTCGCCCGGCATATAATCTTGCAAATCCATTCTTAAGGCATCATCTAATGTGTTAGATTTTTCCGTGACGCCCCGCGCCAGAGAATTAGTTTGGCAAACTTTTAATCCTAAGGACGATAACTCATCCTCACTAAAATAAATATTCTGCGCTTGATGCATCTGCTCAATATCGGCATAATGTCGTCGATAATATAATCCATCTCCTGTATCTTTCCAATTAAGCGCTTGCGCCGCGCCTGCGGCTGTTAAAAATTTTACGATTAAACGCGCGAAAATAAACTTCCAGATAGGCGCTGTAGGTTGTGATTCCATTAAGTAAAGCGGCCGATACCAATTAGCGTATCCTGCTAGAAGTTCATCTCCTCCATCGCCTGTTAGGACAACCTTTGCATGCTGGCGCGCTAATTGACTTAATAAATAAGTAGGAATATTGGATGAATCGGCAAACGGTTCATCATAAACGCTCGCCATTTTTAGTAATAATTGGCTAATATCCGCGTTCTTATCTGATAATTCAATATGATCTGTTTGATATGCTGTTTGAGCGGCTCGCGCGAACGGTAACTCACTTAAATCATTGTTAAATCCAAAAGACATTGTTTTTAAATTAGCTTGCGCTTTGCTTGCTTCAGCAACAATGCTGATTGAATCCAATCCTCCGCTTAAAAATGCAGCCACGGGAACATCAGCCACAAGTTGACGCGATACAGCTTGGCGAAACAACGTTTGAAATTGCTCTACGGCGTCATTTATTTCAATCACATTTCTTGAAGGCGGCAGCTGCCAGTAGCGTTGGATTTGAAAAGATCCATTCTTATAGCACAGCGTATGAGCGGCCGGCAACACATGAATATTTTCATAAATGCAGCTATGCGGATGTACATATAATTTTTGCATGTAGTGCGCGACGGCATCTTTATTTAATACCGGATCAACTAAACCTGACGCAAGGATTGATTTGATTTCCGACGCAAAGAGAAATTCCCCACCGGATCCTTGAGCATAATAAAACGGCTTTTCTCCAAATCGATCGCGCGCGCAGAATAATTCCTGCTTTTGATCATCCCAAATAGCAAAAGCAAACATTCCAGGTAATGAGTCCACAAGTTTAGCGCCGTAACATTCATATAAAGCCAGAATGACTTCTGTATCAGAATTTGAACGGAATGGATAATTGACTAAATTAGACTTTATCTCCTGATAACCGTAAATTTCACCATTAAATGTAATGCCAGTATTCTTTTTCGGATTTAACATCGGCTGTTGACCATTATCAGGATCGATAATGCTTAGTCGCGCGTGTCCGAGGGCGCAATAAGGAAAAAAACGCGCGCCTTTCTCATCGGGTCCGCGATGGTGAAGCGCTTTGACCATACCGGCCAATGTTTCTCGGTAGTCTCGGCTGGATTTGGAATGTGAAATAACGCCGGCAATGCCGCACATGAATTAATCCTCTTACAGATGAAAGCAGACGCTAAAGCTTATTGCTTTTTGTTTTACATGTTAATATCAGTATGTTAACATCAAACATATTCAAAGCAAACGAATTTCCCCAATTTCCACTAAATATATTGTTGGAAACCTGTGATGACAAGTGTCGGAACAACAAATCTAATCAATCGCGACCAATGGCTTGAAGTGGTATTAAAAGCTCAGCCTTCCGGCTTAGAATTGCTCGACGTGGGCGCTGGCCAACAGCGAAATAGAAAGTTTTGCGGGCATTTGAATTATACATCACAAGATTTCGCGCAATACGATGGCAAAGGCGACGGACGAGGTCTTCAAACGGAACAATGGGACAATTCCAAATTAGATATTGTCAGTGACATTACACAAATTCCGCGGCTCGACGAATCTTTTGATATTATTCTCTGCACGGAAGTCCTTGAACATATTCCTCAGCCATTGCTGGCCATTAAAGAATTTCAGCGCCTGCTTAAACCAAAAGGCATATTAATTATTACAGCTCCCTTCTGCAGTTTGACGCATTTCGCGCCGTATCACTATTACAGCGGATATAATAAATATTTTTATGAACATCATTTATCCCAAAATGGTTTTCAAATCATGGAATTAAATGCTAACGGCAATTATTTTGAATATCTCGCGCAGGAAATACGCCGTATTCCTTCAATTGTCCGCGATTACACGCCCGTCAAAACAAATAAAATTTTTGGCCTTATTTCGCGTATCATGCTTAAATTTTTGAGTAAATTTTCCACACTTGATCGTGGATCAAATGAATTGCTGTGTTTCGGATATCACGTAAGGGCTGTTAAACAATAAAGAGTTAATCTATGCGCATTTTTTACGCTTCAGAAACAACACCTAACGCCGAGTTCTCCTCTAACCTGTGGCGCAATAATCTCTATCAACCTCTGGTTGATTTGGGACATGATGTTGTTGAGTTTGATTATGATATTGACGCGTTTAAATTCCGCGATCCGCGCTATCCTCCGGGCAAAGTTTTCATAGACGAAAACCGTCCGAAGTTATCACGGGAACTTCTTAAGCAAATTCAGCAAGCGCATAAAAATAAACCAATCGATATCTTTTTTAGTTATTTTTATGACGCCTTTGTCGAAGCGAGCATCATCGATGAAATCCGCTCGATGGGGATCAAAACAATAAACTGGTATTGTAACGGATCCTATCAACTAAATTTAGTTGCCGAAATTTCTCCCCACTATGATTGGTGTTTGGTTCCGGAGAAATTCCGCTTAGAAGATTACAAATCTTTGGGCGCCCATCCAATCTATTCTCAAGAAGCCGCTAATCCGAATATTTACAAGTCCTATGATCTGCCGGTGGAGTTTGATGTCACCTTTGTCGGACAGGCTTATGGCGAGCGGCCGGCATACATTCACTATTTATTAGAGCAGGGCATTGATATTCGTGTCTGGGGGTTCGGCTGGGATAAATACGCTGTCGGATCAAAAGAGAATTTACACCTCAAAGGTGTAAATAAAACCAAGAATGCGCTTAAAAAGTTAAATCCCTCCAAAATGATCAAAGCCGTTAATCGCCGAGCTAAAAGCTATTTACAAAATGAACCTGTCAAATCACTCATCCTAAATAAAGACGTTGCCCTTCCCGCAAATATTTTAGGCGGAGTATTAGCTGATGACGATATGATTAAAATGTACAGCCGATCGAAGATTAATCTAGGATTTTCTATTTGTGGAAACACGCATAAGACGGAAGAACCAATCATGCAGGTTCGCTTGCGCGATTTTGAGGTGCCGATGAGCGGTGGATTTTATATGGTGGCCTATATGAAAGAATTGGAAGAATTTTTTGATATTGGTAAAGAAATTATCTGTTACGATAGTCCCAAAGATATGGTCGAGAAAATCAAATATTTTTTAAATCATGATGACGAACGCGAGCAGATTCGTAAAGCGGGTCAACAGCGCTGTTTAAAAGATCATACGTGGCACAAACGGGTTCAAACGGCTTTTGCGAAAATGGGATTAACTTAATCCAGACTCACCCTTCTTTTGAAAATAATTTCTTGCGGTTACCCACAACCTGCGCGGGAACACCGGAAACAATATCATAAGGCGCCACATTGATATTAACTAACGAGTTGGCCGCAATTAGCGCATCATTGCCGATGGTTACACCGTCGGTAATCGTGCAATTAGCGCCGATCCATACATTGTCTTGGATATCAATCGGTCCCTTGCTGATACTTTCCGCAAAACGCATAGGTTTTTCCGTCTGCTTATAATTGTGGTTGCCGCCGGCAATCATGCAATGCGGAGCGATCATCACATTTTCTCCAATAGTAACGCCACTGCCTCCGTAAATAACAGTAAAGGCGTTAATTTGTGAGAACGAGCCCACTTTAACGGGGTTATCATAAGATTTAATGATGACATGCTCTTTGATTTCCGCGTTCTTCGCGATATGAATGAGATCTTTATTTTCAAGAATAGCTGTTTTATGAATAGACGAATTTACTAATCCAGCCGAGGCAAAAAGTCGTTTAACCAATTTTTTGAGAATACTCATCATATTGCCCTGATTATTTCTGTTTATTTGCGGTTTTTGCAAGGCAAAATACCGTTTAAATGTATTATAATCATTTTCATCAACTAATTCGTCAATATTGTTAACTTTTTTCCAGGTCAAATTCCCCTCCCATTCAAACGCGCTGAAAAACAATTCTTTATACTGCGTGAAAAGTTTTTGCAAATCACCGCCGCGGCTGTAAAACATTTCTCTGTAAATTTTATGAACAGGACCGCTTGAGAAAATATTTTTATCTAAAAAATAAACCGTACCATTTTTATAATTCATTAACCATAGATGAACATCTTGATAGTTAATCAATTCATAAAAAATGGTGGGAAATTCGACATACCCCTTCTTCGCAACTCGCTGTATTTCCGTAAAAAATGATGGAAGTTCATTCTCGGGCACATGCTCTAAAACATGCGAACAAATGACATAATCAAATTCATTATCTTTAAAAGGAAATGCTGTGCCATCGTAGGTATATAAGGGCTTATTATAAGAAATTTCCTTCGCGTATCCTCGCTGAGCGGATGCTTCGGCGCCTGTAAAGACTTTATCCAAATACACATCAGAGCGGGAAAATGGTAACGATCCAGGACCAATTTCCAAAACCTTATCACCAGGCTTTATATTTTTAATTTTTTCGGGAAAAAACAATGCAGTATCCTTTTATATATGCTTCCACACAGGAAACGGATTAACGAGCCCCTCATTCACAATATTTCCGGTTAAAACAAAGTGATATTTCTTTTCGTGCCAATCTAAGATATTAGCCACCTCTTCTTCAGAAACAGTTACCGCGCAAACATACTTAGCCGGTCGAAAGTTAATATTCTTAATTGTGTACTCAATAAAACCTTCACCCGATAATTCCTTGAACACGTGTCCATCTGTGTGGGAATGGCTGGATGTCATCAAAAGACCTTCCGGACTATAAATGGTTACTGTAAAAATCGGATGAGACACTGATCTTTTGAAATCATAATAGATGCGCATATTCAAATCATTGCCGAGCGAATATTCGCTGTTAACATCGCCGTGATTGTTCACAAATTCGACTGATTTGATTTGCGTATTGGCATCATAATTTAATTGTTTCTGGCCTTCTTCTATAAAATTTTTGGAGGCTTTGATTGTTTCGTTTTCATAGGCGTCACAAACAGCAAAGACATCACCAAAAAGTTTTTTCCGTCCACGCTCAAGCCATAAAACTTGATTACAAATATTGCGAATAGCCTGCATATTATGACTGACAAGCACAACGGTTCCTCCATTTTGCCGGAATTCACTCATTTTACGATGGCATTTAATAGCAAAAGCTAAATCCCCAACAGCCAAAACTTCATCGACTAAAAGAATATCCGGTTGGCAATGAATGGCAACCGAAAAACCCAAGCGAACAAACATGCCGCTCGAATAATGTTTAACGGGAGCGTCAATAAAATCACCAATATCGGCAAAATTAACAATATCATCAAATTTTTTGTCTAACTCCTTTTTTGTCATACCCAGAATAGCGCCGTTAATATACACATTTTCCCGGCCGGATAATAGCGGATGAAATCCCGCACCCACTTCAATCAGAGCTCCTACTCTTCCGGTAATGTTAATTTGGCCTTTATCGGGCATAAATATGCCATTGAGCATTTTAAGCACGGTGCTTTTACCTGATCCGTTTGATCCGATAATGCCAAGAGTTTTTCCGCTTTTCAGCTCGCAGGAAAGATCGTCGACAGCCCAAAACTCTCCTTTGCGCAGTTGGGTGGAATCCGAAATGCACCCTGTCACGCCGCTTAAAATATCACTAATGCCGTACAACATGGATTGCTTTAAACTTTTACTAAATTTTTTACCTGCTTGGTTAATTTTGATAACAGATTGATCCATTAGATTCTCTCCGGGATTTTTGTCTCAACAAGATGAAACAAGCGCCAGGCAAACAGAAAAAGCGTTATGGATAATATAGTTGCTATAAGAAAATCCGTTGGCTGTTGGATTGATCCGTAGAGGGCAAGATCACGGGGCGCGTTAACAAGCGCTGTAAGAGGGTTCAACTTGAAAAACCAAATGTATCTTCCCTCTTGCGGATACAGGACAGGCGTTAAAAAAAGTAGAAAATTAACACCCAGAGAAACAACGTTAGCCGTATCGCGCGCGATTCCATTGACTAGAGAAAGTATCAGCGATAGACCAAGCGTAAAGAATAAAATGGGAATCACGGCTATTGGTAGAAAAATAATTGTCCAATGCGGAACATATTTAAAAATTACGAAAAAAATGAGAATAAGAACCACTTTTATGAGAAATTCGAAGACCGCTTGAGCTAACGACGCAAAAACCAATGATTCGCGAGGAAAATTGATTTTACCGATCATCGACCCTGCCGCCACAAGGCTATTTGTGCCGGCGACCACACCCGATGAAAAGAGCTGCCAGACCGATAAACCAATTAAAGCAAAAATGGGATAAGGCGCGTCTGTTGAACCGATATTAAGAATCCCTGAGCGATTTAAAAAAATAAATGTTCCAATCGCGATAAACGGCAAGATCAATGCCCAAAAATAACCAAATATGGATTGGCGGTATTTGGCGGAAAAATCTCGGATGAAAAAACGAATAATAAGCTCACGGCTCGCAACAAGCTCGCGAAGCATCTGCACCCATATTTTGATTCCTAGTTTTAAGTGAATATTAGGGGTATACGAAACCGTTGATTTATTGGTGGTGTTAGATGCCATATTTGCTAACCTTTTCCTACGGAAATACTTGGAAATTATATGGATAGTAAATTTACAGCCATTATTTAATATGCTACATTGATATTAGCATCATTAAATAACCAACGCAAACATATCTATAGAAAAATGCCTGATCCAAACGAATATTATTTTTCCCTCCTTCTCAAACAAATTCATATTGTCACGCGGGAAAATCGTTTGGTTCGTTTATTGCGCAATCCTTTCAAACCGATTTATAGAAGAATTCTTGAGTCAATCGCCGGCGGGCGTATCCCCTTTTTAAAATTAAATATATCAACTTTTTGGGGCGACCATATGCAAATTATCCTTCCTGAACGTAGTTCAAGCTATATGTTTAAATTTGGTTTTTGGGAGGAAGATGTAACCGCGATGATGCTCAAATATCTCAAGTCAGGCGATATATTTTTTGATATCGGTGCCCATATCGGCTATTTCACTCTGTTGGGAAGCCGTCTTGTTGGGCCATCTGGTCAAGTTCACAGCTTTGAACCTTCCAATTGGGCATTCACCACGCTGAAACATAATGTTCACAACAAGAATAATTGTACACTTAATAAAAAAGCGGCGTATTCGCAAGAAACAAATTTAACGTTTTATGATTATGGACCTACCAATTCTTTATACAATTCGTTCTTTGCCATTAACGCTAAGGAAGATATTGCTAAAGCGTTAAAGCCGGAAAAGTGCGAGGTTCCAACTCTTTCGCTTGATAATTACGCCGACGAAAAAAATATCATTCCCAGCATGGTTAAAATTGACGCGGAAACAGCGGAATACGACATTCTTTTGGGCATGAGGAATATCATTCAAAAGAAAAAAACCATTTTTATATTTGAAATCGGTGGTTTCTCGCGAGAAAATACCCCGTCAGCTTTAAAAGCCGCTAAATACATTTTAAATGAAGGTTATCACGCGTATCAGTATAGCCGTGGTGAAATTATCCCCTACGTCCTTAAAAATGAAGACCATTATAAGAATGTGCTTTTTCTGCCATGAACAATATAATTGACACCTATTATAATCTTTTTGTAAAAGATATTCACCGGTTGTGGCCCGAAGAAACAATAGCCGCGCTTGACGAGCGCGTTAACGCGGGATCCATCATTCGATATCTTCAGCGTGATAAAACGCGTATTGCCACAATTGTTGAACATGTTGGGAAAATTGCTACTGGCAAAAAAATTCTCGATATCGGCTGCGCCTATGGATTTTACGATATTATTCTCAAAGGGAATTTTAACTGCGACATAACCGGTTTAGAGATGCCGGAAAGCGTCGACGCGTATTGCCGGCTGCTTAAAGAGAATAATGTTCCAGTTATTGAAAGTACTTTGTCAAAAGCACCGTGTCCTATTGATGACGGCAGTTTTGATATTATCATATTCAGTGAAATATTAGAACATTTACGTGTTTCCCCTTTGCGTGTTTTAAAAGAAATACGCCGCGTGTTAAAGCCTGACGGCATTATGATTTTGACGACACCAAATATGGGATATCTACGCAATGTTACTCATTTGTTGACAGGAAAAAATATTCTTCAGCCCTTTCCGGAAGATGATACGCGTTGGGACAGCGTGACGGACGCTTTAACGCATACACGGGTTTATATGATCAATGAAGTGTTGGAGCTTATTGATAAAGCGGGCTTTGGCGTATTAGAGAGCCGATTTATTTCAGCCGAAAAAATTAATTGGCAAGCGCGCCCCAGCTTACCACTGCATCTTTTATACATGTTTTTAATAACAATCGTTCCATCATTCCGGGACAGCTTTATGATAACGGCAAAAAAATTATCTAGCGGCATAAACTATGTTATTTAACTCCATCGAATTCTTAGCTTTCTTTATAATTGTTTACCTCTTATACCTTGCTCTTTCTCATAAGTGGCAAAATCGAATGCTTTTGGTGGCCAGCTATGTATTTTACGGATCATGGGATTGGCGCTTTTTATCGCTCATTTTTCTGTCGACCTTGATTGATTACTTTTGCGGACATAAAATTTATACAAGCTCCACTCAAAAACACCGAAAGCGATTTGTCATCCTAAGTGTCTGTTCCAATTTAGCTATCCTTGGAACATTTAAGTATTTCAATTTCTTTAGCGAAAGCTGCCAAGCGCTCTTAAATTCCTTTGGATTCGGATTTCAACCAAGACTATTTAACATTATTCTTCCCGTCGGCATTTCTTTTTACACGTTTCAATCGATGAGTTACGCGATTGATATTTATCGGGGAGAAATGAAGCCGGCAAAGAAGTTTTCTGACTTCGCGCTTTTTGTCGCTTTCTTTCCGCAGCTGGTGGCTGGTCCCATTGAACGCGCCAAGCGTCTTTTAAAACAAATCACTAACAGGCGAGTCATAACAGCTGAACATCTTCTTGACGGCGGCTGGCTGATCCTCTGGGGATTATTTAAAAAAGTTGTCATTGCCGATAATTTAGCGTTTATGGTGGATAATGTGTTTCAAAGTTCATCGACGCCTTCAGGATTTATTTGTCTTTTAGGCGTCTACGCTTTTGCTTTTCAAATTTATTGTGATTTTTCGGGCTATTCCAATATTGCCCGCGGATTATCTAAACTCATGGGCATCGAGTTAATGCGCAACTTTGATCATCCGTATCTAGCGCAAAACCCTCAAGAATTTTGGCGACGTTGGCATATCAGCCTTTCGACATGGCTGCGGGATTATCTCTATATTCCCTTGGGC
>Ga0066640_10002442_pt1 | contig 11170 bp, 17 predicted proteins | sample CryGeyCG2114_020_2_FD_59505 | JGI IMG/M metagenome (GOLD analysis project Ga0066640, IMG submission 59505) | Groundwater microbial communities from aquifer - Crystal Geyser CG11_big_fil_rev_8/21/14_0.20 | ecosystem: Environmental > Aquatic > Deep subsurface > Groundwater | place: USA: Utah... | reverse complement strand
AATTCTTGGCAATTTTCCTGTGTAGCCAAAAACCCCTCCAGCCTTTCCACATATTTTGCTGAATCAAAATCTTTTTCATCCTGCGCCGGCTCACCCCAACTCACCAGCAATGGCGCATAGCCGAGCGCACGCAAATTGCGCACAAAGCTAATATCATCGGCGATATCCAGAATATTCGCCTTATTTATCAACGGACTGATGACGAGAATCCGCCTGCCCTGCCCACCATAATCATAGATTTTTGTCGTACCTTGCTGCCAGATAATTCTCGCATCGGGATTCCAGCTTTGCATTTCATTTTTTGAATATTCCAGCAGCCCCGCCAAAAACGCATTCAAGCGCAGCGCCGCCATTTGCTCAATCTTAGCGTTTATCTGCTTCGAGTTTGGCGATTCTTGCTTCGAGCTCATCAATCCGGCCATAGAGATTGAGCCTGTGTAGGCCATCATTGCCGAGTGAAGATGAAGCATTATCGGCTGCGGTAGAAGATTGGTCATAATAACCCTGCATATCGTTAAAGACCTGTTGCATCTTTTCGGCAATTGAGTCATCCGTCATCAATTTTGTGAAATTCTCTTGCCAGAGTTCAATAAATTGGGTAGCAAGTTTGTTTATCTCATCGTTATTCATGACAAAAGCATATTATGACCCAAAATAATAAAACACAACCTGTAATAATCAGGAAATATGCAAATCGCCGTTTGTATAACACGCAAATTAGCTCATATGTCACGCTTGATGATTTATGCCTGATGGTGAAGAATCATGAGGATTTTATTGTGCAGGATGCTAAAAGCGGGGAAGATTTAACCAAGCAGGTTTTGACCCAAATCATTTTTGAGCAGGAAAATAACGGCGAGAATATACTTTCTCCCGAATTCTTGCGCGGGATTATCAGATTTTATGATAACAGCCTGAAAAATGTCGTACCGGTTTATCTCAACACGATGATGGAGGCATTTATCCAAAATCAGGATGAGATGCGCCGTAAAATGGAAAGCGGCAGCACAGATTTCACCCCATTCTCGCAATTTGGCGATATATATAAATCCGTCTGGCAAAATCAGCAGGAAATGTTCAACAAAACTTTTGATATTTTCTCCAGCTACAACCCATTAATGAACCCACAAAATCCAAATAATAAAGAAGGTAAATAAGATGAAAAAAACCGCATTATTCGCTGCCACTCTGGCATTAATTTCCGCCCAACCTGCCCACGCTTATGATGAGCCTGTTGTTGTTTTTGGATTGGGTTATGCAAATATTTTCCAAAATGATGATGAAGATATCGGCTTACGCGCTGAATATCGCAGTGAGCGCATCGAGCCAAAATATGTGCTAAATGCCGACCATGTCTCATATTTCGTCGGTGTGGATGCTTATCTTGATTTTAGCGCCTATGCCTATGGCGGGTTCTTATATGACTGGAAAGTTGCAGATAACTGGTATGTCATACCAAGCTTAGCCGCTGGATTATATCACGAAGGCGGTGGGCGCGATCTGGGTGGGATGATTGAGTTCCGCAGCCAGATTGAAGTTGATTATGAAATGCAGGATAAATCCCGTATCGGACTTTCTCTGAATCATGTCTCAAATGCCAGCATCTATGATAATAACCCCGGCACTGAGCATATATTCTTGAACTACACAAAACCGATTGGCGCAGGACTATAATTTATAATTATATAGTTTCGCAGAATCTGCTATAATCGAAATATGTACTCCGCAATTACGAATAATATCAAGGTCACGGCTACCCCGTTCTATATTGATGAGCAATCATCTAAGAATAATAGCAACTACGTTTGGGCTTATCATATAGTCATAGAAAACATGCAGAAACACAAGACTGTGCAGCTTTTGAGCCGCTATTGGAAAATTACTGATGCGCAGGGAAAAGTGCAGGAGATTGAGGGAGAAGGCGTGGTCGGCGAGCAACCGATTATTCCGGCAGGTGCGAAATATGAATATACTAGCGGTGTGAATCTAAAAACCGAATCGGGTATTATGCAGGGAAATTATACAATGCAGTATATTGATTCTCCGCAAGATTTATTCACCATTCAAATCCCCGCTTTTTCACTCGATACACCTTTTAGCGAATATATGGTGAATTAATGAAAAATTCAGAAAAAGCCGATACAAAGAAAACTGAAAAAGAATCGGAAAAGCAGAAAAAACTTTCCGAGGCATTACGCAGCAACCTCTCGCGCAGGAAAAAGGCAAAAGATAAATAATGTTTTTTAATGGCAATAACAGCAAGGCAAGAAAAAGAAAGAAGCTGCAAAAGAAGCTCAGGCAAAGATATAGGCAAGAATTTAATCGCCGCACACATATTATATTAGAAGCCCGTAAAAAGCATGAGAAAAACCGCCTAAAAGCCAAGGAAACCCTTTCCATGGGCGGCTATACCGAAACTCCTTCAATTGAAGATGAGAATTTTGGCTTTGCAGTGGCCGCCAATATCACCAAATCCATCCAGATGTCGGGCAATGCTATTGAGAAACTCAAAAAACGCGGGCGTAAATTGCAAAAAAGTAAGCAAACCCATTTGCAACGGATGAAAAAAGCGAAAGGTAAAATGAAATCACGTTCACGGACATAATATGCCGGATATCATCGTAAAGGCTGACAGGCTAAAATTTAATAACAAAGAATATCGCTGCGCTTACGGCAAAAGCGGCTTTGCGCAAAACAAATTTGAGGGCGATAACTGCACGCCCATCGGCAAATTTCCACTGCGTGAGGTGCTTTATCGCGCTGACCGAATCGAAACGCCAAAAACCAAGCTCCCCATCAGTGAAATTCAGCAAAATGATGGCTGGTGCGATGATGCGGAAGACATAAATTATAATCGCAAAGTCACCCTTCCGCACCCTGCCCGCCATGAGCAGCTTTTCCGCGATGAACATATATATGATATTATCATCGTTGTCGGATATAATGACGCACCACCAGTAAAAGCCAAAGGCAGTGCGATTTTCATACATTTAGCGCGCGAAAATTATGCAGGCACGGAAGGTTGCATTGCCCTAGATAAAACAGATTTGCTAGAGATATTGCACGACTTAGACGAGAATTCGCATATTATAGTTGAGGACTCTTAATTCTGTTTCTCTTTCGCCTTAATCTGGATTTTTTGAATCTGCTTTCTGGTAATTGTACCGCGAAAAGTTCCATATTTGAAAAAGCGCAAAAATCCGATTGTTGCCACAAAATTCAGGAAGGCATAAACCAATGCGACATCAATATAAGACGGGTTATCTTTGATAAAGGCCAGAGCGACAATAAGTAATACAACATTTGTGGTGAACAGGTTGGAGGCCAGAATCCTGTCAAACACGCTAGGACCCAAAATTGCCCGCATCAGCAGCAATATCATGCTCACACATAAAAATATAATGACACCCAGCCACAGCATCAGCTTACCGCCCTTTTAACACGCATATCCATATTCCCAGATGAAAGCTCATCGCGGCCTTCTTCGGTTAGGGAATGGGCAGTAATAATTTTACTGTCATCATCAATATAGACACAAACCGTACCCGGCGTGAGAGTGATTGAATTGCCGTAAATCGCAAAACCCATCTCATGCTCCTGAGTAGTTTTGAGATAAACGAAATCCGGCTGGAATTTCAAATCCGGCATCCAGATATGCTTCAAAACCTGCATTGATGAAACGACAATCTCTTTAGCAAGCCAGAGCCAATAGCGCAGAATCTTCATATTCATCCCCGGGGTTTTCAACACATCCATCTTAACCGCGACATAAAGCCCAAGGAAACTGGATATAATTCCGGTAACGATGAAAAAAGGCTCGTTATAACCGGAAAAAATATAGTAGCATCCAAAGAGCAGAAGAAATATGTATATCTTATTGTACATAATATATTTGTAACCTACGCGGGGCTTTTTGCAAAACAAAATAAATGAAATCCTTGATAAGTTCGCAAAAACTTTCAAAAAAATTGACCTCACTCTGGATAGGCTGAGCCTGTTTCTGGCTGAAATCGGCAATCCGCAAAATTCCATGCCGCCGGTTATCCATATCGCAGGCAGTAATGGCAAAGGCTCAACCCTCGCTTTTTTGCGGGCTATGCTCGAAGCGGCGGGAAAAACTTGCCATGTATATACATCCCCGCATCTGATAAAATTCAATGAGCGCGTGGTAATAGCAGGAAAGGAAATCAACGATACGGACTTGCTCACGCTTTTGCAGGAAATCGACAAAGCCTCGGAGGGCAAGGATTTAACCTATTTTGAAAAAACCACGGTGCTGGCATTTTTGGCATTTTCGCGCAATCCTGCCGATTATGTATTGCTGGAAACCGGACTTGGCGGCAGGCTGGATGCGACCAATCTTGCAGGGAATAAGACTCTCTCCATCATCACGCCGATTTCGCTGGAACATCAAGAATATCTGGGAGATACGCTGGGGGAAATCGCCACTGAAAAAGCCGGAATTATTCCCGAAAAAGGCAGGCTTATCCTTGCCCCGCAAGCAGAAGATGCTGAATTTGCGATTAAACAAACCGCCAAAAAACAAGGGGCAAAAATTATTAATGTGCAAATTCCTGAGAAATTCCCGCCACTGGCTTTGAAAGGTGAATTTCAAAAGATAAACGCAGCAACCGCAATGGCCGCCGCGCAAGAGCTGATGATTGATAGCGTGAGCGTCAATCAGGGCTTAGCCTCGGCAAAATGGCTGGCGCGTTTACAACAAATCACTAGCGGGAAATTCGCCGGACTATTGCCCGATTATTTTGAATTATGGCTCGATTCCTGCCACAATGCCGGCGGCGCAGAAGTTATCGCCGCATCATTCTCCCCCGATTATATGATTATCGGCATGCTAAATACTAAAGATGCGTCTGAATTTATCGCAAAATTCCGTGGTAAAACCCGCGAAATATGGGCAATTCCAATTCCCGATGAGGAAAATTGCCACGCGCCCGAAAAACTTGTGGAAATCGCAAGAAAACATGGAATTCCGGCTTTTATGTCTAATAACCTTGAAAATGCCATAACAAATATAGTAATAAAGGAACATAAGGCGGTAAAAATATTAATTTGCGGGTCGATTTACTTGGCTGGCAAGATTCTGGAGGAAAATAATGTCTGATCACCAACGTATAACCGATAGGCTAAGAGAATATTGGGAAAGCCTGTGCCAAGGCAATGATATGCCCAGCGAAGACCAAATTGATTCCGAAGAAATCAGCGATATCTGGGATAGCTGCTATCTGGTCGTCAAAGAAAATGGCAAATATCACTATAGTTTCTTAGGCGAATCTATAATTGAAGCTTATGGCGATAACCTCGAAGGCGAAGAAGTTGTGGAAAATGAGATTTATCCTGAAAGCCCCGGTGTTATCAACAAGTTTCAGGAAATTGAAGAGGCAAAAGAGCCACTGCTATTTGAAGGCGTGTTTATCAATAAGAATAATATGGACATCAAGTTCCGCAAAATATTGCTGCCCCTCGGCAAAGATGGAAATGTAGAATATATCCTCGGCGGCATGCGCTGGAAGGCGTTTTAGATTAGCTTCTAGCTGCTAGCTGCTAGCTATTGATAAACTGACTATTGCCTAAAACTTCGCCGGATCGGCAACGATGATTTTACCACCACGAACTTCCATAACCTCGTAGGCGCGTTCATTCACACCATCAGCTTGCAATCTATATAATCCGTTTATTCCGCTATAACCCATCTTATCCTGCAATGCGCTCGGAGTAAAACCTTGTCCGGCAACATTGATGGTCAGCTCAACCGCCTCATAGCCCAGAGATGCCACATTATCCGGCTCATATCCATAATAGCTATAGAACTTATCCTCAAAGCTGTTGCGCCCGCGATATGGCACGCTTACGTAATAAGCATTATCAAGTTCGGGAATTGATAATGTTTTGCGATTATCCCAATATGCCGTACCGAGCAGTTTCACATTATCAAGATTCACACCATTCTGGTTTAGCGCGATTGACAGCCTTTCCAGCTTTTCACCACCTTCGGGAATCAAGATTCCGGTTCTGCCATTATGCGATAAATTCATCAATTTCTCGGCAACTTTGGCGGCAACCTCTTCATAATTCGCCTTTGAGCTGGAATAATATTCAGTAGCAATAATCTGCGCTGAATTATCTCTGGAATAGGCTTGCACAAGCTTTGCCACCTCATGTCCATAAATATCATTTGGCAGAATTGCGGCATATCTACTGATTCCCTCAGCGTTTGCAAAATCCATTAGCCTTTTTATCTGCTGATTCGGCATTAAGCCCAATATATAAACGCCATCACCTGCTACGGATTTGTTGTTTGAAAAGGCAATCACCGGAATATTCGCCTCACGTGCAATCGGCGCGATTTGGCGCACAGAGTTGCTGAATAGCGGGCCGATTATTATATCCACACCATCCGTCACCGCTTTTCCGGCAGCTTCGCTTGCACCTTGCGGCGTGCTTTTCGTATCATAGGGAACGAGCGCGATTTTCTGCTGGCTATTATCCATCACTGCCATTTGCGCTGCATCCAGCAAGCTTTGTCCAATCTTTTGCGCGCCGCCCGATAATGGTACTAATATTCCGATTTTATATTCAGCACTTATAGCGATATTTTTTGCATCATCAAAGCTATGACCGCGAAGCTCCATATCTTGCGGATGCCCTCGCTGCCCTCCATATCTCCCCGGCTCTTGATATTCGTAGCCTTGCTTTTCCCCATAACGCTCCGGATAACGCTTATTATCCTGCGGAAAAGTTTTTGTTACCCCGCATGAGGTAAGAAACATTAGTAATAATAAACCAACCAAGTATAATGACGGAAAATCGGATTTATATTTAATCATGCCAGCACCTTTATGAATTTTTCGGATATTAAACAATTAAACCTAATGAGTAAAGAGGCAGGATTATATATTATTGCCACTCCTATCGGCAATCTTGGTGACATTAGTCTGCGCGCACTTTCCGCCTTAAATTCCGCCGATTTGATATTATGCGAAGATACGCGCACCACCAAAAATCTACTTGGAAAATATGGTATTTCGGGGAAGCTGGATTCTTATAATGATGTGAATGGTGGAAAAAAAAGACCGGCAATTCTTGAAAAATTACAGCAAGGTCAAATGATTGCGCTGGTCAGTGACGCAGGAACACCGCTCATTTCCGACCCCGGCTACAAGCTGGTTTCGGAAGCGGCAAATCTTGGTATAAAAATCATCCCCCTGCCCGGCGCGTCTGCTCTTATCGCTGCGCTTTCCTGTTCGGGCTTACCCACCGATAATTTCACATTCATGGGATTTTATAACAAAAAGAAACTCAAAAAATCAGCCAATTCCGACATATTGATATTTTATGAATCCGCAAAAAGGCTGGTCAAAACTCTGGAGGAGCTGCAAACAAAATTTGGCGATTGCAATTCCTGCATTGCACGCGAAATAACCAAGATTTATGAGGAATTCCGGCGCGGCAAGCTTTCCGAAAATATCGAATATTATAAAAATCACCCGCCAAAAGGTGAAATCGTAATTATTATTGAAGCCGAAAATATTGAATCGGCAAGTGATGAGGATATTGAGAAAATGCTGATTAAAAAGCTGCAAACGCAAAAGCTGGGACAAGCGAGTGAAGAAATCGCTACCGAGCTTAATATAAGCAAAAAAAAGGTGTATCAAATTGGGCTTAAACTCAAAAACCACTAGCAAAATCACGAACAAAACCTCTTATCAAAGCGGCGTTGACGCAGAGAAATTATGCGAAAATTTCCTCATAGCGCATGGTTTTGATATTCTGGAGCGTAGATATAAGACTAAACATGGTGAGATTGATGTTATCGCAGAGATTCACGGAGTTTTAGTTTTCATCGAAGTCAAGAAGCGCAAGCTTTTCGGATTTGATGATCCGGTTAGCGAGAACCAGAAAAAAAGGATAATTAATGCAGCATTACAATATATTTCAGAGAATCCGGAAATAAGTGACCATGAAATGCGATTTGATTGTATTTTTATTGATTCGCATAATTTGGTCACACATATTGAAGATGCATGGAGGACGTAAATCATGAATATTTCTAAGCTATTTGCACTATCTTTAATTTCCGTATTTTCCCTAAGTGGGTGCGCGGCAGGTGTGCTGGTAACAACGGCAGAAGCCGCAAAAACCATCGCGCAGGAAAGATCGGCAGGTAACAGAGTTGATGATAATGGCATTGCGATACAGATAAATAATGCTTTCATCCAGAAAGATGTTGATGATTTATTCGCCGGAATTAATACAAAGATTTCCGAAGGCAGGGTGTTGCTCACCGGAACTGTCAGAGACCCGCAACACAGGGTTGAAGCCGAAAAGATGGTTTGGAAAATCGCCGGAGTTAACGAAGTTATGAATGAAATTCAGGTAGTGGACTCAGAGAAATTCTCTTCCTACGCGCATGATGTATGGATTTCAAATTATTTGCGCGGAAAGCTTTTATTCGCAAAAGGTATAGCCGCCTCAAACTATAATGTTGAAACTGTGAATGGAACTGTATATTTGATGGGCATTGCACAAGATGAGCTGGAGCTCCGCAAAGCGATTGAAATTGCCAGACGCATCGAAGGGGTGAATCAGGTTGTTAGCCATGTTATCAAAAAAGATGACCCGCGCCGTTCCAACTTAGCTGCTGCAAATCGCAATTAACAAATTCCACTTACTGCTTTTATATAAAGGATTTCTTTACCTTTTTCTGATTAAATTGGTTGTCTATATAACTAAACCAAACAATCAAGGGTTGATAATGCGCAAAATCTTACTATTCACTATGGCCATATTCCTAATGGCTTTTGATTCAGATGAAGAAAAAGAAATTATCACAATTGTTGCTGATGAGTGGTGCCCGTATAATTGCACCAGCGATGCCGATTTGGAAAATTTTCAGGATAATTATAAAAACAAGGTCGAAAAAAACCATAATCCCGATAAATATAAGCATCGCCAAGGTTATGCTATTGAAATTATGAAGGAAATCTTCCAAGCAAAAGGGATTGAGGTAAATTATAAAGTCATTCCTTGGGCACGCGCACTAAAAGCCGTTGAAGCTGGCCGCTACACTTCCGTTATCGGGGTTACAAAATACGAATCTCCCGATCTTGTCTTTCCCGATGAGCATGTTGGCGAGAGTATTTTCCACTTTTTTGTTACCGCAGATAATAGCTGGCGCTTTGATGGTCTGGATTCTCTGTCAAATATCATCCTCGGACTTGCCACGGATTATGGCTATGAGAATATCGAAGATTATGTTGAAGAATATAAAGAAGATAATATGCGGATTCAATATATCACCAGTGATGACCCGCTTAAGTCTAATATTAAAAAGATGATGAAAGGGCGCATAAATGCCATATATGACGATAAATTCGTTGTCAGATATCAGCTTAAGGAGTTGGGGCTGAGCGATAGCGTGGTTTCTGCCGGTACGGTTACAAAAATACCTTCTCCGATAGATGATTATATATATATCGGCTTTGCACCAAAGAATCCAAAATCTCCGGAATATGCAAAAATATTATCCGATGGTATCGCTGAAATGAGAAAAAGCGGCAGGCTAGCTGAGATTTTATCCTCTTATGGATTAAGCGACTGGAAAGAATAGATGTTATTAAAACTACCAAGATTGAGTTTTAAGACGAAAATCTCGCTAATTATGCTTTCCATAATCGGGATGATTGCTTTCAGCTATTTCTCTTTCTCGGTTATAGATTCGCACTCAAAAGCAGAAAAATCTCTGATTATCCGTGGAGATTTAATTGCCAATATGCAGGCAAAATCCCTATCCACAGCATTGTGGAATTTGGATGAGGAGCAAATCCACGATATACTTTCCTCAATAGGTGACGATCCGGATTTATCCGGCGGAATGGTGGTTGATGAGCATGGCGAATTGGTTGATAAATACGGGGAATTCTCCGATATAAATAAGAGCCTGTTTGTTGAGCGCGATATTCTATATAAGCTGGGCGAGCAACTCAGAAAAATCGGCACTATCAAAATCTTCCTTTCAAAAGAAAGGATTGATAAGGAGTTTTACCATCAGCTCATCTTCAGCTCTTTTGCCTTTCTTATTATCATCCTACTCACTACAATCGCAATCTTCACCAGTCTGAGATTCATCATCAGCCCTGTTATCGAAGTTAGTGAAGCGATGAAGAAATATGCAAAGGGTGATAAGAATGTTCGCATACCGGATATTAAATCCGGTGATGAAATTGCCGATTTGACACAAAGCTTTGCCACCATGAAACATGATTTGGATATATTGCAAAGCGACCTCGAAATGCAGGTTTCAGAACGCACTAAGCAGCTTGATACGGAGCGCAAAAAGGCTGAACAGGCGAGTAATATAAAATCCGAGTTTTTGGCTAATATGAGCCATGAGATACGCACTCCGATGAATGGCGTTTTAGGCATGGCAAGCATTCTGGCGAAAACCGAGCTTAGCGCAGAGCAGCGCGAGCAACTAAACCTGATAGTTTCCTCAGCGACCTCCCTACTCTATATCATCAATGACATATTAGATATTTCAAAAATCGAGGCGGGTAAGCTTGAACTGGAAGAAATCATGTTCACACCTAAACAGGTTTTCAGTGACGTGAAGGAAGTTTTCACCTATGAGCTGCAAGCAAAAAACCTTTATTTAAAATATGAATTAGATGAGAGTGTTTCAGGCTTTGCGCTAGGTGATCCAAACCGCATCAAGCAGATTTTGTTGAATCTGATAAGCAATGCCACAAAGTTCACCAAGGAAGGTGGAATAACCGTGAAAGCGAACTTCAAAGATAAGATATTGCATGTGGAAGTGATTGATACCGGCATGGGGATTCCCGAAGACCGAGTTGAAAAGATTTTTGAAAAATTCGAGCAATCTGACAGTTCCGTTACCAGAAAATTCGGCGGAACAGGGCTGGGGCTAGCGATTGTAACAGAATTAGTGCATATGATGAATGGCAAACTCACCGTCACTAGCGAAATCGGCAAAGGCTCAAATTTTAGCTTTTATCTGGATTTTAACAAATAAACATCCAGCCCAAAATGCAGTTTTATTCCTTTAGAATCAACAACTTGTAAAAAAAGTCCGGATTTTAATTTTACTTATCTCCCCCCACTCCCGCATAATGCCCATATTGAGCTCAATATC
>Ga0066640_10002438_pt1 | contig 11176 bp, 12 predicted proteins | sample CryGeyCG2114_020_2_FD_59505 | JGI IMG/M metagenome (GOLD analysis project Ga0066640, IMG submission 59505) | Groundwater microbial communities from aquifer - Crystal Geyser CG11_big_fil_rev_8/21/14_0.20 | ecosystem: Environmental > Aquatic > Deep subsurface > Groundwater | place: USA: Utah... | reverse complement strand
CCGCCACAAAATCAGAAACGCCGGTCACTCCTTTCGCATTTTTTATAAGATGCCCGACAAGCGCCCGCGACAGCCGTGATTTTTTCAAAAAAACAGCATCATTCCCGTGAAAAGTGATTATAAAAGGCACTCTTCCGCACGCGCTTATTGCAAAGCAGCTTGCAAGGGCGTTTGAATGCGGAAAGTGCACGTTCACCACATCTGGTTTTTCCTTGCGGATAATGCCAATCAACTGCGGGATTGCAGTCAATCCAATCAGCCATTTGGGGCTGATTTGCGGCCGGATGAAAAAAAGCCTCTTTATGCGTATGCCCCGAATCGTTTCCTCCGCAGGCAGTGCGGGAGGGTTTCTTGCGGCAACAACAAGCACATCATTGCCTGCTTTTTGCAGGTGCGCCATTATTCTTTCAAGGCCGTCCTCAAGCCCGCCTATGTTCGGGGCATACGAATCGGTAATTGCAATGATTTTCATGGAATTGCCGATTCCTTTCTCTCGCCGCCCCCTATTAATCCTTTTCCCGAAGCTATCTTCTGCCTGCAGAAAAGAGCGGAACAAGCATCGGCGCAATCCGTGATGCCAAAAGAGCGCAAATTACATTTGCGACAAGAAGCGCAATAACCACATTTTGCAAAACAGCCATTGGCATGTGCACAAGGTAGAAGTCAGTAATTATCAAGTAAGGCAGCTGCACTGCAAAAGCAGCAATTCCCGCCCAAAACGCGCCAAGTCTTTTTGCAAAATACCCTGCCCCAAACCCCAGAATGGCATTTCCAAGAATTATGTAGGGGTTGTGAATTACAAAAATTCCGTTGTAGGAAGAAACAAGCGCGCCCGTGAGTGCACCTGCAAACGGGCCGAAGAGAAGCGCGCTTATGAAAATGGAGAGCTGGAAGAAATGAAACGCAAATCCGGAATAAGGCACAACCGCAAACGTGAGCGCAAACCCCAAAAGCAGGATTAGCGAATATGCACAAACCATGCCGAAGCTTCCCATCTTCAGGAATTCATGATTTTTCCAAGCGTATTTCATTTCACTCACCTTCCTATTTCCTTTTCGGGATGCCCTTCCAAGCCTCAAGGAACTCATCCACCGTCTTTGTAGTCTGCGGGTTTTCCACCATCTGCCTTAAGAATTTTGGCGGGACGGTCAATATGTGCGCTCCCGCCTGCATCCCCCTGTTCACATCTATGAGCGAGCGGATGGAGCCCACAATTATTTCGCATTTTGAGTCCCACATTCTCAACGTGTCTGCGGTTTCTTTCACTACTATATACGGGTCATACCCAAGATCGCCTATCCTTCCGTAAAACAGGCTCGCATAAGCAGCCCCTGCCTTTGCGGCAAGCACCGCCTGGTTGTATGCCATGCAGCATGTTGCGTTTGTTTTTATGCCTTTTGATTTGAGTGTAGAAATCGCCTTCAGTCCAGACGGTATCAGCGGCACCTTGACCACAATGTTCTTTGCCCAGGATGCATATCCCTCTGCTTCTTCCACCATCCCACCGTATTCGTTTGTCGTGACCTCAACGCTGACGGGTCCGTTCGTTATTTTGCAAATTTCCCTTATCGTGCTCTCAAGGTCGTTTCCGTCCGTTGCAATGATTTTGGGATTGGTTGTTACTCCGTCTATTATCCCCCAGGAGCAGAATTCCCGTATCTCCTCAACCTTTGAAGTATCAGCAAAAATCTTTATATGAATCACCCTTGAGCCTCCTATTGCATTCAAACATTTATAAATTTGCCAGGTGTTATTTAAACCAACGCGCACACTGTGGGAAATTTGATTTTAGGAAGTGTTAATTATGTCTTCTATTTGCATAATCGGGATGTGGCATCTTGGCTGCGTCACTTGCGCCTGCCTTGCGAAAAGCCACGAAATTGTCGGGTGCGATTTTGATGAAAAAACCATAGCAAACCTCTCTCTGGGAAAAATGCCGATTTTCGAGCCAGGCCTTGAAGAGGAGATTCACGCTGCAATGGATAAGGGAAAGCTGCGCTTTTCCGGCAACATAAAAGAGGCGGCGAAATCTTCAGACATAATCTACATAACCTTCGATACCCCCGTTGACCGGAATGACAACGCAGACATAACCCCAATACAAAAAACAGTTGAGTTAATCTCCGAGATGCTCTCCGACCGCCACATTGTAATAATATCAAGCCAGCTTCCGATTGGAACCTCCCGCATGCTTCTTGGAAAATTGCAGGCAAAAAACAAGAATGTTGAAATATGCTACACGCCGGAGAACCTGCGCCTTGGAAATGCGCTTTGCGCATTCATGCATCCTACGCGCACGGTCTTCGGCCTTTCAAGCCCGCGCATAAGGCAGGCGGTTGAGGAAGTTTTTGCGGGAATTGAGGGGGAACGGCTTTTCATGGACCTTGAAAGCGCCGAGATGTCAAAACATGCGCTGAATTCCTATCTTGCAACCCTGATTTCGTTTTCAGGAGAGATAAGCGACCTTTGCGAGAAGAGCGGGGCAAATGCAATCCTGGTCATGGATGCGCTGCGTAAGGAGAAGAGGGTGAGCCCGGATGCGCCGCTTTCGCCAGGCCTTGGCTTTGGGGGCGGCACGCTTGCAAGGGACGTGCAGGTTTTGCGTTCTTTGGGGAAGGAGAATGGACTCTCAACAATTCTTCTGGATTCGGTAATAGGTGCGAACAAGGAGCGCCTGAATTACGTGCAGCGCCGCCTCTGCGAGGTTCTTGGCAAACTGGACGGGAAAACAATTGCATTTTTCGGCCTTACATACAAACCAGGGACCGACACCCTTCGCAGGTCGCTTGCCCTTGAAGTGATTGACAGCCTTAAAGGCTCAGGCGCAACTCTTCGGGCGCACGACCCTGCCATACTCGCTGCAGTTGAAACGCACCCGCAGCTGCAGATTTTTACTTCCGCAGATGCGGCAGCCGCAGGCGCCGATGCGATAGTAATCACAACGGCATGGGAAGAATTCAAATCGCTTGATTACGCTTACATATGCCAAAAAATGCACAAGCCGGTCATAATAGACGCAAGAAACATCCTTCTTGGGGTGCCGCTTGCAAAAAGCATTTCCTACTATGGGGTGGGTGTTACAAATGCAGGGGAATAAAACAAAAAGAGTTGCCATCATAACGGGAGGAAGCCAGGGGATAGGTGCGTGCATAGCAGAGGCATTCGCACGCAGCGGGTATTCCACAATAATCTGCTCAAGGACAAAGCCAGATGTGGATAGGGAAGCTGAAAATATCCGCCTGGCGGGCTTTGATTGCGAAGGGATTGTCCTTGATGTGGCGGATCCGGATGCAGTGCGCACGGCAATCTCTGCAATCGCAGAAAAATACGGCCGCCTTGACGTGCTTGTGAACTGCGCGGGGATTTACGGCCCCATCGGCCCGCTTGAGGAAAACGATGCGAAGCTCTGGGAGCAGGCAGTCCGCATAAACATCTGCGGAACCGCATTCTGCACAAGGGCGGCAATCCCGATAATGAAAAAGGGCGGCTGCGGCTGCATAATCTGCTTTGCAGGCGCAGGAGCAGGAGGAAACAGCATAAAGCCGAACATCTCCTCTTACGTTGCCTCAAAATTCGGGATATGCGGCTTTACGGAAGCAATGTCAAACGAGCTTAAGGGGACGGGAATCCGGATAAACGCGATTTCGCCCGGCGCGGTGAATACGCGCCTCCTGTCCCAGGTGCTTTCAGCCGGGGAAAAGGCAGGGAAGGATTTCCTGCAGGCATCCATAAAACAGAAAGAAACAGGCGGAACACCGCCCAAACTTGCAGCAGATTTAGCACTCTATCTTGCAAGCGATGAGGCAAGCCACATATCCGGGAAGGTTCTAAGCGCGGTATGGGAAAAGAAGGAGGCGCTTTGTGCAATGAAGGACAAGCTTGGCGGGCCGCTCTACACGCTCCGGCGCATAGACGATGTAATGTACCAGGAAAAAAAGAAAGGGGGATGAAGATGAAGATGCTCATATTCGGCGGAGCCGGGTTTATCGGAAGCTCGTTTGCGCAAAGCCTTCTTTCGGAAGGCCATGAGGTTGAGGTTTTTGACAGCATGTACACCGGAAAAGCCGCCAACCTCTCCGCCTGCACTGAAAAGAAGGGATTCAAATTAATCAAGGGCGACATGCGCAAAATTGAGGAGGTAAAGCGCGTTGTCACGGGCCAGGACATAATCTACCATTTCGTTGCGAATGCGGACATACGCGGGGGGATGGAAAACACCTTCCTTGACCTTGAACACAACCTGCTGACTACTTACAACCTTCTTGAGGCGATGCGAAAATCAGACGTAAAAAAACTCGTGTTCACTTCATCCTCCGCAGTATACGGCGAGCCGTCCGTATTCCCCACTCCGGAATCCTACGGGCCGCTTCGCCCAACCTCGCTATATGGTGCCAGCAAGCTTGCCGCAGAAGGATACATCAGCGCATTCTGCGAGAATTTCGGGATGAAAAGCTTCATCTTCCGCCCCGTGAACATCCTTGGCAGTGCCAACAACCACGGGGTTGTCGGGGATTTCATCCGCAAGCTCAAGCGCGATGCAAAAGGGCTTGAGATACTTGGAAACGGAAAGCAAAGGAAATCCTGCCTGCACGTTTCAGATTTCATTTCCGGGGTGAAAGTTGCAGTAGGCAGCGGGAAAGAGGCAACAAACATCTACAACATCGGGAATCTGGACTGGGTGGATGTGGACGGGATTGCAAACCAGGTGGCGCGTGCTATGGAACTCAAAGGAGTCAAATACTCCCATACCGGCGGGGAGAGGGGCTGGCCCGGCGACATGCCATTTGTTTTCCTTGACACGAAAAAGCTTTGCGCATGCGGCTGGCAGCCAAAGCTGAATTCAGGGCAGGCCGTTTTTCTTGCGGCAAAGGAGATGCTGCGGGCTTTTGACATAGAAGACAAGCACAAGGAGCATTATTAGGAGGTATGGCTTTGCCAGAAAAACTTTTCGGGCTCATCCTCGCAGGAGGGCTTGGCACGAGGCTGCATCCGCTAACCCTTCACATCCCCAAGTGCCTTCTTGAGATAAATGGCAGGGCATTCCTTGATTTCCAGCTGGAGCTTCTTGCAAAAAACAATGTAACCGACATTGCAATCTCCACCGGATACCTCGGCGAAAAGATAGACGATTACCTCAAATCCCATTCCACCCACGGTGTGTATGTTAAAACGGTGCGCGAGGGGGAACAGCTTGGCACGGGCGGCGCAATCATAAATGCGCTTCCCCTTCTTCCGGAAGAATTTTTCGTAATCTACGGGGATTCCTATCTTCTCCAGCCCATCCTCCCGGTTTTCCAAGCCTTCAAAAAATCAGGCAGGCTTGCCCTGATGAGTGTAATCCGCCAGGAAGGCGGCGCCCTTGAAAACAACTGCGCAGTGAAAAACGGGTTTGTCAGGGGCTATGCAAAGGGCATGCCCAGGGGCGCATTTTCACACATGGATTACGGGCTCCTCTTTTTCAAAAAAAAAGCCCTCCTGAAATATGAGAAGGCGAACTTCTCTACGGACACAATATTTTCCGACCTTATACAAGAGGGGCAGCTGGCTGCATTTGAAACTGCCTCCCCTTATTATGAAATCGGCTCAAAAGAAGGATTAAGAAACTTCAAGGAGCATATTACTTCAAATAACGTGCGCTAAACAAGCTAAACAAGAAAGATGGCAAGACGGATGATTCTTATGATTGTTTCAAGAACCCCCCTGCGCCTGCCCCTTGGGGGCGGAGGAACAGACCTTCCTTCCTACTACGGCAAGCACTCCGGCTCACTTTTTTCCGTCGCCATAAATAAATATGTCCATGTAATAGTCAACAGAAACTTTGACAGGCGGATAAAGGCAAGCTACAGCAAAATAGAAGTGGTGGACAGGCTCGAAGAAATAAAGCACCCCCTTGTGCGCGAGGGCTTGAGGCACATGGGCATAACCGAAGGAGTGGAAATATTCTCAATGGCTGACGCGCCTGCCAACACAGGGCTTGGCTCATCCTCCGCATACTGCGTCGGGCTCCTAAACGCGCTTTACACTTACAAGCGCAAGGCGGTTTCCCCGCAGACTTTGGCAGAGGACGCGTGCAAGATAGAAATTGAAATACTCGGCGAGCCCATAGGAAAGCAGGACCAGTACATGGCGGCATTCGGGGGGCTGACGAAGCTTGACATTGACAAGTCGGGCAGGGTTGCCGTCACCTCACCTTCGCTTTCAAGGGAAACGCTTGAGGCGCTTGAGGGCAATCTTCTTATGTTTTACACCGGATTCCAAAGAAGCGCTTCAGACGTCTTAAAAGAGCAGAACGAATCCACAAAAAGGGACGAATCCGAGGTTGTTGAGAGCCTGCACAGAATAAAGGATATCGGAGCGCGGCTTTGCAAAGCCCTTGAAAGCGGCGAGGTTGGCAAGACGGGGCCTCTCTTTCACGAGCACTGGCTTGCAAAAAGGGGATTGTCACACAAGGTCACGAACCCGGCAATAGATGAGCTTTACGAAATAGGGCTGAAAAACGGCTCAAGCGGGGGCAAGCTAATCGGCGCAGGCGGGGGCGGCTTTATCGTTTTCTACTGCGAGGCGGAAAAGGCGCGCCTTCGCAAGGCAATGGCTGCAAAAAACGCCCCGGAGTTTTCCTTCAAGTTTGATTTTGAGGGAAGCAAGATAATGTTCAATTCATAAAAAATCGGGGGATGGTTATGGAAAACGAAAATTTCATCCGTTCATTCTTTTCGGACTCGCAGAAAATCATAGCGTCAATGCCGGACAAAGACATAAATCAGATTATAGAAGTCCTCTTTTGCGCATGGAAAAACGGCAATTCCGTTTTTTTGATTGGAAACGGCGGCTCCGCATCAACCGCAACCCACATGGCGGCGGACCTGAACAAGACAATAACATCCGAAGGCAGGCACGGCATAAGGGCGCTTGCCCTTTCCGACAATATCCCGCTCGTATCCGCGCTGACAAACGACGACGGATGGGAAAACATATACTCCGTACAGCTCTTCACGCACTTTAAGCCAGGCGATTTGGTAATTGCGTATTCTGTGCACGGAGGAAGCGGCAGCGACAAGGCGGGCGCGTGGTCGCAGAACCTCCTAAAAGCCCTCCAATACGCCAAGGACAACGGCGGCAAGGCGATAGGCTTTGCAGGGTTTGACGGCGGGGCGATGAAGCAGATGGCAGACATCTGCGTGGTCGTTCCTGCAAACAGCACCGCCCAGGTGGAATCTTTCCACGTAGTCATCAACCACCTGATTGCATTCTGCCTAAAGGAGAAAATAGCAGGCTCCAAGTGAGGTTTTGCTTTTGAAAAAAAAATCACGCGCGGTGTTCCTTGACCGTGACGGCACCATAAACAAAATGGTCTTTAACACAGACCATGGAATTCTGGACAGCCCGCTTTCCTCCGGGCAGCTTGAGCTTCTTTCCGGCGCTTCCCGCGCACTGTCCCTTCTGAAAAAAGGGGGGTTTCTGCTGGTGTTAATATCAAACCAGCCCGGAGTTGCAAAGGGGAAAATGAAAATGGGCGACTTTTTGGAAATAGACCGACGCCTTGATTTTCTCCTCTCAAAGAGCGGAACACGCTTTGATGCGAAATTCTACTGCCTTCACCATCCGGATGCAAAAGTAAAATCGCTTCGCCGACGCTGTCTGTGCAGAAAGCCAAAACCCGGCTTGATTCTGAGGGCTGCGCGCGAACTAGGAATAAATTTAGCCGAATCATACATGGTTGGTGATGGAATAACCGACATCCAGGCAGGCCTTTCTGCAGGATGCAAAACAGTTTTTATCGGGAATTTCAAGCCGGAGCTCTGGAATTACCTTAAGGGGGGAAAAAAGCCGGACATAATCGCAAAAAGCCTGCTTGAGGCAGCAAGGAGCATAATATAAACAGTAATATACTCGGCACAAACTCGTGATTTTTATGAAATGGGGAATAATCGGCGCAGGGTTGATTGGAAAAAAACGTGCGCTCGCACTTTCCGAACTTGGGGAAGAAATCCTTCTGGTTTCCGATTTGGATTTGGCAAAGGCGGATTCGCTTGCAAAGGAATGCAATGCACGCTCCTCTTCCAACTGGAAAGAAGTCGCCCGCTCAAGGGAAATAGATGCGGTAATAGTTGCAACCACGCACGATTTTCTCTCCAAAATAACGGTGGAGTCCCTAAAGCACGGCAAGCACGTCCTTGTTGAAAAGCCCGCAGGCAGAACCCCCTCTGAAGTGAAAAAAATAATCCGCGCACAGGAAAAAAGCGGACATAAGGTGTGCGTCGGCTTCAACCACCGGTTTCATCCCGCGGTTTTGGAGGCAAAAAAAATCTGCGATTTGGCGCCTTTCGGACATCTGCTTTATATGCGCGCAAGATACGGGCACGGCGGCAGGCCAGGCTATGAAAAGGAATGGAGGTTCAACCCGCAGGTTTCCGGGGGCGGCCAGCTTATAGACCAGGGCAGCCACCTTATAGACCTCTCAAGCTTTTTTGCCGGCAAACCCATGTCCCTGTCATACTCACTGTGCAAAAACTATTTTTGGAAAGCCCAGGCAGAGGACACTTCCGTCCTTGTGCTTGAATCAGATAAAGGAAACTCTGCAGTACTGCAAACCAGCTGCACCCAGTGGAAAAACCTCTTTTCATTTGAGATTTTTTTTGAGCGCGCCCAGCTGAACATAGACGGGCTCGGTGGAAGCTACGGAACGGAAACCCTTACCATATATAAGATGAAGCCGGAGATGGGGCCGCCGGATACAGAAATAAAAAAATTCGAAGGCGCCGACACAAGCTTCAAATCCGAGATTTCGGATTTCATCTCCCTGATAAACGGAAAACCTTCAATCTGCGCAAATGCAGGCGACGCCCTTGCCTCAATCTCCATAATCTCCCGTGCGTATAAAAAAACGGCGAAGGGCAAAAGTGCACCGGGCAGCTGATTTTATGAAAATACTGATTGTGACCGACCTGTTTGTCCCGAACGTAGGCGGACTTGAATTCACCGTTGAGCGCCTTGCTTGGCAGTTCCAAAAAAGGGGCCACCAAGTTTGCGTTGTTGCCGCAAGAAACCCCCCTAATCTTCCGGCTTTTGAAATGGTGAAGGGAATTCCAACCCACCGGCTCTTTTTCATCCGGCCGCAGCCCCACCCAAAATTTCTTTTAGGGCTTCCCTCATTCATTTTCTTAAAAAACATCATCCAAAAGGAAAAGCCGGACATAATCCAGGTGCACTTTCCGCATTCAAACGGGCTTTCATCCCTCCTTGCATCATTTTTCACAAGCATTCCGCTTGTCGTTACGATGCATGGCTCGGATGCACAGGTTTTCCCAAAAAAATCAGCAATAGAGCGCGCCATAACCACGAACCTCTTCAAGCGGGCAAGGGCAATAACGGGAATCTCCCAGTTCACAACCCGATGCGCAACCGAACTTTTGCCAACTCAACACGAAAAATTTTCAGCAATCACTTCCGGAATAGATGTTGAAGAGTACGACAAATCAAACGAGGCATACCGGCACAAGGATGAAAAGACATACATTTACTCGACCGGCAGGTTCGTTTACAAAAAAGGGTTTGACATCCTCATAAATGCCTTTGCAAAAATCGCGCAAGCTTTCCCGGAAGTTGATTTAATCATAAGCGGAGACGGGCCGGAGCGCGAAAAATGCCAAAAGAAAATCAAGGAGTTCGGGCTTTCCGGCAGGATATTCCTCCCCGGCTTTGTTTCCAGGCCGGATATGATACGCTATTTCAAGGGATGCGCTTTTTTTTGCATACCCTCAAGGCAGGAGCCGCTTGGGGCTACGGTGCTTGAGGCAATGGCATGCGGAAAGGCGGTTGCAGCGTCAAAAGTGGACGGCATAGTGGAAATGGTTGAGGAAGGCAGGACCGGATTTTTTTTCTCCCCGGGCGACAGCGAAGATTGCGCAAAAATTCTTTCAAAAATGCTAAAAGACAACACCCTCTGCGAGAAAATGGGAAAAGCAGGAAGGGAAAAAGTAGTTTCATTTTTCACCTGGAGCCGCGCGGCAGACGAATATTTGCAGCTTTTTGAAAAAGTGCTCAAAGTCTGAATCCAAATAGGCTTTTTCAACCCCCCTAAATTAGCTTTCCCCACCAATTCTTATTCTTTTTATACCATTCAACCGTTTCCTTTATTCCATCATCAAACTTCACTTTCCGCTTCCATCCCAACCCCTTTGCCTTTTCGCACGAAAGCGAATACCTAAAATCATGCCCCTTCCTGTCAGAAACGTGCTCTATCGAATTCTTATCCTTCCCGAGCGCCCGCAATATATTCTCAACAATCTCCAAATTCGCCTTCTCGCATTCCCCCCCAATATTGTAAATCTCCCCGCTCTTTCCCTTATGCAATACAACATCTATCCCCTCGCAATTATCAAGCACATACAGCCAATCGCGCACCTGCTTTCCGCTTCCGTAAATTGGTATCTTCTTCCCCAGAAGCAGGTTCGTTATTGCTTTAGGAATCAATTTTTCAGGATGCTGATAAGGCCCGTAGTTGTTCGAGCTTCTGCTAATCAGGGTGAACATCCCATGAGTTTTGTTGTACGAACGCACCAGAAGGTCTGCACCAGCCTTGCTTGCCGCATAAGGGGAATTAGGCGCAAGCGGACTCTCTTCAGTGAAAACGCCCTTTTCCACGCTCCCATAAACCTCATCAGTGCTTATCTGAAAATACTTCTTCACATCAAGCACTCTTGCCGCCTCAAGCAGTTTCTGCGTTCCCAAAACATCCGTTTTCACGAACTCCCCCGAGCTCTGGATGCTCCTGTCCACATGCGACTCTGCGGCGAAATTTATTATCGCTGTGCAATCTTTGGCTGTTTTTTTCACCAGCTCAAAATCGCATACGTCCCCCTTTACGAACTTGTAGCGCGGATTCGCCGCAAAATCAGCGCAGTTCTCCAGATTTCCCGCATAAGTGAGTTTGTCAAGGTTGGTGATTTCATATTGCGGGTATTTTTGCAGCATATAACGTATGAAATTACTTCCGATAAAACCCGCCCCGCCGGTTACCAAAAGTCTCATGTTCTCTTCCCCTTCGCACCTTACATTTAGTTCAACATTATTAAAAATGCGCACCCCCTAACTTTATAGGGGAAATTTCCATGAAAGGGATTATACTTGCAGGCGGAAAGGGCACGCGCCTCCGCCCGCTGACACACACCGGCGC
>Ga0066640_10002429_pt1 | contig 11191 bp, 5 predicted proteins | sample CryGeyCG2114_020_2_FD_59505 | JGI IMG/M metagenome (GOLD analysis project Ga0066640, IMG submission 59505) | Groundwater microbial communities from aquifer - Crystal Geyser CG11_big_fil_rev_8/21/14_0.20 | ecosystem: Environmental > Aquatic > Deep subsurface > Groundwater | place: USA: Utah... | reverse complement strand
GTATACCTGACATTATCTATTTGCGGAATACTGACATTATTATATTGCGATTACAGTAAAATTGTATAGGCCGCTTCGTCCGCCCGCCATCGGAGATGGCGAAGCGAGATAAATCCGCCTGCGGCGGAACCCGCAATGACGAAAAGGAAAAAAGACTTGCGCGCCAAATATATTTCTGATATAATCGCTTCCCTGTAGTAAGAAAAAAATATTTTGCCTTTATTACGGGGCGCATATATAATATCCGCTGTGGATAAGTTGTGTATAAGTTTTAGTATTCTGTGGAAAATGGCTACGCCAATAGCATGGCAATAGTTAAGAAGATCTATCCGGCAATTGAGCTATATTGTAACATACTGTAAATAAAGAAGTTATACATCTAAGACGATTCAAGCATCCGATTATTAAGATTCGGAAAGCAATCCTAAAGCACCACGAGCATACACATCAGACTGTGGATAAGATAAAGATTAACTCAAGCGCGGAACCGCTTTGGAAAGAGGCAGTAAGAATGCTCGGGCTACGTTACGACAAAGCCACAATCATGAGATGGTTCAACCCCATCAAGCCCGCATCGCTCAAAGAAGACAGATTATCCCTGGTGGTACCCAACGATTATTTCAAAGGGCTTCTCATAGAGAGGTTCTACGAGACGATAAGGTCCACGGTCAATGACCTGGCGGGCCGGGAGCTTGTGATAGAATTTATCGTCGACGAAGAGGGTCCCGCCGTGCAGCGGCCGAGAGAAGAGCATGCCCAGAGGCCCGCGGCGGCGGCACCGGAGCACGGAAAAGAGCCTGTCAAGATCGGGGAGAAGTTGACATTCGACGCATTCGTGGTCGGGCCTTCGAACAGATTCGCGCATGCCGCGGCACTGGCCGTATCGGAATCGCCCGCAAAGGCGTACAACCCGCTATTTATATACGGCGGGGTCGGCCTTGGTAAGACGCATCTCATGCACGCCATCGCGCATAACGCCAAAAAGGCCTCGCCGAGGCTCAAGACATTTTATACCTCGAGCGAACAGTTTACAAACCAGCTGATAGGCGCCATACAAAACAGGGGGATGTTGAAATTCAGGGAGAGGTATAGAAACATGGACCTTCTCTTAATAGATGATATCCAGTTTATAGCCGGCAAAGAGGCGACGCAGGAGGAGTTCTTCCACACATTCAACGCGCTCTACGACGCGCATAAACAGATAGTCATATCGAGCGACCGGCCCCCTAAGGAGATATCCACTCTTGAGGAGAGGCTTGTGTCAAGGTTTGAATGGGGGCTCGTCACCGATATACAGCCGCCGGACCTTGAGACGAGGATAGCGATATTGAGAAAGAAGCGGGAGGGGCACGGCGAGAAGGTGCCGGAAGACGTCATCATGTTTATCGCCGAGAAGATAAGGGCCAATATAAGAGAGCTTGAAGGGGCGCTTATACGCGTTATAGCGTACGCGTCTCTTATGAATACGCTTATAAGCGTTGAGACCGCCCAAGAGGTTTTGAAGGATATGGTCGTTGAGGGGGAGAAGAGGGTGACCGTAGACCTTATACAGAGAAGGGTGGCGGAGCATTTTGATATAGGCGTATCGGATATGAAGACGAAGAAGAGGTCGAGACAGGTTGTATACCCCAGGCAGGTCGCGATGTATCTTACAAGACATATGACAGACCTATCGCTCCCTGAAATAGGGGAGTTATTCGGCGGTAGAGACCACACAACCGTTATCCACGCGAATAATAAGATAGATAAGGAGATAAAGGGGGCCGGTGAGACTAAGAGGCTTGTTGATAAGTTGATTTTGAAGATAAATAGTTAAGGATTGTTTATAATATGAACATGCTCCACAGGTTATTAACATTTAAAGATGTAGGTATTTTGGTGTTTTTGAGTTTATTTTTATAGATTAACAGAATCCACATGGTATACTACTATTACTTCTGTTTTTAAGTATTTAAAATAACATAATAGTAGACTTGGAGGGTGTATGAAATTTACCATAGACAAGAAAGATCTATTAAAACCAATACAGATAACACATAGTGTTGTTTCCACAAAAAGTAACCTCCCTATATTATCTAATATTTTAATAGAGAGTGTGGGAAATAAATTAAGGATGACGGCCACAGACCTTGAGGTTGGTATATGGTCTATAATCAACGCGGAGATAGTCGAGGCCGGCTCAGTAACGGTACCGGCGAAGAAATTCCTGGATATAATAAAGGAATTACCTGATAGTAAGATAAAGGTGTCCGTAGGGAAGAACCACCTTGTCGCGATAGAGTGTGAGAAGTGTTTATTTAAGATAATGGGCCTCCCAAAAGACGAATTCCCAAAACTACCCGAGTTTAAAGATAAGGATATACTTAAATTAGACCAGGTGGCACTTAAAAACATGCTTATTATGACATCTTTCGCCGCGTCAACCGACGAGACGAGGTATATATTAAACGGTGTTTTGTTTGAGTTGCGCAATGGGAGATTAAAGTTGGTTGCCACCGACGGAAGGCGCCTTGCCACCATAGAAAAAGACGTTGATTCATCTAAAAAATTACAAAAGAAGATAATAATTCCCTCGAAAGCGATTAATGAGCTCGAAAGAAACCTTAAGGATGAAGGTAGTGTGGAGATAGTATTCGAGGATAATCAGGTGATGTTCTCGCTCGGGGATACGGTTGTGGTATCCCGGCTCATAGACGGGGAATTCCCGGATTATGAGAGGGTTATACCAAAAAAGACAAGCAATGATTTTAATATAAGTACGGGGGAATTCCTTCTCGCCGCGAAGAGGGCGGGGCTATTCACGAGCCACGAGTCGCAGGCGGTGAAGTTTGATCTCATTAAAGATAAAATGGTGGTTTCTAAGCAAACTCCGGAATTGGGTGAGGCGAAAGAGGAGATAGGTGTGGAAGGTTACGGCGGGAAGCCGGCATCGGCCGGGTTTAACCCAAACTATCTTATAGACGCCCTTAAGAATGTCAAATACAACAAGGTGAAGTTTGAGTTGAGCGGGTCGGACAAGCCCGGGGTCATTAGGACGGAGGATTCGTTTACGTATATCATCCTTCCGATGGAGATGAATTAACGTTGCGGCGGTTATTATGGCCGGTGCGGATAATATAAAAGATGTCGTAAAAACCGTAATGGCGCATTTGCAGGTGCCGGGCGCCATAAATAAAGAGGATATAACGGACATATGGTCCGCGGCCGTCGGCGACAAGTTCGCGCGGAATTCGGAGCCGGTCACGTTTAAAAAGGGCGTCCTCACGGTGAGCGTAGAGGGCTCGACATGGCTCTACGAACTCGAACTGATGAAGGAGAAGATAATGGTTTCTTTAAAAGATTCTATGGGCGAGAGGTTCAAGGACCTTAGGCTTAAGGTAGGAGAGGTAAAAATTGGCAAAAAAAACAAAAAAAGAGATTAAGAAGATAGCGGGAGACGCCAAGGCGGAAGAGAAACAGCAGGATAAGAAGTACGACGCCACAAATATACAGGTATTGGAGGGCGTCGACGCCGTCAGAAAACGGCCGGCTATGTACATAGGAGACACCGTCTCATCCGGCCTGCATCATTTGGTCTATGAAGTTGTGGATAACTCTATAGACGAGGCGATGGCCGGTTACTGTAATAATATAGACGTCATCATACATGAGGATGAGAGCGTAACGGTCATAGATGACGGCCGCGGCATACCCGTAGATATTCACAAGACCCAAAAGAAGCCGGCGGTGGAGGTCGTTATGACGACGCTCCATGCCGGGGGCAAGTTCGATCATAGGTCATATAAGGTCTCGGGCGGGTTACACGGCGTGGGCGTATCGGTAGTAAACGCTTTAAGCGAATGGCTCGTCGTTGAGATAAAGCGTGACGGCCAGACCTATCATCAGAAATATAAGTGCGGAAAGGTCGTCTCAAAACTTACCGTGATGTCTAAGGCCAAGGCCACGGGAACAAAAGTCACCTTCAGGGCCGATAGAAGCATATTCAGCCCCGAGCTTAAGTATAGTTTTGACACCCTGTCGAACCGCCTTAGGGAACTTGCCTTTTTGAATAAAGGCATAAAGATATCCATAACCGACGAGAGGTCGGGTAAGGCCGCGGAATTTAAATTCGAAGGCGGTATCATATCGTTCGTCGATCACCTGAATAAAAATAAGAACGCGCTACATAAAAAGGTCGTGTATTTCTTAAGCGAGAAGGATCATATCGTGGCGGAGATAGCGCTGCAGTATAACGACGGATACAACGAGCAGATATTCTCGTTCGCGAATAATATAAATACAAAAGAGGGCGGAACGCATCTATCCGGTTTTAGAAGCGCCCTCACCAGGACGATAAACCAGTATATAAAATCTAAAAATCTCCTTAAGAACTCAGACGCGGCGATGTCCGGGGAGGATATGAAGGAAGGCCTTACCGCCGTTATAAGCGTTAAGCTTCCGGATCCTCAATTTGAGGGGCAGACCAAGACAAAGCTCGGTAACGGCGAGGTCTCCGGCATTGTTGAGTCGATAGTAAACGAGAAATTAGCCGCGTTCTTTGAAGAGAACCCGCCTGTCGCCAGGAAGATATCCGAGAAGGTCGTCTTAGCCGCGAGGGCCAGAGACGCGGCGCGCAAGGCGAGGGAGCTTACAAGAAGGAAAGGGGCGCTTGAATCGGCGTCGCTACCCGGTAAACTCGCGGATTGTTCGGAGCGCGATCCGTCTATGTGCGAACTGTATATCGTGGAAGGTGACTCGGCCGGAGGCTGTTTTGCCGGCGACACGGAAATCGCGCTAACCGATGGCAGGAGCTTGAGCCTAGAAAGGATAATTAAGGAACACGGGAAATGGAGATCGCATTATTGCTACACGATCAAAAAAGACGGGGAGATAGGGGTAGAAAGAATACTCCACCCACGCCTCACAAAAAAGAAGGCGGATGTTATAGAAGTTACATTGGATAACAACGAAACTATTACATGTACTCCGGGCCATAAATTTATGTTACGTGATGGTTCGTATATCGAGGCAAAAGACCTAAAATCGACGATGAGCCTTATGCCTCTAAGGAGGAAGCTTTCGGAGGTGCACGGCAGGATAACGATAGATGGTTATGAGATGGTTTTAAGCCCCAAGACACATAAATGGATCTTTACTCATCTTTTGGCCGATAGGTTTAACATAGAGAAAGGTGTTTACGGCGAAGATTCGAGGCTGCATAAGCACCACGTAGATTTTGTTAAGGTAAACAATAACCCGGATAATATCGTTAGAATGACCAAGGATCAACATTTGGAACTTCATAGGCGGCATGCCGGTCGTACTCTACACAGAAAAGATGTGATAGAGAAGTGCAATAGGATTAAAAGGCCGCCGGAGTACCGCAGAAAAATCTCCGACACCATGAAGAAACTCTCCGGGTTATTAAGCGAGAGATCGAAGAAACAGTGGGAAGACCCGGCGTATAAGGCGTATATGGTAAAGAGATTCCTCGAATTCTATCATAGCAATGTTGGCTATAGAAAGCGCAGCGCAAAGATATTATATGACAACCAGAAAAAATATTGGTCTAACGAAGAAAATAGAAATAAACAGGCCGGCAGGGTTAGGGAATACTTTGACGGATGCCCCGAAAAGAAACTCATATGGTCAAAAAAGGCAAAAGAGCAATGGACGGATGAGACTTTGCTTAATTGGAGAAGAGAGAAGACAAAAGAGCAATGGACGGACGAGTTTAGGGTAAATCGAAAAAACGCATATAATAGAACCTATCTTAACGCCGGCTTAGAATTTGCGCGAAAGGTCTACGATAAGCATGGTAAAATTACTCCATTATATGATGAGGAAAGGAGAAAATTACCAAAAAGAAACACAAATATCGTCAAGCTTGATACGCTGGTAGACAGATTTTTCGACGGCGAACGCGAAGAGATGCTGGAGGCAGTGGTGTATTATAACCACAAGATAAAGTCCATCAAGAGAATCGCAAAGAAGATGGATGTTTATGACATAGAGGTACCCAATACGCATAATTTTGCGTTGGCAAGCGGGGTATTCGTACACAATAGTGCCAAACAAGGAAGGGACAGGCGGTTCCAGGCGATACTTCCTATAAAAGGAAAGATATTGAACGTCGAGAAGGCGCGTCTTGATAAGATACTCGCCAACGAGGAGATAAGAACGATCGTCTCCGCCGTCGGAGTAGGTGTAGGCGTCGGGGCAGAGGATGTAAATATAGAGAAGCTAAGATATCACAAGATAATCATCATGGCAGACGCTGATATCGACGGCTCGCATATAAGGACCCTTATATTGACATTCTTCTACAGGCAGATGAAGAAGCTCGTTGAAATGGGGAATATTTATATAGCCCAGCCGCCCCTATTTAGGATAAAGAGGGGTAAGAGAGAGGAGTATATACAGACCGCCGATGAAATGGAAAGCCTGCTCTTAGACCTGGGCCTGGAAGATACAACGGTTATAAAGGTCGATAAAAAGACGCCATTAAAGCAGGCCCAGGCGAGAAAGGCACTGGACATATTACAGGAGCTGGAACATTACGCCAATATCCTTAATCGTAAGGGTATGGACTTTGAGCGGTATATATCTATGAAGCACCCCAAAACCCATAAATTGCCCATATATAGGCTAAAAGTGGAGGGCGAGTACCATTTTTACTACAATGATAAGGAACTAAGTGGAGCGGCTAAGGCGGATGGCTTGGAAGAGGAAGGGCTCGAAGCCAACCGCATAGAGATACTCGAGGCCTCCGAAGTAGACAGGCTTTTGGGTGAACTGGATAAGCTGGGGCTTGATACGGAATACTACTCTAAGGCCAAAGAGGTCAAAGGGAAGAAGGCGGCTCTATTTAGGATTGAGAATCAGGGCGAAACTAGAGAGGTACATACGTTAAGAGAACTCTTGAAGGTCGCTAAGGAACACGGAAAGAAGGGTATGGCCATTCAGCGATACAAAGGCCTCGGAGAGATGAATCCTACACAGCTTTGGGAGACGACCATGGATCCGGATAGAAGGACTCTCCTACAGGTAAAGCTGGAGGATGCCGTAGCCGCCGATGAGATGTTCACGGTATTGATGGGAGACAAGGTAGAGCCGAGAAGGCTATTTATAGAGAAGCATGCCAGAGAAGTTAAATATTTGGACGTTTAATATATAAAGGAGTCGATCGATAAATGTATACTAAGAACGAAAAGGTGTTGCCGGCTTATATAGAAGAGGAGATGAAGGATTCGTATATCAACTACTCTATGAGCGTTATCGTCGGTAGAGCGCTTCCCGACGCCAGGGACGGCCTTAAGCCGGTTCACAGGCGCATACTTTACGCGATGAAGGAGCTGAATTTAGAGCATACCAAACCCTATAAGAAATGCGCGCGTATAGTCGGAGAATGTCTTGGAAAATATCATCCGCACGGAGACCTTGCGGTGTATGAATCGCTCGCCAGAATGGTGCAGGATTTCTCATTAAGGTATCCGTTGATAGACGGCCAGGGCAACTTCGGTTGTTTTACTAAGGATATAAAGGTAAAGCTCACCGATGGTAGGGATTTAAGTTTTGGGGAACTCGTGAAAGAGGCAAAAGCCGGGAAGAGAAATTACACTTTCACCTTTAATCCGGAAGCTAAGAAAATAGAGATTACGGAGATCAAAAAGCCGCGCCTTACGCGCAAAAAGGCGGAGATAATAAAAGTTGTATTGGATAATGGCGAAGAGATTAAATGTACACCAGACCATCGCTTTATGTTAAGAAGCGGGGAATATAGGCAAGCTAAGGATCTAAAGCCAAAAGACTCACTTATGCCGTTATATATCCAATTGAATGACGGCAAAAGCGATCGCAATTTAAAAGATTATGAGGAGGCCTACCAGCCTTTTTCAGACAGTTGGGAGTTTATGCATCATTTGGCGGACAGGCGGAATTTAGAAAACAAGGTCTATAAAAAAAACGCCGGCAAGATAAGGCATCACAAGGACTTCAATAAGTTCAATAATAATCCCGACAACATAGAGAGGATTCAGTGGGGGGATCACCGGAGACTCCATAAAGAGATTGCCGGCGAACGTCATAAAAGCGACCCTGAATACGTGAAAAAGCTTGCGGATGGTAGGAGTAGGTTCTGGAGTGACCCAAAAAGTCATAAAGATTACTCCTTGCGCATGAGTGCCGCGAATCGGGCTAACTGGAAAAATCATACTTATCGGGAAAAGATGGCTGAGGTTATTCGTCTTGCATGGCAGCGTCCGGATTATCGGGAACAAATAGTGAAGGCCTCTAGCAAAAACCTAAAGAAGCTATGGAAGAGGAAAGATTTCCAGGAATTATTGAGCAGGATTAAGTCGGAGGAGCTCAAAAAGAGATGGCAGGACAATGATTATAGAGAATTTATTGCTGCGATTACACGAGAGACATCCTTGAGGATCTGGTCCGATCCAAAACACAGAAAGTTTATGTCTGAGTTAAGCAAAAAGCGATGGGATAAGCCCGAGTACCGCAACAAAGTGGTTAGTAGACTAAAGAAGTTATGGGAAAGCGAGGAGCATCGCAACAAGTACTCACCGGGCCATTTTAGTAATATTGCAAAGAAGCTCTGGGAAGATCCGGAATTTCGGAAGAAGATTGTTGCTGGGGTAATAAGCGGTAATAGAAAGCGCCTTGATAAGAATCCGGACTTTATGAAGGAGTTAAATCAAAAGGCGGTAGCATCTTTGCGTGATAAATGGAAGCCGCGATCCTATAAAGAAAACGTGATAAGAAGCAAGGTCTTAGGATTTGTCGGTGGTTTATTGAGGCCAGGATACCCGGTCACACCGCAATCATATGACAAAGAAAGAAAAAGCGGAATACCTAAATTCCAAACAGCTTTAAAATATTTTTATGACTTTGAAGACATGGTCATACAGGCGGAGGAGAGATACGGTCGTAAGGTGGTCAATCACAAAGTTGTCAGGATAGAGGCTATATATAAGAGAGAAGATGTTTATGATATAACCGTCGATCCATGGCATAATTTTGCTTTGGCAAGCGGCGTCTTCGTACATAACTCCATAGACGGCGATTCGGTGGCCGCCATGAGATATACGGAAGCCCGGCTCGACGCCATAGCCGACGAGATGCTCTCGGATATAGATAAGAAGACCGTTGATTTCACTCCGAACTTCGACGAATCGTTAATGGAACCCAAGGTATTGCCGGCGGCGCTTCCCAATCTATTGATAAACGGCTCAAGCGGTATCGCCGTAGGTATGGCGACGAACATCCCGCCGCATAATTTAAGAGAGATATCAAAAGCGATACTTACTACTATAGATGACCCCGATGTATCCATAAAAGACCTTATGGCGATAGTCAAGGGGCCGGATTTTCCGACGGGCGGGGTGATATGCGGGAGAGACGGGATAAGGTCCGCGCTCTCTACCGGTAGAGGCATTATAAAGATACGCTCTAAGGCGGTGATAGAGCAGAGTAAAAACGGAAAGCAATCCATTATAATAACGGAGATACCGTATCAGATAAATAAGACCAACCTCATCGAGTCTATCGTCCATCTCGTTCAGACTAAAAGGGTGGAGGGGATATCGGACATAAGAGACGAGTCCGATAGAGACGGTATGAGGATAGTGGTGGAGCTAAAGCGCGACCAGATAGCCCAGGTCATACTGAATCAGCTATTCAAACATACGCAGATGGAATCCACCTTTGGCATTATAATGCTCGCCCTGGTAGATTCACAGCCGAGGGTATTAAACTTAAAACAGCTTATAGAATGTTATATCGAGCATAGGCGCGAGATCGTCGTCAGAAGGACGAAGTTTGAACTGGAGAAGGCGGAGGCGCGCGCGCATATCTTAGAAGGCCTTAAGATAGCCATAAAAAATATAGATAAGATAGTAAAGCTCATCAAGCAATCTAAGGATGTAGACACTGCCCGCAACGCTCTTATAAAAGAGTTCGATCTATCCATAAAACAGGCGCAGGCGATACTCGATATGCAGCTCGCCCGTCTTACGAGCCTTGAGAGCGAAAAGATAAAGAAGGAGTATCTGGAACTTATAAAGAAGATAGAGGAATTTAAGAGCATATTGGCGAGCGATAAGAAGGTCCTCGCGATAATAAAGGGCGAGGTCGAGGCGATATCTAATAAATTCGGAGACGAGAGAAGGACCGATATCATCGCCGCGGTGGAGGACCTGGAGATAGAGGACCTGATAGCGGAAGAAGATATGGTTATAAGCATATCTCATTCCGGATATATAAAGCGCTTACCCGTCTCCACCTATAAGAAGCAAAAACGCGGCGGTAAGGGCGTTACGGCGATGTCCACGGGAGACGAGGACTTTGTCGAGGACGTATTTATCGCGTCCACGCATGAATATATACTCTTCTTCACAAGTACGGGCAGGGTGTATTGGCTGAAGGTGCACGAAGTGCCTCAAGCGGGAAGGGTGAGTAAGGGTAAAGCGATCGTCAATCTTCTCCAGATACCGCAGGACGTCAGCATAACCTCGACGATACCTATAAAAGATCTGACGGAGGAGAAGTTCCTCGTTATGGTCACAAAAAACGGCCTTATAAAGAAGGTGAGGCTCGGCGCGTTCTCCAATCCGAGAAAGGGCGGCATCGTAGCGATAGGGCTTGAAGATAAAGATACGCTTATAGCCGCGGAATTAACGAGCGGCAAGGAAGATATACTGATAGCCACGCGCCTGGGCAAGGCGATAAGGTTTCCCGAGAAGTTCGTAAGGGATATGGGTAGGGGCGCTAAAGGCGTCCGCGGGATAAGGCTCGATAAAAACGATATCGCCATAGGCATGAAGGCCGTCGGTAAAGACGCCGACATCCTCACGGTTACGGAGAAGGGCTTCGGGAAACGCACGAATATCTCCGAGTACCGCATTCAGTCGAGAGGCGGTAAAGGGGTAATCAATATAAAGGTCACGGATAAGAACGGCGTAGCGGTGGAACTGAAGGCCGTAAAAGACGACGACGATATAATGATAATCACGTCGAGCGGCATGATGGTCCGTTTCGCGGTTAAAGGTATAAGAAGTATCGGCCGTTCTACCCAGGGCGTCAGACTTATACGCCTTGATGATAAGGATACGGTCGTGGGCGTCGCCCACGTCGTCGCCAAAGAGGGCGAGGAAGAGGAAGTAGTCGCGGCGAAATGAGGCCTTCCCCCGATTTTTGAATT
>Ga0066640_10002427_pt1 | contig 11196 bp, 9 predicted proteins | sample CryGeyCG2114_020_2_FD_59505 | JGI IMG/M metagenome (GOLD analysis project Ga0066640, IMG submission 59505) | Groundwater microbial communities from aquifer - Crystal Geyser CG11_big_fil_rev_8/21/14_0.20 | ecosystem: Environmental > Aquatic > Deep subsurface > Groundwater | place: USA: Utah... | reverse complement strand
AAATATCCCGCTACACCACCCGTCACGAGATATGTGGGCCACTTTCTTTATTAAAGATGACGTTGTTTTAAGAACTCATACTTCTCCGGTGCAAATCCGCGTGATGGAAAAGAGAAAACCACCGCTGGCAATTATTGCTCCAGGCCGGGTCTATCGCCGGGATTCTGACGCTACTCATTCGCCGGTTTTTTATCAGCTTGAAGGCTTTTTGGTTGATAAAAATATTACTTTTGGTGATCTTAAAGGGACCCTGACTGAATTCCTGCGCCAGATGTTTGGCAGAAACAGAAATGTCCGTTTTCGTCCCAGCTTTTTCCCGTTTACTGAACCTTCAGCTGAAGTTGATGTGGAGTGCGTAATGTGTGACGGGAAAGGGTGCCGCTTGTGTAAGGGGACAGGGTGGCTGGAGATTTTAGGCTCTGGGATGATTGATCCTAACGTGTTTAAAGGGGTCAAGATTGATCCTGAAAAATATTCAGGGTTTGCCTTTGGCATGGGGATTGAGAGGATTGCCATGCTCAAATACGGCATAGACAATATCCGTTTGTTTTATGAAAATGACTTAAGATTTCTGGAGCAATTTTAATGAAAATTCCGATTGAATGGTTAAAAGAGTTAGTCAAATTTAAAGAGACGCCAGAACAGCTGGCCCACAAATTGACCATGGCTGGGCTGGAAACCGTGGTTGATAAAGATGTGCTTGAGGTTGATGTCTTGCCTAACCGGTCAGACTGCTGGAGTATCCGCGGTATTGCTCGCGAAGTTTCAGCCATCGGGAAACTCAAAACTCAAACCTCAAAAATCAAAATAAATGAAGCAACTAAGAAATCCCAAGAAGTCATAAGTGTTGAAGTGCTTGATAAGAAACTTTGTCCAAGATATATGGCCAGGGTGGTGGAGAATGTTAAGGTCGCTCCTTCTCCCCAATGGTTAAAGGATAGGCTGGAAAAGGCAGGGGTTCGTTCGATAAATAATGTGGTTGATGTGACTAACTATCTTTTGCTCGAGATTGGCCAGCCAATGCATGCGTTTGATGCCGGTTTAATTGATGGTGGCAAGATTGTTGTTAGGCCGGCTAAGCCAAAAGAAAAAGTTTTAGCCTTAGATGAAAAAGAGTATGAGCTGAATAAGAATATGCTGGTGATTGCTGATACAACCAAAGCGATTGCTATTGCCGGGGTAATGGGCTTGGCCAATACCGGAGTAACAGATAAAACAACAACTCTTGTTCTTGAATCTGCTTATTTTGACCCGATCTCCATTTATGAAACCTCTAAACAATTAAAACTCCGTTCAGACTCCTCAATCCGTTTTGAGCACGGGGTTGACTGGAATGGGGTCGAGGAGGCTCTTGATCGGGCAGCTAGCATGATTGTCGAACTTGGCAAAGGTGAAGTCTTAAAGGGCAAAATCGATAAAAAAGGGACGCCAAAGAAGCCAAAAGTTATAACTTTGCGGACCGAGAGGGTAGCTAGGGTACTAGGTACTAGGTTGCTGGGGAAAGAGATGTTTGGTATCCTCAAACGGTTAGGCTTTAAAGTTGCTGGCAATAAAGTCACAATCCCCTTATTCAGGGCCCAAGACATTTATCGTGAGGCAGATTTAATTGAGGAAATCGCCCGTATTTATGGCTATGACAAAGTTCCAGCCACCATGCCCAATACTTCTTTTTTTAATAAGGAAGTGGACAGGCTGGATGAATTCCGGACAAAGATAACCGAGATTTTAGCCGGCTGTGGCTTAAACGAGACCCAAACTTATAGTATGGTTGGGGAAAAAGAGTTTGCTTCTCTGGCTGAAACAACAGAGACTGCTGTTAAAATTGGCAACCCCATGACTGTTGAACAATCAATCATGCGCACTAAATTATTGCCCTCTTTACTTAATGTTGTTGTTCATAATCTTAACCGCCAGATTGATGATGTTTTTGTGTTTGAAGTAGGCAAGACTTTTGTCTCTGCTAATAAGAAATTACCAGCTGAAAAGTGGGTCGTTGCCGGGGCGGCGGTTGGCTCACCATTTTTAAGCGCAGTTGATAAAGGCACAGTTGATTATTCATATTTAAAAGGAATTTTGGAAAATCTTTTTGCAGCTGTTGGCATTAAAGAGCCTCGTTTTACGGAAACTAAAAATAAATTGATTCAACCTGGGAAGGGGGCCGAGGTACTTGGTGCCGGGTACTTGGGACAGCTCCATCCGGATATTGTAGCCAAGTTTGAAATTGAAAAGCCTGTTTATTTCTTTGAACTTGATCTTGAGGCCATGTTTAAAGCCAGCCAAAAACACCAAAAATACCAACCGCTCCCCAAATTTCCCGCGGTGACCAGGGATATTTCGCTAATTGCACCGCCGGAGGTTAGTTGCGAAACTATTGCCGCGGCCTTAAAGCAGATTGGCGGGGCCTTGGTTGAAAAAGTTTTCTTGTTTGATAAATATAAAGATAGCCTGGCTTTTCGCCTCATTTTCCGCCATCCGGAGCACACATTGACTGATGAAGAGGTGAATGCTAAGCATCAACAGATTTGCCAAGATATCTGCTTAAAACTTAATGTGAAGATCCGCTAAAACAACCTACTCAGAGCTTTTTAAGTGAAAATGCCAAGGGGTATGATTCAAATAGTTCAAAGCCTAGTTTGCGGCCCTGATCAATCAGATAGTTGCGTTCTTGTTCAGGCAATAAATGAGTGATAATCATTGCCCCACCTGGTTTTAGAACTCGGTAAGCCTCTTGAAGAAATTGGACTGTGTCTGCTGGAATTAATTGATCGACCAGCCGCTGTGAAAAGACAATGTCAAAAGACCCATTACCAAAAGGAAGGCAGGTGGCGTCTGCCTGAACAAAATTGGGAACCCCTGAGTATTGGTTATTATCCAAACCGCAAGTGAAGGCTCCTGCCTGTGAAAAAGGCTGCATGTCAAGGCCCAAGCTGCATCCAGCAACCAGGACTTTTTTGCCTTCTAGGGGCCGAGGTGTCGCTGGTGCGTTACGAGAGATTTTCATATTATAATATCGTTTGGTTTTAAGGGAAATTTCAATTTTGCTATGATTGTCTAGTCTTGTTAGGGTAAATTAATTGCAGTATAATCAACCCATGTCCTCCCAAACCCCCATGATGAAGCAATACCTGGAGATCAAGGCCAAGCACCAGGATGCCATTCTCTTTTTCCGTTTAGGGGACTTTTATGAGATGTTTTTTGATGATGCCAAATTAGCGGCCCGCGAGCTTGATTTAGTCTTAACTGGCCGCGGCCAGGATGAGAACCGGATGCCCATGTGCGGGATCCCATACCACGCTTCTGATAACTATATTGCTAAACTAATAGAAAAAGGCTATAAAGTCGCGATTTGTGAGCAGGTTGAAGATCCAAAGGATGCTCAAGGGATAGTTAAACGCGAGGTCATCAAGATCGTTACTCCGGGGACGGTTTTAGAGTCAAATCTTTTGTCTGAAAAGTCTAATAACTATCTTTTAGCTATTACCAAAGAGAAAAATAAATATGGCTTGGCCTATGTTGATGCTTCAACAGGGGAGTTTAGGCTGACGGTTGTGGATAACTTTATCAAGCTAAATGATGAAATAAACCGGATAAATCCGGCGGAAACTTTAATTTCTGATCTGATGGATAGCACTGTAGCGCAGACCTTTAGGTCTGCAGGTCTAAAGACCTGCGCTACATTTCAAGATACATACGATTTAGAATCAGCCGCGGAAAAACTTAAAGAATTCTTTAAAGTAACCTCACTTGATTCCTTTGGTCTCGAAGCCTATCAAGAAGCTTGGGGGGCGGCGGTAGCTATTCTTGAATATTTAAAAGAGACCCGCAAGACCTCGCTGGACCAGATTAAACAGGTAAAACCATACCAAACATCAGAATTTATGTTTATTGATGCAGCGACCAGAAGAAATCTTGAGTTGGTCCAGACTATTCGAGATAAATCTTATAAAGGAAGTTTGCTTTGGGTGCTTGACCAGACCAAAACTTCGATGGGGGCTCGTTTGCTAAAACAATGGATCCTTCAACCCTTATTAGATAGTGAAAAAATAAACCAACGCTTAGCAGCTGTTGAAGAATTGGCCAAAGAAGCTATCCTGCGGGCAGAACTTGCCGAGGTGATTGGAGAGATTGCGGATATTGAAAGAGCGATTGCCAGGATTGCGTCAGCCTCGGCGAATGCGAAAGATTTGGTTGCGCTGCGAGAGTCATTAAAAATTCTGCCAAAACTTAGAAAATTATTAAGTAATTCCAAAGCAGCTTTATTTAGAAAGATTTTAAAGGAACCGAGACTTTCAGTCTCTGGTTCCTTGAGTTTTGAAGAGGCAATAGTTAATTTGTTAACTAAGGCAATCACTGACGACCCGCCATTTGCTTTAAAAGACGGCGGTTTGATTAAGGATGGCTTTAAGCCAGAGCTTGATGAGGTTAAAAAAGCCGCGCGAGAGGGGAAGAGCTGGATCGCGCAGTTGGAGAATGAGGAGCGCCGCCGTACCGGGATCAAGTCTTTGAAAGTTGGCTTTACTAAGGTCTTTGGCTTTTACCTTGAGGTGACTCAAGCAAATATCCCCCAGGTGCCGGAAAACTATATTCGCAAGCAAACTTTAGTTAACTGTGAACGCTATATTACTCCAGAGCTTAAGGATAAGGAATCAATGATCTTAAATGCCGATGAGCGGCTGAAGCAGATGGAATATGAAGTTTTTTGTGAGGTGCGCTCTAAAGTTGCAGAATCCACAGCCGAGCTTCAAGGTCTGGCGCAAGTCTTGGCAGAAATTGATGTGCTGTTATCTTTAGCGCAGGTAGCAGTAGAAAGCCATTATATCCGTCCCCAAATAACTGAATTACCCAATTTCCGAATCTCCGATAGCCGTCACCCTGTAATCGAAAAAACTCTTGGTGAATACAACTTTGTCCCAAATAATGTGGTGATGGATGATGAAACGAGCCGGTTTTTATTAATTACTGGGCCTAACATGGGGGGCAAGAGCACCTATATGCGTCAAGTTGCCCTAACTTCTTTGATGGCGCAAATTGGTTCTTTTGTCCCGGCCAAGCAGGCAGAAGTTTGTTTGGTTGACAGGATATTTACCCGTATCGGTGCAATGGACGATATTTTTTCCGGCCAATCAACTTTTATGATGGAGATGACTGAAACTGCCAATATTGTTAACAACGCGACTGGCAAGAGTTTAATTATTCTTGATGAAATAGGCAGAGGGACTGCGACTTTTGACGGCATGTCGATTGCCGCGGCAGTGGCCGAGTATATCCACCTTAAAATCAAGGCCAAAACTTTATTTGCCACGCATTATCATGAAATCACTCAATTGGCGGACAAACATCAAGGGATGAAAAATTTAAACGTGGCGGTCAAGAGCGACGGTGATCATGTGACTTTTCTGCATAAGATTGTCGAGGGACCGGCTGATCGATCTTATGGGATACAAGTTGGTAAATTAGCCGGCTTGCCGTCAGAGGTTATTGATCGGGCTAAAGAGGTTTACTCTAATCTTGAGATGGTGGAGAATGGGCTGGGGAATGGGGAAAGGAAGAGGAACAGGAAGAGGAAAGAGGAGCAAGACGGAGAGCTGCAGGTTAGTTTATTCTAGTCTTTGATTTAGTATACCAAGAAATTGAGTTTGGTCCATTGAATCAAATTTCCCTTCCAAGATGTCTTTAACAATTGGCTGCCATTGATCTTTGTTAGAAACCTGGTCAACTAAGGCCTTTAGAAAGTCAATTTTTTTCCCCAGAATCTTTTTCAAGGTGGTTAAATCCCCATAAATATAAATATCATCACAGATCTTTCTTTCCCCAACGTGCTTGATCAACTCTAATACTAATTTGATTTCAGGAATATAAGGGGGGATATTAATGCTAGGATTACGATGAAAGATTGATAAGAATATTCTCTTTTCTATGATGGTTGTGTAGCCTTCTTTAATTGCTCTTTCCAAGGAGTTCTTGGTTGTTTGTTGTCCTAGATGAATTCCTTCGTGTATTATGGTATCGACATATTGATCAATAGTTGCTTCGTTGGTGTTTTTGCCTAAAACTTCTTTTAGTATGCTTGTCCAATCAAATTCCCCATCTTCGTTTTTTGGGTCTTCAAGAATTAGAATTATGGAGCGGCTTTGTCCTGAATTGTCCTTTAAGTTTACAACCGTTGCGTTTATGTTTTCACCCTTTCTAAAGAAATGCTTTACCCAGAAAGAATCTCGCGGCATCAGAAAAACGGCAGCATTTTTCAGAGAAGGAATTGTCTTATGAATCATTGGCATGAGTTCTTCTACCTCTCTTGGCAGCTCAGAAGAAACTTCTTCTATTTCTTCGCATAATTTATCAAGTGAGTCAACCCTCCTTAGGTATGTTTGGGAAAGGGAAAGGATTTCCTCTTGCTCTTTAAGAAGTTTTTTTAATGTTTCTATCTTAGATATCTTGAAAAACCGGGAGTTGTTGTTTTTCCCTCCCATTCTTTCTCTTTCACTGATTTCTTTTTTAAGTTCTGAGATAAGAGTCCGTCGGCCCTCCAAGAGATTGTTAATGTATTTTTCCAAGGATGATCCTTTGTTTAGTTTATTTGTGGCTGGGAATTGTGAGCGACTCATTATTTTGAGTATCCTGTTGGTGCTAATATGGTAAGTCCAGCCTGTCTGGTGATAAGGCTTTTTGCTCCTTTCCGGTAAGGCTTGTAGATGCCTATAATGATTGTATGTTGCGCCTGATAGTCTAATCATATATATATATCGTGAAAATTATTCAAAAATTTCACTTTTGCATTTATGCAATACTTGCTATAATTCCGAAAAAATCAGGAGGTGCTTTGATGAAAAAAATATTTACAGTAATTTTGGGGCTTTTGCTTTTGGTTGGTTCGAGTTTTGCCCTGCAGCCGGAAATAGTTGGCGGGGTGCGCGATGGTTTAGCTGTGGGGATAATGACAGATCATCAGATGGGGCGCAGTTGGGGGATGCGGATGGGGGTAGAGGCGACTACCGGCAAACAGCCGTTAATCCTTTTTCTGGGTGGAAAGTTTTATTTAAGCAATATTTCTTATAACAGTCTCCTCTCTTTGGGTGTGCATGTTGTTGGTTATATGGGTTCAACCAGTAATAATAATGTTGGCTTTGGCGTCTCCGGTATCATTAATAATGCTTTTGGTGTAAAGCCGATGTTTGTGGAGCTTGGTGTTGATGTGGTTGGTACTGCCAGGGGTGTGGTGCAGTTGGGGTATAAGCTTTATTAGGTTTGAAGACCTGGATTTGTTTCATGTTTACGTTCTTTAGGCTCAAGGCTCTTCTCCCGTTCGACTAAAAGTACGATCTTTGCGACTGGTTTTTTAAGCAACCCTTCTTGGCGTATTTCAATGTTGGTTTTGCTCCAGTAAAGCCCATTTTTAGAAACTATAGAAAATTCTCTGCTGGGAATAACATCTTTGAGAGATAAGATTCGAATGGCTGTTTTGACAGCAGCTAATATAACCTCTTTGGCAGATTCATTGGATGGGAAGAACTCAGCCGTTAGCTTAATATCTAATCTGGTAATTTTGTGTGATTTTAGTGCTTGATTTATGTTGGGTGGAAAATTGTCTAGTAACAACCAAGCCACACTTGTTATTGAGTGTTGATTCAGTAGTTTTTTGAAGATGCATTGGGCAAAGTCATTAAGCCCTCGGAGGAAGTTGGTCTTGCCTTGGCATAAGGCTTTTGCTCGTTGCATCATTACGCTTGTAGTTATGCTAATTGTTTTTGCGGTCGATCCTGCTGTCATATCCATAGATTATTGTCGTAATGTAAAATAAAAAATTTCAGATGTTTTTTGAAATTTCCCGCCAACTTGCAACGCGGATAATATTTGGTTTCTTAAGCGGCCGGCGATTCCAGGGTTGGTCAAAAAGAAAAACCTTTTTACAGTGGTTCGCTAAAACATTTGCTTCTTCCAGGTTGTCCTCAATAAAAAGTTGGCAATTAGTAACTTTTGTATGTTTTGTTGTCTCTTTTGCATGATGGAGCTCATGATAGGGGATGCCTTGTTTTTTTAACCAGGATTTTGTTTGTTGATGAAAGATAATGGTTCTGCTAGTAACAAGTGAAACTTTATGATCTTTGTGCCAAGATTGGATTGTTTTGGCTGCCCCTTCAATTAATGAGACAGAAGACATCACTTTTTTTCTCCAAGCCAGAAAAAAGTAACGCCACATAAGCATCTTCCGGCGCCGCATAATTTCAACTACCTCATGTGGTGTATGTTCTTGTCCCATAAACTGGTGAAAAAAAGGTGACAGGTCTTTATATGTATTAGCTATTACATTGTCTATGTCAATTCCGATGTTCATATTATTATTATATCATTCTCCCCCTTACCAAGGGGGAGATGGTACGCCGTAGGCGGGTCAGAGGGGGTGAAAACGTGCCGTTGTAGGATTTTGTTTCTTTATGGTAAAATACTTGTTATATGAAAGTTCTGCTAGCCGGCTACAACCTCGACACTGATGTTATCAATGAATTAAAAAGCCATAATGGCCAGCGTCAAGACGTAACCCCGGAAACCCTTTCTGCTTCTTATGCCAGAATTTCTCGAGATCCGCGGCCGATTGATGAACTGCGCAAGGTTGCCCGAGGAGAAGTGGAAAAATCCCGCAAATCTAATTCAGCCATTATCTTTAAGATGGGGCACCACTCCATTGCCGAGCACGCTGTTTTTAACTTTGATCTAATTGGGATCTCCCGCTTTGCGATGGAGGAAGTTGAGAAGTTTAGACTCTGCTCTTATACCGAAAAATCCCAGCGCTACCAAAAACTTGAGGATGATTTTCTGATCCCGGAGGAGATTAAAGAAGCTGGCCTTGAGAAAGACTTTGTTGAACTGATTAAAAAGCAAAATAAGTTTTATCATAAGATGGTTGAAGCGGGGGTTGAACCTGAAGACGCGCGTTATGGGACATCGTTAGCTACGCAAGGGCAGGTGGGGTTAACTGTTAATGCCAGGAACCTGGAATTCATGCTCCGCCGTTTTGCCTCTTCTGAATTAGCTGAAATTCGTCAGCTTGGCCAGGAGATGTATAAGTTGGTCCATGAGATTGCCCCGTCGATTATCCTGTTTACCCAGGCGAATGATTTTGATCGGAAAACGTATGGGGAAATAAAAGGGGCTTGGGACTGGGGGCTAGGGACTGAAGAGCTCAAATCAGATGTCAGCTTAGTGGATTATACGCCGGCAGGAGACGAGAAAATTCTGGGAGCCTTAGTTCATTCTACTAGTGACCTCTCTTATCAGGAAAGTTTAGCAAAAGTTAAGGTAATGTCTGATGATGAAAAGAAAAAATTGGTCAAAACTTGCTTTCAATTTGCCGAGTTTTATGACCGGCCGCAGCGGGAGTTTGAGTATGCTGATCTTACTTATGAGTTGATTGTTTCTGCTGCTTGTTTTGCTCAATTGAAACGTCATCGCATGGCCACGTTAACTCTCCAACCGTACGACCCAAAACTTAAGGTGATGATTCCATCTGGGGTTAAGAAGGCTGGGCTAGAAGCGGAATTCAATGAGATTATAATCAGCACCAACCAGCTTTTTGATAAAGTTAATAACGTCACCCCCCTGGGAGCCCAGTATTTACTGACTAATGCGCATAGGCGCAGGGTTCTCTTTAAGACCAATGTCCGCGAGCTTTACCATGTTTCAAGGCTGCGTGAAGATGCGCATGCGCAGTGGGATATCCAAATCATCACCTCAAAAATGTGTGAGCTGGCTAAGCAAGTTATGCCGCTTACCACTATGCTAATTGGCGGAAAAGATGTTTATCCGGAAATTTATCAAGCCCAATTTGGCAAAAAGCCCAGAGTCCTACCGGAGTATTAAGGAGGGAGAGCCATGTTAAAGCGAGCTTTGTTTTTGGTTCTGTTGGTCTTGGTTTCTACTACCCAGGTTTTTGGCCTCTACATTAGGACTGAAGAGAAAATCCACATTCCCAAAGATATGATAGTGGCTGACAATCTTTTTGCTGCGGGGAAAGAAGTAATTGTTGATGGGGTAGTTACCGGTGACTTAATTGCTTTTGGCAGCCGGGTTTATATCAACGGCGAGGTGGGCGGGAATATTGTTGCAGCTGGTGAAGATGTCAGGATCAATGGTGTTGTAAAAATGGACCTCTTTGCCGCAGGGTTGAAACTTTTGCTTGCACCGGAGGCGAGGGTAGGCAAGGATGCTTTCTTAGCTGCCGAGACAGCTGATGTGGCCGGTAGTATTTATCGGGATTTAAAAGTCGGGGCCAGCCAGCTCAATATTAGTGGCACCGCCCAAATCAAGGGGAATGTTGACCAGGCAGCGGAAAAAACCAGTTTAGCTCCGACGGCCAAGGTTTTAGGCAAGGTGACTGTCCATGAGATGCCAAAAGTTCAAGAGTATAAAGCGCAGGCTAAAGCTGCTAAAGCCAAGTTTTTGTCAGTCGGCAAAATTATCTCCATGCTGATGATTATTGCTTTAGCTATCTTGGCGATTTTCTTTGTCCCTAACCAGGTCCGTCTAGTCAATACTCAGATGGTCTCCCATTTTTGGGTCAGCATTTTGTGGGGGATACTGGCGCTTGTCTTGATTCCGCTGGCGGTAGTTTTTTTACTGCTGACTATCATCGGCCTGCCGCTGGCTGGCCTGCTTTTGGTGGCTTATTTCTTTGGCATCTACATCAGTGTAATCTTTGCCAGCATTGTCATTGGCCGTTTGATTTTAGATAAGATTTTTGGCCGGGAAATGTCTCTTATCTGGAGTTTTGCCCTTGGTTTTTTGATTATCAAACTTCTGGGGATGATTCCAATTGTTGGCTGGCTGGTTGGTGTCATAGTATTCTTCTGGTCTTTTGGCGCACTGGTTCAGAGCCGGTTTACATATTATAAAGAGGCCAGGTCTGCCGGACTTTTGTGAAGCTGGTCAAGCGCTTTTTAATTGCTGTTGTTTTGCTTGATAATTGGTTGACCCATTTTCCCAAGCGCCTGCTTTTTAGAACTCGATGGAAGCTGGGGGGCAAATGCAAACAATGTGGGGTTTGCTGTCAGGAAATCCTCTTGAAAATGACCCCGCGCCAGATCTCCAGCAAATTTTTTACTAATCTAGCCATTAGGTGGATCAGTTGGCTATTTGATTTTATCCTCTTGCGGGTCGATTATGAGTATAATTACCTGGTTTTTACTTGCAAACATAAGCAAA
>Ga0066640_10002421_pt1 | contig 11210 bp, 13 predicted proteins | sample CryGeyCG2114_020_2_FD_59505 | JGI IMG/M metagenome (GOLD analysis project Ga0066640, IMG submission 59505) | Groundwater microbial communities from aquifer - Crystal Geyser CG11_big_fil_rev_8/21/14_0.20 | ecosystem: Environmental > Aquatic > Deep subsurface > Groundwater | place: USA: Utah... | reverse complement strand
TTATTCAATACCGCAGCACAAAAGGAGATTTGCCTGCAAATTTGCAGCAGTTAGAAAATGATATTTCCTTTTTTGATTTACCTCAGGATCCAGCCACAAATGAGCCGTATGAGTACCGCCGGCTGAGCACAGATTCATATGAAATTTGTGCAGAATTTGCACTGCCAACCGATGAACGCGGTCTTGATGCACCTCCGTATATGTACGGTCCCGATCGCAATGAAGATTGGCAACATCCGGCCGGCCATCACTGTTTTACTCGCGAGCTTGATCCGGATTTGCTGATTAAGACGCCGCCGGAAATTATGCCGCCAATTCCCGTGCGATTTTAAGTTTCTTAGCTGAGGAATTGAACAATATCGGCTACAAGCGTACCCTCTCCCGAATCGTACATGTCGGTTCCGTGTGTAGAACCCGCAAAGATTGTAATTGTCGATTGATTCGGCTTCACATCGTGTAGCGCCTGTGCGGACTCTGCAGAGTATTCATCTTCCGCTGAGGCAAAGATCGCTACGCGCTGATGCGGCGCCAGATTTTTCATAGGCATTTCCGTGGCAACCCCGCGGTAGTTCAGGCCAGGGGAGAGGAGTACCGCATTGGTTGCGCCGCTGTAGCGGCTTAGGGCTTCCAGTGCCAAATTTGCACCGATAGATGCGCCAACGAATGCAATGTGCTGCTCGTCAAAGGCGTGCTGTTTCAAAAAATTAACTGCCGCATCTATATCTAAGCGGCTCGCTTGATGATCGGTGTCTTCGAAATTTTTGTAATCGAGCACTTTTTCGCCTTGCTGCCGGCTCTCGCCATGGCCGCGTAAATCTATGGCGAGTGTTGCAAAGCCCTGCGCATTGAGTTCTTTGCTCAGTCGCTGCCAGCTTTCTCGTGTTGCCGGCATCATGTGCAGCAGCAAAATCGCCTTTTGCATCTGCAGTGCCGAAGGAGATTCAGGTTCCGGCTTCTCCCAATCGCCCGTCAGAATTACCCCATCACTTGTCTCTATATTTATCGTTTCCATATTTGGTTATTCGGTAATTGGTTATTGGCTTTAGATCGGGCATACCAGCTCTCCCAATTTATTACTCAACTCAATATTCTCACTGTAATCAACCGGTACATCTACAATTACAACATTATCGATTTGTACCGCCTTCTCTAAAGTAGGACGCAGATCTTCGGTTTTTTCTACACGCATTCCCACACAGCCAAAACTTTCCGCATACTTTACAAAGTCGGGATTGTTAAATGACGTGCCGAACTCCGCCCCAAAATGATTCATCTGCTTCCACACAATCATTCCGTACTTACTGTCATTAAAAATCACCACAACAAAATTTGTGCCAAGACGCTTTGCGGTTTCCAGTTCCTGACTGTTAAAGAGGAAGCCGGCGTCGCCGCAGATAGAAACAACTTTGCGCTCGGGATACACAAGTTTTGCGGCAATTGCTCCCGGCAAAGATATTCCCATGCTCGCAAAGCCGTTGGAAATAATGACCGTGTTTGGTGCCTGGGCCGGATACTGTCGCGCCGTCCAGATTTTATGCATGCCAACATCCGAAATAACGATATCCTCGTCGTCCAGGACATGCCGCAAATCGTAAATTAATTTCTGCGGCTTCACCGGAAAATCGCTCGACTCTTTTTGAATGCGGTACTCTGCCTTTGCCAGCTCTTTTAATTTATCGAGATACGAAAAATCTTGTTTGTTATCGATGAATTCGCCCAGCTCACTTAGTGTTGTGCCAATGTCACCGATGAGTTCGACTTCTGTCGCATACGAGGCATCTACCTCTGCCGGCTCGGAATCGATATGGATGATTTTTTTGTCGCGGTTCGGATTCCAGAACTGCGGTCCATACTCGATTAAGTCGTATCCAACGGTAATAATTAAATCGGCCTGATCAAATCCGCAGCCCACAAAGTCTTTTGCTTGCAGACCGATCGTCGAAATAAAAAGTTCGTGGCGCGCCGGCATAACTCCCTTTGCCATAAATGTATTTGCAACAGAAAATCCGCCTTTCTCCGCAAATTGCACAAGCTGCTTGCTCGCCCTGCCTCGAATAATTCCATTCCCGGCCAAAATAATCACTTTTTTCGACTCGTTGATCAGCTTTGCCGCCTTATCGTAGAACTGTTTTGAAGCCTGGTAGACCGGCGGGGGACCGGCAGGCAGCGGCTTCGTCGCACCATTTTTTACCTCCTTTTTTGCAACCGCCTCAGAGAGCTCTATGTGCGTTGCTCCCTTTTTTTCCATCTCTGCAATGCGGAATGCTTTGCGCACAATTTCCGGAACGGTATCGGGATGCACAATGTCGGTGTTCCACTTGGTGATCGGCTCAAACGCTTTTACCACATCCATATATTGATGACTCTCTTTGTGCTTGCGGCGGGCATCTCCCTGGCCGGTAATGGCAACCACCGGCGCGCGATCCATATTGGCATCGGCAACTCCGGTAATAAGATTAGTGGCGCCGGGACCGAGCGTTGCCAAACAGACGCCTGCGCGTCCGGTCAGCCGCCCGTATACGTCGGCCATAAAGGCCGCACCCTGCTCGTGGCGCGTTGCAATAAACTGAATTTTATCCTGCTTCCGCAGCGCTTCCACAAAGTCCAAATTCTCTTCGCCCGGCACACCAAAAATATATTTCACCCCCTCATTTTGCAGACACGATACAAAAAGTTCCGCAGTATTCATGTTCCATACGGTAGCATAAAATAGGGGCGGAGTTTAGTGCGGCGATGAGTTCGTATTTTTAGAGACACGTGTCGCACTCGCTTGGGCTGTTGGCATTATTAAAATATATTCAAGATTAACACTTTTTGGTCGAGACAGTGCAAAGAGGATAGTCTCTGCAATATCCTCTGCATGTAGAGGAGTGTAGCCGTTGTAGACTGAATCAGCGATTTTTTGGTCGCCTTTGAAGCGAATCATAGAAAATTCTGTTTCAACTGATCCTGGTGCAATATCTGTTACGCGAATTCCTGTTCCCATAAGATCTATGCGCAGCGCTTTGCTGATCATTTTAACGAATGCTTTTGATGCGCAGTACACCGAACCTCCCTCGTATGCTTCAATTCCTGCAACCGAACTGATATTCACGATGTGTCCCTGAGTTTTCTTAAGATGAGGAATGGCGAGCTGTGCGACTCGTGTAAACGCTTTGATATTGATGTCGATCATTTGATTAAAATCGTTCCAGTCGTATGCCTCAAAAGAGCTTTTGCCTAAGGCAAGGCCGGCATTGTTAATAAGGACATCGATTTCTTTATCCTGAATTTCTTTAAAAAGAGTTTCGATATTCTCAAATTTGCATAAATCCACTTGATAGATGAGTACTTCAATTGAATATTTTTCTTCTAATTGTGATTTAATTTCTTCGAGTTTATTTTTTCTTCGTGCTACAAGAATTACATTTTTGCCTTCTCGTGCTAAAGCCTCAGCGCAGGCCTTTCCAATGCCAGAACTCGCACCTGTAACAAGCGCAAATATTTTTTGATTCATGCCGTCGCTATGATAGCATCATTCTTTATTTTCTCAATTTTTCATACTCTTCGACGGTCAGTTTAATATCATTCAGTATTTTTCTTAGCAGTCCTTTACTGAGATCTCGATTGTGGATTGGAAGAACAGTTGTTCTGCCATCATTATGTTTGAAAAAACATGAGAACCTTCGGCATCTCTTTGGTGAAAGCCAAGCTTCATAAGTATTTTGATGAGCTTTTTGGGCTTTACTGGCACTAGCTTAGGCATTTGAAAGTTCTAGATTTTGAATGCCTATAAATTTTGTTTTCAAAATTTGTTTTTTGTTTACATTTCGTAAGCATAATTTCAAGACGTCTGAGAGATTTTTCATCATCTCTGCCTGGGTTTTACCTTCAGCATGACAACTTGGAACTGATGGAATGGAACCTATAAACATACCATCTTCATCTTGTTCAATATAAACAGTAAATTGCTTGATTTTCATAGCATAATGATATTAGACGATAAAAGTTTATCAATTTTCTTATGATAATGCCAGTTTTTGAACATCGGCAGGTGCGTCCTCTTTTTGTATTAATAGAAAGACAACGCTTCTTCTGAGAGTTCTCCATTGTATTCATTTCTTTCGGCCCAAAAGACGATTTCATTTTCAAAGTAAATATATAAGCCGGTAGGGTCGTCTTTGGATTGGTCATATAATTTTTTATCTTTCATTTAATACTCAACTTTAAATTCCCCGATAATCGCCTCCAGTACGTCGTGAAAGCTGATAACGCCAACCGGTTTTTTTGTCTCTTTGTCGGTAACAAGTGCCATGCTTATGGATGATTTTTTCAGCCGGTCTATGGCTACAAGCGACGGAACATCGGCATGGATATTCATTACGGGCTGGATGAGAGATTTTAAATCCAGCTCCTCCGATTCATTTGTAAAAACATGGGTGAGAATATCGTTTGTTTCAATGGCGCCAATAGGATGATCTGTCCTTCCTTTGTATACAAGAAAAATAGATTTATCACTCGTGATGATTTTATTTTTTATAATTGTAATAGGGTCATCAAGATCCAGCCAAACCACTTCATTATTCGGCGTCATGAAATCTTTAATGGGGCGGTTTCCCAAATGGAAAACATTTTCCACCATTTTTTGTTCCGTTTTTTCAAAGACACCTTTTTCCGTTCCTTCAGCTATTAGCACTTTAATCTCTTCTTCGGTAATAGTTTGCTCTGTGGGGGCTTTAACATGCAGAAGTTTCAGGAATTTTTTTGTTGAAGTACTTACCAGTACTACCAGGGGTTTTGTAAATCTCATTAAGCTTGTGATGGTTCCCGCAACTTTCAGAGACATTTTTTCCGCATTCGATAAGGCAATCTGCTTTGGTACCAGCTCTCCAATGATGAGTGAGAAATAGGTGATGACAAGTACAACTAAAGCTACACCGATCGGTTCGCCGTAATCGGCAAAGGACGGATACTGTTCCAGCCAATTTGCAATATATTCCGCTATGGTTGCTCCGCCAAAAGCTCCTGCAAAAATGCCGATCGTAGTAATGGCTATTTGAATTGTAGAGAGCATTTCTGACGAGTGATGCACCAAAAACAATGCTTTTTCAGCTTGTTTGTTGCCTTGTTTGGACAAGTGTTTGAGACGGCTTTTTTTTACACTTAAGAGAGCGATTTCCGATAATGAAAAATAGCCGTTTAAAAGTATGAGTCCTGCAATAATGAAAAGCTCAAGAGCTAACATAAACTGTTTTTGTATTCACAAATTCACGTATTCCATAAGCGCCAAGTTCGCGGCCGTGGCCGGATTTTTTGACGCCGCCAAAGGGGAGGCGGGGATCACTCTTTACCATGCCGTTGATAAAAACTGCACCGGATTCTATTTGTGCGGCCAGCGCTTCTGCACGCTCGATGTCGCGCGTCCAGATGCTTGCGCCCAAGCCAAATTCAGAGTCGTTTGCCAGCTCCACTGCAGCATCTGCATCCCATACTTCGTACAGACTCAAAACCGGACCAAAGGCCTCTTCTCTATATAAGCGCATTTTTGGGGTGATACCCCGGATAATTGTCGGCTCGTAAAAGGCACCGGCTTGGCCCCAGGGCTTGCCGCCGGTCAGACATTTTGCTCCTTTTTGTACGGCATCTTGCACCAGTGCATCGATGTCATCGCGAAAGCGCTTCTGTGCAAGCGGCCCAATATTAACCGTTTCGTCTAAGGGGTCGCCAATTTTTAAATTGGCATACAGCGCCAGCAATGTTTTCTCAAATGCTTCCATAACCGGCTTTTCTACAATAAACCGCTTCGCCGCAATACAGCTCTGGCCGTTGTTTTGGTTGCGCGCAGTCACTGCGGTCTCTGCAGCTTTCTCTAGATCTGCGTCTGCCAAGACAATAAAGGGATCGCTGCCGCCCAGCTCCAGAACAATTTTTTTCAAATGTTTGCCCGCGTTTGCTGCAACCGCCGCGCCCGCAGCCGTAGAGCCGGTTATCGTCACGCAGTCCACGGCATCTTCTTCAATCAGCATATTTGCCGTCTTTGCATCCACAAGCAGGGTGGTAAAGAGATGTTCAGGAAAGCCGGCATCGCGAAAGATTTCTTCCAGCTTCATAGCGCACTGCGGCACATTGCTCGCGTGCTTCAGTACAACGCCGTTGCCCGCAGCAATCGCCGGTACGGCTGCACGATAAACCTGCCAAAACGGAAAGTTCCACGGCATTATCGCCAATAAAACACCCAGCGGATCAAAGCGTACATAACTTTTAGAGGCGTCGCTCTCGACAATATCGAGCGCTAAATGTTCAGCCGCATGTTGCGCATAGTACTCACAAACCCATGCGCACTTCTCAACTTCGGCAACGGCCTGCTGAATAGGTTTGCCCATCTCCAGAGTTGCCAGCTTGCCGTACTCAGCGGCGCGTTCGCGCGTGAGCAACGCCAATTTTTGCAGCGGCTTTACGCGCTCTTCTATAGGTAATTCGCGCCACTTTTGTTGCGCAGCTCGGCACGCCTGTGTTGCCGCCACAGCTGCATCGGCATCCATGCCCTCGAACTCACCAATTATTTCATCTGTTGCCGGATTTATCGACTGTAACTTCATATGAATCATAGTAACAGGCATGCTATAATTTTTCCATGAAAGCGATGTGGATGCCGCTTGGTATTATCCGCAACCAAAAGAAGCAGCAGCTCAAATAAAAGATTATGTCGCTTTTTGGAAAGGGATTGAGGTGGTCTAAGCCGCTATGATATTCTCATCTTTTTAGCGTCTTTTTCGTCGATAATCTCACCAACAAGCTCTTCTAAAACTTCTTCGAGTGTTACCAAGCCGACGGTTTTTCCATGATCTTTTACCACCGCAATATGCGTATGCTCTTTTTGGAACAAGAGAAGCAAATCATCAGCCTTCATGGTACAGAGAACCTTGGGAAGCGGACGAATCATCTCGCGGAGTTGTTTATCGTGCTCGTCGCGCGCAAGCGCTTCAACAAGGTCTGATTTCAAAACCATCCCCTCAATATGATCCAAGTCGCCTTTGAATACCGGCAGACGGGCGAAGTGATGCTTCATTGCTATTTTGGCCGCCTCCGCAATACTTACATGATGCTCCAGGCCAATAATCTTTGAGCGGGGAATCATAATGTCTTCAGCACTTTTATCGTTGAGCAAAAATACGCGGTGAATCAGCAGCCCTTCATCGGCCTCAATGTGTCCGCGGCGCCATCCCAGGCGTACGAGTGAACGAATTTGGCTTTCGGTACCAATTTTGCGTTCTCCTTTTTGTAACATATTTGTGATCCACTCAAGCAAAAATATGATAGGGTAGAGAATCCACATGAGTGCCGTAAGAATCGGTGCAATTTTTGGTGCAACAGCAGAGGCATAGTGCATTCCTAAGCTTTTCGGAATAATTTCTGAAAAGAAAATAACCGCAAATGTAAGTGCAGTGGATGCAACACCTAAAAATGCATCGCCATAGAGTGCAATTACGCTTTGTCCTACAAGAATGGAACCAATGATGTTGACTGCATTGTTCATAATAACAATGGCAAAGATGGCCCGCGAAGTTTTTTTTGTGAGCGTATGCAGTGTTTTTGCACCGATCATTTTTTTATGCATCATATCTTCCACCTCTCCAGGATTGACCGTTAACAGAGCGGCCTCTGCCCCAGAAAAGAAGCCGGAAAGTGTTAGAACAATGAGAATTAAAATAATGAGTGAAAACATACAACAGAGTGTATAATACGCTCATGAAAGATAAAAATCGATCCCGTTATATATTTGCTGTGGTGCTTGCCTTGTTGGGAATGCTCGTTACCGTTTATCTTATTAAACAGCACTATGCAGAGCCGGATACTTCATTTTGCAATGTGAGTGCTATTGTAAATTGTGATGTTGTGAATCAGAGTAAATATTCCACTTTTTTAGGTATTCCGGTAGCGATTTTAGGTTTCGGTACCTATACGGTTTTGTTTGTTGCAATGTTTGGAATGGTTTTTGGATGGTGGAAAAAATATAGTACTCGTGTTCTTACGCTTATGACTGCATTTTCAGGTTTCGGTCTTGCATTCTCGCTCTATCTCACAATTGTTGAATTTTTTGTAATTGGTGCGGTCTGCATGTTTTGTTTAGCACAGCAGTTTATTATTCTCGCTCTTTTCTTGCTTCTTTTTGCTATCTATCAGCGCCAGGCAGAGGCCGAAGTATAATTATTTGCTATGTCAATTGAGCGACAAGAGCAGAGAAATCACAAAGAAAAGCAGGATCCAGATGCTTTATTATTAAGAGATATAGCTGATCCTGAGCGGGCACCGCGCACAAAGGCTGGCGCACTTTTGGGCCGCCTTTATGAGCATGAGGCTCCCGAAAAACTTGCGTTTGCACTCTTTGGAGGCCAAGCAAAAATTGAAAATGTACATCAGGCGCGGGAGGCTCTCGAAAAGACCGAAAGTGTAATGCGAGATGATACAAAAAAAATGGAAAAATCGGGAGTAGAACCTAAAAAGTTACTGCAGGGTTTTAAGCTGGAGGAGCGTCATGCATTGTCTCGTGCACTTGAAAGGCATTTTAATCCGGTGGAGAGAGAGCCTAAAAATAAGGAGGAACGCAACGCGCTCGATTTAGAAAAAGCGGTACGTACAAAATTTGAATCTCGTTTGTCCAAATCTCAGGACGATCACTCCTTCGATCTCGATAAAATTCGCCTGCAGACTTTCGTTCTTTTAAAGCATGATGAAGCACGTGAGGTGCAAAATACGATTGTGGCCATCGAGCAGCAAAAGATGGACGGATATGGTGATGTGGTAACAGCTATTCGGCGTGCCCGTGAAGTTCAGCAAACAAATGGCGGAGTACTTGGACGTGAAATTACTGCTGTTATGAAGCGTCGCGATTTATCTTCGGCTGAGCGTACGTTGGAGTTGGCGCAAATACTCACTGCAGAAGAGATGCGGCCCCAGGACAAGCTCTTACAAGAAACAGTTTCTGTTGTCGATGCACAGCGGGAATTTTTTATGACATTGAATGCCAAAACAAAAGAGGCACGGGTCCGCGTTCAAGATATTGAACATGCTATCGAGCGTGCGCGCGCTGAATCGATGGATTTTGAGAGTCCAGAAAAAGGCGCAGAAGAGGCTGCTTAAATTTTGGCAAATGCATTTTTGCCGGCATAGCGGGCCCGTCGTCCGAGCTCTTCTTCAATACGCAGCAGCTCGTTATATTTTGCCACGCGGTCGCTTCGAGAGAGTGAACCGGTTTTAATTTGTCCGGTTTCCATACCTACGGCTAAATGCGCAATAGTTGTGTCTTCACTTTCGCCGCTGCGGTGTGACACAACTTGCGTATATTTATGCTGGCGGGCCATTCGCATTACATCCAATGTCTCACTTAAGGTGCCGATTTGATTCAATTTAATAAGAATTGAGTTTGCAATATGTTCATCAAAGCCCATTTGTAAACGTTTTGGATTCGTTACAAAAAGGTCATCACCGACGAGTTGCATCTTATTTCCAAGCCGGTCGGTGAGCCCTTTCCATCCGTCCCAGTCGTCCTCTGCACAGCCATCTTCAATCGATACAATCGGATATTTATGAACAAGTTTCTCAAAATAGCCGATCAGTTCGGGAGCCTTTACCTTCTTTTGTGCACCGTTCATTTTAAGATTATATACGCCACGCGAATAGAATTCAGAAGCTGCAACATCCAACGCGAGCCATACATTTTGTCCGGCTTTGTATCCGGCTTTTTCAATTGCCTTCATGAGAAGGTCCAAAGCTGCTTCATGAGATTTGAGCGGGGGAGCAAAACCTCCTTCATCGCCCACAGTTGTGGGCATGTGTTTTTCGCCGATGAGCTTTTGTAATGTGTGAAAAATTTCTGCACCCATGCGCAATGCTTCGCGAAATGTAGCCGCGCCGGCCGGCACAATCATAATTTCTTGAAATTCTAACCCGGAGTTGGCATGTACGCCGCCATTCATTACATTCATCATTGGAACGGGGAGAAGCGCCGCACGGTCACCAATCGATTTATATAGTGGAACGCCGGCTTCGGCAGCTGCTAATTTTGCACATGCTAGTGAGACACCGAGAATTGCATTTGCTCCAAGATTCGACTTATTTTCGGTGCCATCCATCGTAATAAGTAATTCATCAATGGCCTGTTGATTATGTACCTTCATTCCTCGCACCTTTCTTTTTATTTTATTATTTACATGATTTACTGCTTTCAAAACGCCTTTGCCGCCAAAGCGCCGCTGATCGCCGTCCCGTAACTCAAGAGCCTCATGGGCTCCGGTTGAAGCGCCACTTGGCACGATGGCCCAAGCACGCTGCCGCTCCGATTCAGCAACGACTTCTATGGTCGGATTGCCCCTGGAATCTAAAACTTCGCGTGCAATAAGATTTTTTATAGTTGGCATTGTAATCATTATAGCAAAAGACCTTGTTTAATTACTTTGAATCGCTACAATAGGCCCGATGGATATTCAATGGCATGGACGCTCATGCGTCTCAATTAAGGGAAAAAGCGGTACAGTTATTGTGGATCCTTATGATCAGAAAAAAGCAGGTTTCAAGCTGCCGAAAAGTTTAAAACCAGAGGTCGTGCTTTCAAATGAAGATGATCCTGAATTGGACGCTGCTCAGTTTGGTAAAGAAACGCATATCTTTGACTGGCCTGGAGAGTACGAGGCGTGCGGAATCCTTATTCAGGCGATTCAGGCATATGACCGTCCGCTCGAAAAAGACGAAGCGGGCAATAAACAGTCAACCAAGGCAAATTCGATTATGATTTATTCGCTCATGGTAGATGGTTTGCGCGTATGCCATTTGGGAAATATCGGTCATAAATTAACCCCCGAAATGCTTGAGCAGATTGGAGAGGTAGATGTTTTGCTGGTTCCCATCGGTGGTATACTTGGCCCAGAAAAAGCACACGAAGTTATTGAGCAAATTGAACCGCGCATTAGTATTCCGATTTATTTTGAAGATCCGACTGCTTTCTTAAAGGAGGTTGGTGCGCAAAATTTAGAGGCGCAAAAAGTCGCCAAATTTCAGAGCCGCAGTACATTACCGAGCGACAAAATGGAGGTGAACTTGCTGGAGCAGGTTAATGGATAGTTAGTGCGTACCTCATTCTATTTTTGTTCATATCTTTCTGCGCGCTCGTTTTTTGGTACCCCGGGCAGGAGTTGAACCTACAACCTTTCCCTTAGGACGGGACTGCTCTATCC
>Ga0066640_10002420_pt1 | contig 11211 bp, 8 predicted proteins | sample CryGeyCG2114_020_2_FD_59505 | JGI IMG/M metagenome (GOLD analysis project Ga0066640, IMG submission 59505) | Groundwater microbial communities from aquifer - Crystal Geyser CG11_big_fil_rev_8/21/14_0.20 | ecosystem: Environmental > Aquatic > Deep subsurface > Groundwater | place: USA: Utah... | reverse complement strand
CATGTCTTTGGACCCGAACCTGACGGTCGAGACCCGCTCTCTGCGGGTGCGCATCAAGGTTCCCAATCCCGGCGGCCTGCTCAAGCTCGAGATGTTCGTTAACGCCGCGATCAAGGCGGACCTGGGAATGACGCTCGCTTTGCCCGAATCGGCGCTATTGGACAGCGGCACGCGCAAGCTCGCCTTCGTCGACCTCGGCGAGGGCCGCATCGAGCCGCGGGAGGTCCGCATTGGGCGCGCGGCCGACGGCTACTACGAGCTGCTCTCGGGCGTGAAGGAAGGCGAGAAGGTGGTGACGAGCGCGAATTTCCTCATCGACTCCGAGTCGCGGCTGAAGGCCGCCATCTCGGGCAAGAGGTGATCCCGTGGTCGAAAAACTGATCGGCTGGTCGGCTCGAAACAAGTTCATCGTCATCGCCTTGGTCGGCGTCGCTCTCGGCGGCGCCGTCTACTGCATGAAGAACTCCCGCCTGGACGCCATCCCCGACCTCTCCGACACCCAGGTGATCGTCTACTCCCGTTGGGCCCGGTCGCCGGACATCATCGAGGACCAGGTCACCTATCCCGTCGTCAGCGCCTTGCTGGGTGCCCCCGGGGTCAAGGCCGTCCGCGGATTCTCGGACTACGGCTATTCTTATGTCTATGTCATCTTCAAGGACGGGACCGACGTTTACTGGGCCCGCAGCCGCGTGCTCGAATACCTGAGCAAGATCCAGGCCCAGCTGCCCGAGGGCGTGCACACCGAGCTCGGGCCCGACGCCACGGGTGTCGGCTGGGTGTATCAGTACGCGCTCGTCGATAAAAGCGGACAGAACAGCCTCGCCGACTTGCGCAGCTACCAGGACTGGTATCTCCGTTATTATCTTCAGGCGGTCCCGGGCGTGGCCGAGGTCGCCTCCATCGGCGGCTTCCAAAAGCAGTACCAGGTCAACATCGACCCCAACGCCCTGGTGGCCTACAAGATCCCGTTGATGAAGGTCGTCGAAGCGATCCGAGACGGCAACGACGAGGTCGGCGGCCGCGTGATGGAGTTTTCGGGCAAGGAGTACATGGTCCGGGGACGCGGCTACATCAAGTCCATCGACGACATCGAGAACATCGTGGTCGGCCGCGATAATCGCGGCACGCCGATCCTCGTGCGCAGCCTCGCGCACGTGGCCCTCGGCCCGGACATGCGCCGCGGCATCGCCGACCTCGACGGCGAGGGAGACACGGTGGGAGGCGTGGTCGTAATGCGTTACGGGGAGAACGCCCTCCATGTCATCGCGAGGGTCAAGGAAAAGATCGAGGAGATCAAAGGATCCCTGCCGCCGGGAGTAGAGATCGTGACCGCCTACGACCGCTCCGGCCTGATCAATCGCGCCATTCACACCTTAAAGGAAGAGCTGCTGCTCGAACTTGTCATCGTCAGCCTGGTCATCCTCGTCTTCCTCTGGCACATCCCGACGGCCATCATCCCGATCGTCACCATCCCGGTCGCGGTCGTGCTTACCTTCATCCCGATGTATTTCATGGGCCTGACGGCGAACATCATGTCGATCTCCGGCATCGCCATTTCCATCGGCATACTCGTCGACGGCGCCATCGTGGAGGTGGAGAACGCTTATAAGAAGCTTCAGCTGTGGATCGAGGGGGGGCGCAAGGGCGACTTCCACGAGGTCCGCCTCAGGGCCATGCAGGAGGTCGGCCCGGCCGTATTCTTCTCTCTTCTCGTCATCGCCGTCGCCTTCATGCCCATCTTCACGCTCATGGATCAGGAGGGGCGACTCTTCAAGCCGCTGGCCTACACCAAAAACCTGGCCATGCTCATCGCGGCGATACTCGCCGTCACCTTCGACCCGGCCGTGCGCATGATGTTCTCGCGCATGGACGACTTCACCTTCAAGCCGAAGTGGCTGTCCTGGCTTTCGACCCAGGTCTTCGTGGGCCGCTATTACCCCGAGGAGAAGCATCCGGTCAGCAAGGTGCTCTTCCGCTACTATGAGCCGGCCTGCCGTTTCGTCCTGGATCACCCCTACAAGACCATCCTGACGGCGGTCCTGCTCGTGCTCTCGACGATCCCGGTCTATCTGCATCTCGGCTCGGAGTTCATGCCCCCGCTCAACGAGGGCACCATCCTCTACATGCCGACGACCTTGCCGGGCATCTCGGTGACGGAAGCGCAGAATCTGCTTCAAACCCAGGATCAGCTTCTCAAGTCCTTCCCCGAAGTCGAGCGCGTCTTCGGCAAGGCGGGCCGCGTGGAGAGCTCGACCGACCCGGCGCCGTTCTCCATGATGGAGACGACGGTCGTCCTCAAGCCCCATGAGCAGTGGCGCAAAAAGAAGCGTTGGTACTCGAGCTGGCTGCCGGAACTGCTCCAGAAGCCGCTGCGGCACATGTGGAGCGACAGGCTGAGCTGGGAGGAGCTGGTCGCGGAGATGGACGCCAAGCTCCGCTTCCCCGGCGTGAGTAACTCCTGGACCATGCCGATCAAGGGCCGCATCGACATGCTGACTACGGGAGTGCGCACGCCCATCGGCATCAAGCTGTACGGTTCCGACTTGAAAGAGATCGAGAGGCTCGGCATCGAAATCGAGTCGGCCCTGAAGGACGTCCCCGGCACGCGCAGCGCGTACGCCGAGCGCACGGCCGGCGGCTATTTCCTCGACTTCGAGCTCAGACGCGACCAGCTCGCCCGCTACGGCCTGAGCATCAAGGAAGCGGAGATGATCATCGTCTCCGCCATCGGCGGCGAGACCGTCACGACCACGATCGAAGGGCGCGAGCGCTACTCGGTCAATGTCCGCTACGCGCGGGAGTTCCGGGACAACCTGACCAAGCTCCGGCGTGTGCTCGTCCCCACCTCGAGCGGCGCGCAGGTCCCCCTGGCCCAGCTCGCGGACATCCGCCTGAGCCAAGGCCCGGGCATGATCCGCAACGAGAACGGCCTTCTGTCCGGCTACGTCTATGTGGACGTGGCCGGGCGCGACATCGGCAGCTACGCGACCGAGGCCAAGGAGATCGTCGCCGCGGAGGTCGTCCTGCCTCCTGGATACGCGATTCAGTGGAGCGGTCAGTACGAGAACATGGCCCGCGTGGAGGAGCGGTTGAAGGTGGTTTTGCCTCTGACCTTCATTATCATCATCTTCCTTCTTTACATGAACACCAAGTCCTGGGTGAAGACGGGCATCGTCCTGATGGCGGTCCCGTTCTCGTTGATCGGCGCGGTGTGGCTGCTGTCTTTGCTCGGCTACAACGTCTCGATCGCTGTCTGGGTCGGCATGATCGCCTTGATGGGGCTCGACGCGGAGACGGGCGTATTCATGCTTCTGTATCTGGACCTCGCCTATTACGACATGGTGCGCGCGGGGCGCATGCGCACCTACGCCGACCTCGAGGAATCCGTCATCCACGGCGCGGTCAAGCGCATACGGCCTAAGCTGATGACCGTGGCCTGCGCCTTCATGGGCCTGGTGCCGATCATGTGGTCGACGAGCACCGGGGCCGATCTCATGAAGCGCATCGCCGCCCCCATGGTCGGCGGGCTGACGACGAGCTTCATCCTGGAGCTGCTCGTGTATCCGCCGGTATTCTTCTTGTGGAAGTGGCATTTCGAGATGAAGAAAGGCACCGTGCTCCCCGAGAACATTCCGATTCCGGAACTGAGGGCGCACTGAACTTTTTACCATCGTTTTATGGCGCGTGAGCGAAAGCTCCCGGCCGGGAGAAACACATGAAAAAGACGCTGATTGCCGCGCTGGGCGCGGTGCTGTTGTGCGCCGGACCGTCCTTTGCGAAGGACAAGCATGATCATAAGGGCCACGACGCAAAGCCGGGGGCGGTCGTGACGATCTCCGGAGAGATGCTGGACATGGCCTGCTACATGGCCCATGAAGGCAAAGGTGAGAAGCACGCCAAATGCGCCGAGATGTGCGTCAAGGGCGGAGCGCCGCTGGGCGTGCTGACCAAGGACGGCAAAGTTTACCTGGTCGTCAATGACCACGGCAAGGAGGCGCCCTTCGCCGAGGCCAAGGCGCTGGCCGGCATGAACGCGAAGATCATCGGCAAGGTCGTCGAGCGCGGCGGCGTCCGGGCGATCATCGTCGAGAAGGCCGAGAAGCTCTAGTTGAAGTTCGGCCTCTACCATCTGCATCCGGCGGCCGTCCACTTCCCGATCGCGCTGTTGGCGCTCGGGGCGGCGGCCGCCGGGCTGCGGCTGAGACGCGGCGCGCCGGAATGGCTTGCGAAGGCGGAATCCTGGCTTCTGTGGCTGGGGACGCTGTCGATTTGGGCGGCGTTCGGGCTGGGCCTGCTCGCGGAGAAGACCGCACCGCACATTCCGATGGCCTGGGAGGTTCTGGCCGACCATGAGACCTTGGCCTGGTGGACCTGCTCGGTCTTCAGCGCGCTGGCGGGCCTTCGCTTGTATGCGGAGAGAAAGAGCCTCGGCGCGGGGAAAATCCGCGTCATGCAACTCGTTCTATGGGGGCTCGGCCTCGGTTTTCTGATCGCGACGGCCATGCACGGCGCGGAACTGGTATACGGCTTCGGCATGGGCGTGGGAATGCCTTGATGCGGGTGTATTTTAGTGTTTTTAACCGCGGGTTTCTTTTTTTGGCATTCCACCTCTCGGCGTCCCCTCTTTTCGCGCATGAAGGGAAGAAGCATCCTGTTGCGGGACAGTCTGACGCTGCGGCGCCGCGGACAGAGGCGCAGAAGCCCTCCCGAAACCTCGAAGAGATCCGCGCTCTTTATGCTGAAGGAGTAAAGCTCATATTCCGAAAGAAATGCTTCGACTGTCACGCGACAGCCGCGCGCCTTCCCTGGTACGCCTGGATCTCGGGGCCGAAACAGCTGATTGAGTGGGACATGCGTGAAGCCAAGGAGCATCTCGACATGCGCCATGATTTCCCGTTCGGGGGGCATGGGACACCGTCGGAAGACCTTGACGCGCTCGAGGAAATTCTCACGGATGGTTCGATGCCGCCATTGCGCTACAGAATCATGCACTCTGGCATGAAGCTGACAAGCCGGGAGTCTGCGGTAATCGGCGCGTGGATCAAATCGAGCCGCTCCATTCTGGGCGCAGAACGGTAGAGTCCTGGAGGGGTTCCATGAGGCCGAAGAGCGTCTCCCGGCGCCGAATCGGGGATTTCGCCGTGGTCGACACCCCCGGCAAGGGTCGCGGCGTCTTTGCCGTCCGGGCCTATCGTGAGGGAGAGGCTCTTATGCCGATCTCCGGCGAGCCCGTTCCCGGGAGGGGCACGCATACGATCCAGGTGGGGCGGCAAGCGCATATCAAGCCCGGAGAGCCCTTTCTTTTCACGAACCACTCCTGCGATCCCAACGCGGGAATACGCGCCGACGCCTCGGGGCGTCCGGGGCTTTATGCGCGCCGCGCCATCGCCGCAGGCGAAGAGATCACCTGGGATTACGCCATGTCCGAGCTCGACCTGATCGTGGACGGCCGCGCCCGTTCAATGATCTGCTCCTGCGGCTCGCAGAAATGCCGGCGTCTGATCGAAAATGGCTGGGGAGGATTATCCGCGGAGCGTCGCGAGGTCTATCGCGATTGGATCATGCCCTATCTGCGTGAAGACGGTCCGCGCTGAGCAAAGAAGAGGACGGGCGCCGATTGCCCGCGAGAACCTGGGGTAAGGCCCCGCGGATCGACGCCCGTCTAATTCCGTTTCTTCAGCGCAGCTTGCCCGCGTCGATCATGCCCAGGCCCTGAAACTCGCTCGACAGGGAGGGCAACGGCGTTGCCGCCCGTCGAAGCATCGCCCGGATCGCGGCGGGGGTGGAGGCGCCGCGGGCGACGGCGAGGACGGCGAGGCCGGCCACATGCGGCGTCGCCATCGAAGTGCCCGAGAGCTCCTCCCAACCGCCCGCCATGTTCACCGACTTCACATTGACGCCGGGCGCGATAAAGTCCACTTCGGGTCCGCGGCTTGAGAACTCCGCGACGCCGTCCTTAATGTCGGAGGCGGCGATGGCGAGGGCCTCGGGGTAGTTCGCGGGAAAGCCCACGGGTCCGCCAGAGTTTCCGGCCGCGGCGACGATCAGCAAGCCCGCCTTGTTGGCGGCCGTGACCGCGCGCTTGAGCGCCGTACTGCCCTCGTCGGCGCCGAGGCTCATGTTGGCGACCTTGATGCCGTGGCTGGCGGCCCACTCGATGCCGGCGATCACGTCGGAAAATCCGCCGTTGCCGTCCGCGTCGAGGACCTTCACCGCGTACAGCTTGGCCAGGGGCGCCACGCCGACGACGCCCTTGCCGTCGCGCTTGCCGGCGATCGTGCCGGCGACGTGCGAACCGTGGCCTTGATCGTCGTCCCATTTGCCCGGGTTCTTCGGGTCGAGCGCGTTGAAGCCGCCGATGACGACTCCAACCAGATCCGGGTGCGTGCGGGAGATGCCGGTGTCGATGATGGCGATGGCCGTGCCTTGTCCCTGGCCGCGAGGCGAGGTCCAGGCGGCCTCCGCGTTTACGCGCCGGATGCCCCAGGGCTGCTCGGGATCGGCCGTCACCGTGGGCTTCAACTCGGCGATCCGGGCGAGAATGGCGTTGGCGGCGCCGAACTCGAAGGGCGCGGCGGCGGCCGGCGCCAGCGCGACCGCCTTCAGCCAGTTGACCTTTTTGTCGGTCTCAACGAGATCCACCTTGTCCGTGGCCATGAGCTTGACCTCGGCCCCGTCGGCGCGGAACGCGGGAAGCTCGATGACGATCGCGTTGATCGAGGGAAGCTCGCGCACGACCGCGCAGCCCACGCTTTGCGCGAGACGGCGGCACTCGTCCGTGGCCACGCCGGGCTTGCAAGCCACGATTTTCCGAATGGTGTCGCCGGCGTCGAGAGGGCAGAACTGCGCCCGGGCCGATGAAGCGAGGATCAGGGCGAGGATCACGAGAGACGGGCGGAGGGGGCTCATGGGCCTATTATTGACCGGGCCCTTAGGCCCGCATCAGGGCCATGAGGCCCAGCCTTCTCTGGGTCCAAAGTCCCATGTATCACCTCTGTCACCTTGCTGGGGTTCGCGAATGGCCCTTTAGGCCTAGACCAAATGCCTTCGCGCGCTTCCCCGGACGGCCCAGGGCGCGCGGGCCGGCGTCCGTTATAATGGGAGCAGACGGCAGACCAGACGCAGGGAGAAAACCTCGCATGGCCCGACGCCTCAACCGAATCGTATCGATCGTACTTTCAGCCACGCTCGTCGTCCTCTCCGCGGGATTCGACGCGCAGAAGGCCGCCGCGCAAACCTTTGCCGGCCGCGCCGCCCCCGTGTCCGCGACGCCGCAGGTGGGTCTCGGGATCGTAAATGCCCCCGCGCCGGCCTTGGCCGCTCCGGTCCTGTCTTTGACCGCGCCCTCTCTCTCCGCTCCCGCCGGCCTGACGGCCGCGCCGCTGCTCGCCGCGCCCGTCGCCATCGCCCGCGTCTCGCTCACGCCCGCCGCCGCGATCGCCCGATCTCTCCAGGCCGCCGCGCCCGCGCTTCAGGCGCTGGCCAAGCCCGAGACCGCCGGCTCCGCCGCGAGCGTCGCGGGCCGCGATCTTGAGGATGTTTTAACCGGCGCGAAATCCGCCCGGACTTCCGGAGATCTCGCGGAGGCCGTCGTCGCCATGCCGTCCGCCCTGGCCTCGCCGCTTCCCGCTCCGTCGGCCTCTCCCGAACCGGCGAACGCTCCCGGAGTGCCCGCCGCGACTCCCGCGCCGTTCAAGTCGATTTCCTCGGCTTCTTCCTACGGTCTGCACCGCCTCACGCTGAAGGCCGTCGCCGTCCTGACCGGCGCGGTGTTCACTCTTCCTCAGGCCGGCCCCACGCTGACCGCCAAGATCATCGCCTCCGCTTCGGACAAGACGCTCGTCCTCTCCGATTTCGATGACACCTTGGCCGGCTACAACGAGATTCTTCCGGAGGAGAAAGTCGAAGCCATCCGCAAGATCCGCGCCGCCGGAAAGCACTTCGCCGTGATCAGCGACCGCGGCGACGTCAAGCGCCCCAATTCGAACCAGCTCACCGTGTTTGAGTCTCTGGAGTCCTTGCCCGTGGAAGTCCGCGCCGGGATGTACGTGGCCGCCAATAGCGGCGGCAAGGTTTATCGCTACGATGAGCAGGGCGTGCCGCAGAAGGTCCATGAGGCCGAGGCGCTCGCGGCCGAGAAGCTCGAGCATGTCCAGGCCGCTTCTGCCGCGACGAAGGCCCGGCTCGCCGAGGTCGGCGCCGTTCAGCATGTCGACGACGGCAAGAACCCCTCCGAGTCCTACAACACCTACGGCTACGCGATGATGCTCAAGCCCGGCTCCTCCGAAGACGCCGTGCGCGGCGCCGCCGCGATCCTGTCTGAAGAGCTGGCCAGCCGCGGCATCGAGGTCGAGGTCAATCCCCGCTTCGCCAAGGACCCGGCGAACCCTCCTTATATAACCTTCTCCATCATCACCAAGGCCGACGCCGCCGGCTACATCGCCAAGGCCTTGAAGGTCGAGTCGAAAGACGCGCTCGTCATCGGCGACGCGATGTTCGTGCCTCGCGAGGCGAAGAAGGCCGGCTGGCTCGCCCGTTTCGGCGCCCGCCTGAGCGGCCGTCCGCAGGTGAAGACGGGAAATGAGACCGACCGGAACATGGCCAAGAATCTTCCCGGAGTGCTCGCGCTCGGCGTCGGGACCCAGATGGACCCCCGCGTGCCCAACGGCTGGGCGCTCGCCGGCCGGGGCCCCGCGGTGACGCAGAAGGTTCTGGAGTCGGTGGCCTCAAAATCTCGGCCGACCGGGCTGAAGCATGTCGTTGAGCCGAACACCCTCTACGCCTTGGCTCTCGCGAACATGGCGGTCAAAGCCTATGAGTCCGGCGCGACTCCTGACAAGATCAAGTTTCTGTCCGCCGTGCACGAGGCCCGCTACTTCAACGGCGCGTGGATCGGCGATGAATGGCGCTTCTTCTTCGGCTGGGGCGGAGAGACGGGCGGCATCGAGTACATGGTTCCCGCGAGACGCACGATGGTCTCCGAAACGATGATGGACGCCTTCGAGCCGCAGCTCAAGGGCACGGTTTCGGCGGAGCGTCTGGCCTCGGGCTTGAAGGCCACGGAGTTCGAACGGGCGGTGAAGACGGCGCCCGATGAGGCTCTGAAGGATGTCGACGGCGTGTCGCGCGTCAGCCTTTTGCCGCGCGGCTCGGATTTGTGGTACTCGCTTCAGAATTCCCGCGACGAGCTCGCCATGGTCAATGCCCGCACGGGCGAGACCCGTATGGGAGTCGCTCCGGCGCCCGCCGGCTCGACGCTGAAGTCCTTCCTGGTTTGGCTGGCCGGCGTCGCCGCGGTCGTCGCGCTTTACGGTGGGTTCTACTGGGCGGCGAGCCACGCGCCCGTCGCGGCGCCGATCATCCCGGACGGTTGGCAGGGGCCGATTCCGCGCGTCGAGGACATATTCCGAGGCATGGGCGGCGTGCTCGGCCTCGGCGCGCTGGCCGGCATGCTCAAGCCCGGCGCGAAGCCCTCGCTTACCGATGACGACATCGCGGCGTCGGTCCGGTCCGTCGTCTCCTCAAAGGGCGGCATCTGGTCTCAGACCGAGTACAACATGGGCTACTACAACACTCTCCAGAGCCTGAAGGAGCGGGGTGCGACCGAAGCCCAGCTCGAGCTGTTTAAGAAGCTTTGCGCCGAGGCGCCCATCATTGGCGGACGATTTAATCCTTGGTCCGGAGACTGATCGACGACGCATAAGCGCCCCGCCCCTGCCGCATGCTAGAATAGCCCGAACATGATCAAGTCGCTCCTATCGTGGTCCGCGTTCTCCCTCTATACTGGTGCTTCCGTTGCGGCTTTCTACTATTTGCTGACGAAAAATGAGCGCGCCAGCCGGCTCATGCTGACGCTCATCGGATGCGGCCTCGTCTTGCAATTCATGGCATTCGGCATCCACCTTGCCGCTTTCTGGGCCTATTCCGAAAACCGCTGGTTCCTGCCGATCAACAATTTCTTCGGCGCGCTTTCCTACATGTCCTTCATGCTGGCCGGCGCATTTTTTACGATAGAAGTACGCCGGCACCTGGGCATCCTCGGGGCGTTTGTCCTGCCCATGGCCGCGCTTTGCCTCGGGCTCGCGGTGATTCTGGCTAATCCTGAGCTCGCGCCGCTCGTGCCCAAGCTGCGCAGCTACTGGCTCAACATCCACCCGATGATCCTGATGACCGCGTACGCCACATTCACCAATGCCTTCGGCGTGGCGCTGGCCCTGCTGATTCAGGAGCGCCAGATTAAGTCGCGCAAGCCCAGCGAGCTGTGCTACCGCCTGCCCTCGCTCGACGAACTCGATGCGCTCAACAGCCGCATCATTGCCATCACGCTTCCCATCCTCATCATCGGCCTCGTGATGGGCGCGGTGTGGTCGTACCAATCCACGGGCCATGTCTGGTCCAGGAATGCGAAGGAGATCATGTCTTTGGTCACGGTCGGGTTCTACGCCCAGTTCCTGTGGCTGCGCTATGTCTCGGGAAAACGCGGCCGCATTCCGGTGTATGTCTCGATGGCCGGCTTCGCTTGCATACTCCTGACCTTCTTCGGCGCGGGGGTTTTCTCCGACACCCACGACTATCTGGGGGGGAGATGAAGCTCGTCAGCTTGAGCTGGGGCCACCGCGACCGGGAATGTTCGGCGCGCGAGGTTTTGGCGACCGTCCCCGTGGAACGGGTGCTCGTCGAGCTCCGGGCGCGCGGCTGCGCGGAGGCCGTGGCGGTCTCCACCTGCAACCGCTTTGAGCTGTACGCCGCGGGCACGCCGGGCATGTCGCCCTCGCCGCATGCTCTGCTCGAGGCTCTCGAGGAACTCGCGGGCAAGTCTCTCGCCGCGCAGGCCGACATCCGGGAGGATGTCGCCGCCATAGACCACCTGTTTTCCGTCGCCGCGGGCCTCGACTCTCTCGTGGTGGGCGAGACCGAAATTCTCGGACAGGTCAAGACCGGCTACGAGAAGGCCAAGGCCGCAGGCATGACCGGCAAGCGTCTCAATGTCCTCTTCCAGCGCGCGCTGTTCGTCGGGAAGAAGGTCCGCACCGAGACCGCCATCGCCGCGGGGTCCTTGTCGGTGCCCTCCGTGGCCGTGCAGCTCGCCGAGTCGATCTTCGGCAACCTCGCGGGGAAGTCCGCGCTGATCCTGGGCGCCGGGGCCATGTCGGAGCTCGCCGCCAAGCATCTCGCCGCGCGCGGCGTCAGCAAGCTGTCCGTCGCTAATCG
>Ga0066640_10002418_pt1 | contig 11214 bp, 10 predicted proteins | sample CryGeyCG2114_020_2_FD_59505 | JGI IMG/M metagenome (GOLD analysis project Ga0066640, IMG submission 59505) | Groundwater microbial communities from aquifer - Crystal Geyser CG11_big_fil_rev_8/21/14_0.20 | ecosystem: Environmental > Aquatic > Deep subsurface > Groundwater | place: USA: Utah... | reverse complement strand
CACTGCCTGGGCTAAAAGCTTGAGCAAAAACTCTTTTGGCCTTTTATCCAAATTAACCAGCACCGCCTTAGCCGCGATAACATCTTTATTGCGGATAAGATCCATGACCAAACGTGTTTTGGTCGGTGATAATTTTATAAATTTTGCTGAGGCCTTAACTAACATATTATGTCTTCTCGGCTGCTTTCTTGGCCTTGACGCCGCCGTGCTTCCTAAAGATCCGGGAAGGGGCGAATTCGCCTAACTTATGTCCGACCATATTCTCGGTAACAAATACCGGTATATGCCTTTTGCCGTCATAAACCGCGAAAGTGATCCCGACAAAATCCGGGATAATCGTGGAACGCCTGGACCAGGTCTTGATCGCCTGACGGTCGCCGGAATTGCGCGCACGGTCGGCTTTTTTAATTAAATACTCTTCAACAAACGGGCCTTTTTTTAATGAACGTGGCATTATGGTTTCCTTCTCTTTACGATAAATTTATTGGAATATTTCTTGCGGTTCCTGGTCCGGTAGCCCTTAGTCGGCATGCCCCATTTGCTTACCGGATGAGGATTACCCTGCCCGGATTTTCCTTCGCCGCCGCCGTGCGGATGGTCCACCGGGTTCATCGCCAAACCTCTAACGGTCGGTTTGATCCCCATCCAACGCATGCGTCCGGCCTTGCCAATACTGATCGCCTCATGTTCCACATTACCTAATTGGCCGATCGTGGCGCGGCATTCTAAACTGATCAGGCGCACTTCACCGCTGGGCAATTTGATGTGCGCGAAATCATTTTCCTTGGCCATGATCTGCGCGTATCCGCCGGCAGAACGCACGATCTGGCCGCCTTTGCCCTGGAACAATTCAACATTATGCACCAGTGTGCCGGAAGGAATGTTCCTTAACGGCATACAATTACCGGTTTTGATCTCGGTTTCTTTATCCGAGCTGGCGATGATTTCGTCTCCCACTTTTAAATCCAGGGGGGCCAGGATATAACGTTTAATTTTATTAGGATACTCCAAAAGCGCTAAACGCGCGGAACGGTTCGGGTCATATTCTATGGCGATCACCTTGGCCGCGACATCCAGGATATCGCGCTTAAAATCAACTAAGCGCAGCATCTGCTTGTGGCCGCCTCCGATATGCCGGGTAGTGATCCGGCCATGGGCATTTCTGCCGCCGGTTTTCTTCCGGGGAGTGATCAACGACTTTTCCGGCTTGTTCTTGGTGATCTCGGCAAAATCCGGTCCGCTCATCCAGCGCCTTGATTGCGTAGTTGGTTTGAATTTTTTCAGGCCCATTATGCCGCCACCTCTATTTTACCTTCCTTTAAAGTCACATATGCCTTTTTAAAATCCGGGGTCTTGCCTAATTGATGCCTTACCCGTTTGGCCTTTCCCGGAGCGATCCAGGAATTTACCGCTTTAACTTTAACCTTATAGATCTCTTCCACTGCCCGTTTGATCTGGGGTTTGGTCGCGCTGTGCTGGACCAAAAATAAATATTTCGCCTTTGGCTCCTGCAGAGTGGATTTTTCCGTGCGCAGCAATGATTTTATAATATCATGTGAAACCATTATTTTAACCTCTTGGTTAACGCGCTTAAGCCGTCTTTGGTAATGATCAACTGGCGGGCGTTAAGCACATCATAAACATTAGCGTCAATGGCTAAATGGAATTTCAGGAAATCTATATTGCGTAAAGATAATTTCAATGCCTCATCTACTTTGCCTAAATACAAAAGCACGTTGCCTGGCTTAACTTTTTTTAAATCAACTTTCAGATTAGCGAAAACCTTGACCATTTCTTTGGTCTGGGGTTTTTCAATCTTTAAATCATCTAAAATAGTAAGACGATTTTCTTTAACTTTAGCATTCAGCGAGCTTTTTAAAGCCAGGTTCTTGATCTTAGGTGATAATTCATAAGCGAAATCGCGCGGATGCGGTCCGAAGACCACGCCGCCGTGGCGCCATAACGGAGAACGGGTTGAACCAGCGCGCGCGCGGCCGGTGCCCTTTTGTTTCCAGGGTTTGCGTCCGCCGCCGGATACCTCGCCGCGGGTCTTGGTAGAGGCCAGGCCGGTTCTCTGACGGCTGCGATAGGCGACTACTGCCTGATAGATCGCGTCCTTATTGATTACGCCATCAAAAATTTTCGCGTCCAGGCCGATCTTCTCGATTTCTTTGCCTTCGCGGTTATATACGGGTAATGTTATGGGTTCCATTTTTATTTTTTAGCCGCTGTTTTAACCGGCTGATTGCCTTTTTTCTTGGCTTTCCTGATCACCACATAGCCATTTTTAAATCCAGGGATGGCGCCTTTAACCAAGACAATATTATTTTCGGCATCCACCTTGACTACCTTTAAGTTCTGGACAGTCATCCCGCCAGCGCCCATATGGCCAGGCATATTATGGCCCCGGAAAACCCTACCCGGAGTAGTGCTGGAACCGATGGAACCTACGCGGCGATGCGAAGTTGAACCGTGGGTCTGCGGGCCGCCGTGCCAATGCCAGCGTTTCATGCCGCCCTGAAAACCCTTGCCGATGGTCGTGCCAGTAACATCCACAAAATCGCCGTCCTTGAATATATCGGCCTTGATCTCCTGGCCGACTTTCAGCTCTTCCTCCGGCGTCCTTAAAAATTCGCGCATAACCTTACGCGGAGTAATGTTCAATTTTTTAAAATATCCTGACTGCGGTTTTTTTAATTTTTTCTCAGGCGTCTGGTCAAACCCTAATTGCACGGATCTTTCCTTGATTGCCAGCACCGGGCATGGCCCTGCCTCAATGGCGGTAACATTTAGGACCTTGCCGTCATCAGAGAAAATCTGGGTCATACCGATTTTTTTGCCGATCAAACCGATCATTTTATTTTATCTCCACATCAACACCAGCGGGCAGATTGAGCTTGCGCAAAGAATCAATCGTCTTGGCGGTCGGCTCATAAATATCCAGCATCCGCTTGTGCGTGGCCAGATGAAACTGTTCGCGTGATTTTTTATCGATTACCGGGGAACGCAAGACGGTGTAAAGCTCGCGCTTGGTCGGCAGCGGCACAGGCCCCGCGACGCGGGCGCCTGTGCGCTTGACCGTATCCACGATCTCGCCCACTGCCTGGTCCAACAGGCGGTGGTCATATGCTTTTAACCTAATTCTGATCTTTTGTGCTGTTGTCATGACTTAAGCAATAATCTCCGTTACCACTCCTGAACCTACGGTTTTGCCGCCTTCGCGGATAGCGAAACGTGATTCCTTTTCCATGGCGATCGGAATAATCAACTCTACTTCCAGAGCAACGTTATCGCCCGGCATAACCATTTCCACGCCGGTAGGCAAAACAACTGCTCCGGTAACGTCGGTGGTGCGGAAATAGAATTGCGGCCGGTAACCCTTGAAAAACGGGGTGTGCCGTCCGCCTTCTTCTTTGTTCAAAATATAAACCTGCGCTTTGAACTTGGTATGCGGAGTAATTGATTTAGGCGCGGCAATAACCATACCACGCTCGATATCATTTTTATCGCAGCCCCTTAATAAAAGCCCGACGTTATCTCCGGCATGGCCTTCATCAAGCAGCTTTCTGAACATTTCTATGCCGGTAACTACGGACTTCTTCGGCTCCGGCCTTAAACCAATGATCTCAATTTCATCGTTGATCTTGACCTTGCCGCGTTCGATCCTTCCGGTTCCCACGGTTCCTCTACCTTCAATAGTGAAAACGTCTTCCACTGCCATCAGTAACGGCTTGTCCACGTCTCTAGTCGGCAAAGGAATGAACTCATCGCAGGCCTTCATTAATTCCATAATACAAGCGGCATCAGGATCAGTGGCATTAGCTGCCTTTAATGCCTTTAACGAACTGCCCTTAACGATCGGGGTCTTGTCTCCGGGATAGCCGTATTTGTTCAATAGGTCCCTGACTTCCATTTCTACTAAGTCGATCAATTCTTTATCCTGCACCAAGTCAACCTTGTTCAGGAAAACCACCATGAACGGAACGTTGACCTGACGCGCCAGAAGAATGTGCTCTCTGGTCTGAGGCATGGGGCCGTCAACCGCGGAAACCACCAGGATCGCGCCGTCCATCTGGGCCGCTCCGGTGATCATATTCTTGATGTAGTCAGCGTGGCCCGGGCAGTCAATGTGCGCGTAATGGCGATTATCGGTTTCGTATTCAACGTGGGCAACGGAGATCGTAACAACTTTGGTTTCGTCTCTAACCGTGCCGCCCTTGGCAATATCCGCGTACTGCCTTTCGGTGGCCTTACCCAATTTTGCCAAAACGTGGGTGATCGCCGCAGTAAGGGTTGTCTTGCCATGGTCAATGTGGCCGATGGTCCCGATGTTTACGTGTGGTTTAGATCTAACAAATTTTTCTTTAGCCATTACTCACCTCCTAAAAGTTTATTGTATCCTTCTTGTATTGCCTGTCGCTGCAACTCCCGAAATAATTTTCTCTGCTATATGTGAAGGCACCTCAGCGTAAAATGAGGGCTCCATTGTATAGGATGCGCGGCCCTGAGTAAGCGATCTCGAGATGGTGGCGTAGTTAAAAGTTTCCGCCAACGGGATATGGGCTTTTATTATATTTACATTTAATTTTTTTGCAAGCGAAATTATTTTCGCGCGGCGCGAACTCAAATCCCCGATCACCGCGCCCATAAATTCTTCCGGAACAATCACTTCCATATCCATGATCGGCTCCAGCAATACCGGTTTGGCCTTGCGCATCCCGTCGCTGAGCGCCATGCCGGCCGCCATTTTAAAAGCCAGTTCCGAAGAATCAACATCGTGATACGATCCGTCAACCAGGGTGACCATAATATCGGTTACCGGATAACCGGCGATGACACCGCTCTTGGAAGCGTCCATGATCCCCTGTTTTACCGCCGGGATAAATTCCTGGGGTATGGCCCCGCCCTTGATCTTATTTTCAAAAGTAACTCCCGCGCCCGGGGTCTCCTGCGGCCCCATTTCAATCACGCAGTGGCCGTATTGGCCGCGTCCGCCGGACTGCTGAATAAATTTGCCGGTTGAGTTAACTGATTTCTTAATTGTTTCACGATAGGCAACCTGTGGGGTGCCGACCTGCACGCCGACATTAAATTCGCGCAAGAGCCGGTCCACGATAATTTCCAAATGCAATTGTCCCATGCCTGCCATTAATGACTGGCCGGTTTCCTGATTATAAGTAATCCTAAATGACGGGTCCTCTTCGGCTAATTTATGCAAAGCCATACCAAGTTTTTCCTGCGCGTCCTTGGATTTCGGTTCAATGGACTGCTGGATAACCGGTTCAGGAAAACGCATTGCCTCTAAAAGAATTTGATTACCTTCATCGCAGATCGTGTCGCCGGTCTTGGTTTCTTTTAAGCCCACTGCCGCGCCGATCTCGCCGGTTGCCAAGCTATCCACGATCTCCTGGCGGTTGGCGTGCATTTTCACCAGTTTAGTCACGCGTTCCCGCACTCTTTTGGTAGAATTAAAAATATAAGTGCCGCTTTTTAAAGTGCCGGAATAGATGCGCACATAATTGATCTTGCCGACGTAAGGGTCAGTGGCGATCTTAAAACATAAAGCGCACAAAGGCGAATCATCCGACAGCTTGATCTCCTCAAATTCTCCGGTTTCCGGGTCAGTGCCTTTGGCCGCCGGCAAATCCAATGGCGAAGGCAGGTAATCACAGACCGCGTCTAACAGCGGTTGAATGCCTTTATTTTTAAAAGAAGAGCCGCAAAGCACCGGGACAAACCGGCTGGTCACTACGCCGCCGCGGATGGCCTTTTTCAGGTCAGCGTTAGAAACCGCCTGTCCGGAAAGAAAACTTTCCAGTATCTTATCATCCACTTCCGCGACTTTTTCCACTAATTCATTACGGTATTTAGCCACTTCTTCATTCATCTGGGCAGGAACTTCCTTCACTTCCAGTTCTTTTCCCAGGTCGTCTTTATAATAAAACAATTTCATATCCACCAGATCCACCACGCCCTTAAAATTTTCTTCCTGGCCAAAAGGCAATTGGATCGCCGCGGCATTAGCGCCTAATTTCTCGCGGATCTGCTTGAGCACTTCCTGAAAATCGCTTCCGGTGCGGTCCATTTTATTAACAAAGCAAATTCTCGGCACGCCGTAGCGGTCGGCCTGGCGCCAGACGGTTTCCGATTGCGGCTCAACTCCGCCCACTCCGCAAAAAACCACTACTGCTCCGTCTAAGACCTTTAAAGAACGCTCCACTTCAATGGTAAAATCCACGTGGCCGGGAGTATCAATAATATTAATGTTGCAATCTCTCCAATGGCAAGTGGTAGCAGCGGCAGTAATGGTGATGCCTCTTTCCTGCTCTTGCACCATCCAGTCCATAGTGGCCGTGCCGTCATGGACCTCGCCGATCTTATAGGTCTTGCCGGTATAAAAAAGGATACGCTCGGTAGTCGTGGTCTTACCCGCGTCAATGTGAGCAATGATCCCGATATTCCTTAATTTATCTAAAGCAATATTCCGCATGTTACCACCTGAAGTGCGCGAACGCCTTGTTGGACTCCGCCATCTTGTGCGTATCGTCGCGTTTTTTAATTGCCGAACCTTCGCCCTTGTAAGCCGACATGAGCTCATCGGCCAGCTTTGACTCCATTGGCTTGCCCTTGCGGTTAGCCGCGAAATCCCTGATCCAGCGAAGCGCGATCGATGTGCCGCGTTCCTGGCGAACCTCAATGGGAACCTGGTAAGTGGCGCCGCCGACTCGGCGCGGTTTAACTTCCAGGCGCGGACGGGCATTATCAATCGCTTTATAAAATATCTTTAAGGCATCCGGTTCGTTAAGTTGTTTTTTAACGATCTCAAAGGCGTTATAGACAATGGTTTCCGCCACGGATTTCTTGCCCTTGACCATGACCATGTTGATAAATTTGGCCACGATCTTAGAATTAAATTTGGGGTCAGCTAAAATTTCTTTTTCCTGCGCTTTTCTTCTTCTCATCTTTTCCTCTTACCCTTGTACACCGCGTAGGTATACATTGGGTTATATGTTATTTCTTTTGCCTTTTGGCGCCGTACTTGGAACGGGAACGCGTTCTGGCATTAACTCCGGAGGCGTCCAAAGTCCCTCTTACCGTGTGATAACGCACGCCAGGCAGATCCTTTACGCGGCCGCCCCTGACCAAAACAATGGAGTGCTCCTGTAAATTATGCCCTTCCCCGGGAATATAAGAAGTGACTTCTATCCCGGTGGTCAAGCGCACCCTGGCGATCTTTCTTAAAGCAGAGTTGGGCTTCTTCGGTGTCATAGTACGCACCTGTAAACACACTCCGCGTCTCTGCGGGCAGGCCTTTAAAGCCGGCGATTTGGTCTTTTTCTTTTTTGACTGTCTTCCGAATCTGATCAATTGCGAGATTGTCGGCATTTTTGATTATTCCTTTACTTTCTCTAATTCCGGTTCTGCTTTTTTGGACTCTGTGGTTTTGGTCACTTCTATATTCTGATGGCTGTGGAAACCGGTGCCGGCCGGAACCAGATGGCCGACGATCACGTTCTCCTTTAAACCGAATAATTCATCGGATTTTCCGCTGGCTGCCGCGTCAGTTAAAACGCGGGTGGTTTCCTGGAAGCTGGCCGCGGAAATAAAGCTCTCGGTGGTCAATGACGCCTTGGTGATCCCCAGTAATAACGGAGTGGCCAAGGCCGGCTTGTTGCCTTTTTTGGCGACTTTATTATTTTCCGCCTGGAAGTTCCATTTATCCACCTGTTCGCCGGCTAAGAAAATCGTGTCGCCCGCGTCTTCGATCCTGACCTTCTTTAACATCTGACGGATGATCACCTCAATATGCTTATCATTGATGCGCACGCCCTGCAGACGGTAGACCTCTTGGACTTCGTTGACCAAATATTCCTGCAGGACCTTGTCACCGCAAACCCTTAAAATATCCTGCAAAACTACCGGCCCGTCGGTCAACTGCTGTCCGGCAGTAACGCGGTCGCCTTTGTAAACATTAGGATGCTTGCCGTGCGGAATGGTGTATTCTCTGACCATGCCGGTGGGCGATTTGACCACAATGACGCGCTGGCCCTTTTTGGCCTCGCCGAATTCCACAAAGCCGTCAATTTCGCTGATGATCGCCGGGTCCTTGGGCTTGCGCGCTTCAAATAATTCCGCCACGCGCGGTAAACCGCCGGTAATGTCACGGGTCTTGCCAACCAAGCGCGGGATCTTGGCCAAAAGGTCGCCGGCGTCCTGTTTCTCGCCGTCCTTAACTAAGATATGCGCGCCGATCGGGATCGGATAGATACCCATAACTTCGTCTTTTTCATTAAAGATAATGATCTGCGGATGGTACTCCTGTTTATGCTCAACCACCACGCGTTCCACTAATTTAGTCACCGGGTTTAACTCTTCGCGCACGGTCAGGCCTTCTTTCAGATCCTCAAACTTAACTTTACCATCAACTTCAGAAAGGATCGGTATGGTGTAAGGATCCCAACGCACAAAAGCCACACCCTTCTCTACTTCATTGCCTTCCTTAATGGTAATAAAAGCGCCCTGCGGCAGCTGATAACGCTCAAGTTCACGGCCCTGTTTATCATTCACGCTGATCGAACCATTGCGGTTTAAAACAATAAATTCTTTATTTTTAGCGACGATCCTTAAATTATGGTATTTGACCTCGCCTTTATTTTTGGATTTGATGAACGACTGCTCAACGGTCCGGGAGGCGGTACCACCGATATGGAAGGTCCTCATGGTCAGCTGGGTGCCGGGCTCGCCAATACTCTGCGCGGCGATCACGCCCACTGCCTCGCCCATTTCGACCAGTCGTCCGCTGGCTAAGTTACGGCCATAACATCTGGCGCAAACCCCGCGGCCGGCTTCGCAGGTTAAAACACTGCGGATACGGATCTTCTCAATGCCTAATCTCTCGATCAAATCGGATTTTTCTTCGGTAATGATCGAGCCGGCCTCCACGATTACTTCGTCGGTAATAATATCCACCACATTATCCAAAGCCACCCGGCCGACAATGCGGTCGGTCAAGCTCACCACCACTTCATCGCCTTCCACGATCGGCTGGACGGTGATACCGTTTAAAGTACCGCAGTCCTCGTCAGTCACGATCATTTCCTGGGCCACGTCAACCAGACGACGAGTCAGGTAACCGGCGTCGGCGGTCTTCAAAGCGGTATCGGCCAAACCCTTGCGCGCGCCGTGGGTGGAAATAAAATATTCCAACACGGTGAGCCCTTCGCGGAAGTTGGCGGTGATCGGGTTTTCAATGATCTCACCCGACGGCTTAGCCATCAAACCGCGCATACCGGCTAACTGCCTTACCTGCAGGCGCGAGCCCCTGGCGCCGGAATCGGCCATCATAAAGATCGGATTAAACGGCTTCATTTCTTTAAATAACAGATCGGAAATTTTATCGGTCGCGTGGGTCCAGATCGCGATTACCTTATTGGAACGCTCGCTGTCGGTAATAATACCTTTACGATATTGATCTTCGACTTTGGCAACTTCTTCGCGGGCGTCTTTTAAAACCTCCGGCTTTTCTAAGGGCACGGTCATATCATCAATGCCGATAGATATACCGCCTAAAGTGGCAAAATAAAAACCGCAGCGCTTGATCTCATCCAAAAGCACGATCGTGCGGGCATGGCCGAAACGTTTGTAGCATTCGGCAACCACCGCGCCGACGGTCTTTTTGTTCAAGTCCCTATTCACAAAACCAAAACCTTCCGGCAGGAGCTGATTAAAGAACACCCGGCCGCAGGTGGTGGTGATCATCTGCTTTTCGTTAATCACCTTGCTGGCGTCAAAATCAAATAAATTATAAACCCTTAATTTAATCAGAGCATGTAATTCAATCGCCTTATCATCGTAAGCAATAATTACTTCATCGTTATTGGCAAAAACTTTATTCTCGCCTAAGGCGCCCGGTTTGGGCTTGGACAAATAAGCCGTGCCTAAAATAATATCCTGGGTCGGGCTGACAATCGGACGGCCGTCGGCCGGTGAAAAAACGTTATTAATCGACAACATTAAAATCTTACATTCGGTCTGCGATTCCAAAGACAGCGGCACATGCACGGCCATCTGGTCGCCGTCAAAGTCAGCGTTAAAAGCGGAGCAAACCAGAGGATGGATCTTGATGGACTTGCCTTCAATTAAAACCGGCTGAAATGCCTGAATGCCCAAACGGTGCAGAGTCGGGGCGCGGTTTAAAAGTACCGGATGATCTTTAATTACTTCATCTAAAATATCCCAGACCTCGATCTTGCCGCGCTCTACCATACGGCGCGCGCCGCGGATCGTGTGCACAAAGCCCTTTTCTTTGAGCTTCTTGATGATGAACGGCTCAAATAGTTCCAAAGCCATCTGTTTAGGCAGGCCGCATTCGTGAAGTTTTAGTTCCGGGCCGACCACGATGACTGAACGGCCGGAATAATCCACGCGCTTACCTAAGAGGTTCTGGCGGAAACGGCCCTGCTTTCCTTTTAACATGTCAGAAAGCGATTTTAATGGGCGGTTGTTGGCGCCCATGACCGCGCGGCCATGGCGTCCATTATCTAAAAGCGCATCTACGGCTTCCTGCAGCATTCTTTTTTCGTTGCGGATAATGATCTCCGGAGCGCTTAATTCAATTAATTTCTTTAAACGGTTGTTACGATTAATTACACGGCGGTATAAATCATTCAAATCAGAAGTCGCGAACCTTCCGCCATCCAATGGAACTAACGGCCTTAAATCCGGAGGAATTACCGGCAGGATCTCTAAGATCATCCATTCCGGACGATTGCCGGATTTCTTAAAATCCTCGACGATCTTTAGCGACTTCAAGAATTTACGGTTATTCAGGACATCTTTGGTTTTTTCCAGGTCCTTGCGCAGTTTACGGCAATAGACATCCAGGTCAATTTCTTTTAACAGGTCGCGGATCGCTTCCGCGCCGATCTTGGCCTTAAAATTAGCGCCGTATTTACCCAGGGCTTCCTGGTATTTTTCTTCGCTCAAAAGTTCTTTGTTCTTTAAAGGAGTGGTCCCCGGGTCGATCACCACATATTCTTCGTAGTAGATGACCTTTTCTAAGTCGCGCAGCCCGATATCTAAAAGCGCGGACAAGCGCGAAGGCACGGCTTTGAAAAACCAGATGTGCGTTACCGGAGCGGCCAGGTCAATATGGCCCATACGGGAACGCCTGACCTTGGATTCATCCACGGTAACCCCGCAGCGGTCGCAGGT
>Ga0066640_10002417_pt1 | contig 11216 bp, 12 predicted proteins | sample CryGeyCG2114_020_2_FD_59505 | JGI IMG/M metagenome (GOLD analysis project Ga0066640, IMG submission 59505) | Groundwater microbial communities from aquifer - Crystal Geyser CG11_big_fil_rev_8/21/14_0.20 | ecosystem: Environmental > Aquatic > Deep subsurface > Groundwater | place: USA: Utah... | reverse complement strand
AAGTTTTTCTGCATCCAGCCAGATAGCACCATCGGCAGTCTTGCCCATTTTTGCACCGGATGATGTGGTGATTAATGGCGTTGTGAGGCCGAATAGATTCTTGTCACTTCCGAGTTTTCTGCCTAGCTCAATCCCCGCCGTAATGTTTCCCCATTGGTCAGAACCGCCAATCTGTGTGTTACAATTATATTTTCTATTCAGTTCTACAAAATCATATGCCTGAAAAATCATATAATTGAATTCCAAGAAAGATAAATGCGCTTGCCGTTCAAGGCGTTGTTTAACGCTATCTTTGGCAATCATGTTATTAACTGAAATAAGCTTCCCATATTTACTCAGGAACTCCAGATAACTTATATTATCCAGCCATTCGGAATTATCTACAAATAAGCAGTCACCAAGCCCGAATTTATCAAAAACCTTTTTGATGCCTTGCTTGTTTCGCTGAATTTCTGCTTCAGTAATAACCGGACGAGATTCATCCTTGCCGCTTGGGTCACCAACTTTTGTGGTCGCGCCGCCCAGCAAAATTATCGGCTTATTTCCTGTTTGCTTTAGCAGGCGCAAAACCATGATTTGCATCAACGAGCCGACATGTAATGAATCTGCAGTACAGTCAAATCCTATATATGCGGTAATATTCCCCAGCTCGCCCAATGCCACTTCGTCTGTGCATTGATGAAAGAAACCGCGCTGTTTAAATATTTCGAGAAATTTGCTCATGATAATCTTTTATCCAGCCTTTCTCCTCATCTGTCAAGATTTCCCACTCGATTAAATTCTCATCGAAAGGTGCTTTTGTCAGAGTTTCAAAACCGAGATATTTAATTGTTCCCCTTCGGTTCTTCTGAACCTCATTTGGAACTCCGCTTCGCGGGCTCATGGCTGGCTCGCCTACTGACTCGCTTTCTTTTTCCACAACAACTACCAGATTTTCAATTCGAATTCCATATTCGCCTTCTTTATAATAACCCGGTTCGTTAGACAAAATCATCCCCGCCTGTAAAACCGTATCATATCTCTTGGAAACCCCGCAAGGCCCCTCATGCACACTCAGATAGGCTCCAACACCATGCCCCGTGCCATGCGCATAATCTTTGCCTTCCTGCCATAAAAACTTTCGCGCCAGCACGTCAAGCTGCGCTCCGCTTGTACCCGCAGGAAAAACTGCCATGGCAAGTGCGATATGACCTTTTAGAACCAGCGTATAATCATGCTTCATTTCAGCCGTTGGCGTGCCGATTGCAATTGTACGAGTAACATCCGTTGTTCCGCAAGCCTCACCACTGCAATATTGCCCGCCGGAATCCACCAGATATAATCCCTGCTCAAACTTCTTATTAGTTTTTGCGCTGGCATGATAATGCACAATTGCACCATTGCTACCAAAGCCGGAAATTGTAGCAAAGCTCGGCTCGATATATTCGGGATTTTCTTTGCGAAACTCTTCCAGCTTAGCCGCAGCGCTAATTTCATCAAGCCCGTTTTGATTTGGCAACCATTGCAAAAACTTGGTCAATGCCACACCATCAATATCATGGGCTTTTCGGATAGCATCCAGTTCCGCATCATTCTTGCAGGCTTTTGGCAGCAAGCACGGGTCTTGCTTTTCAGTAATCTCGATTCCTTTTTCCTGCAATTTCTCAAAAATCGCATTAGGGCATAAATCTGCATCAAGCTGAACGGATTTTGCTGTAATCTCAATAACTTCCTCTAGCGGGCGGATATTAATTCCGGTTAAATGCGATTCGGATTCCGGTGTTAGTTTTCTGCGGTCAATGAATAATTCTGCCTTGCCATTTTTACAAATCGCGGCATAACTCAAGGCTAAAGGTGAATATTCAATATCGCCTCCACGAATATTAAATAGCCAGCTCACGCAATCAGGTGCGGTTATCAATGCTATATCTGCCGCCATTCCTGATGCAATCTCAGCAATTTTATCGGTATGTTTTTTCCCTGCATATTTTATATCGTGAACCTTAATCGGCGCTAGAGGAGCAGCCGGACGATTCTTCCAGATTTCATCCACAAGATTGGTATAAATCCCAATACCGTTGAACCGCCGCGCAACTGCAACGCTCATATGCCAAGGGTCATAAGAGGCTTTTAGTTCATTTTCTTTGAGCCATTGTTGCGGGGTTTTCTCGGCAAGATTATATATCTCAAAAATTGCGCTATCCACCTGTGCTGCCGCCTGAATCGTATATCTTCCATCGGTGAAAAACGCCGCTTTCTTATGGGCAATAATGGCTGTCCCGGCTGAGCCGGTGAATCCGGTTACAAACTCCAGACGCTTTGCAGAATCCGGCAGATATTCATTTTGGAATTCATCATTATTGGGAACAATATAGGCGTTTACAGCATATTCAGCCATTATCTCACGTAAAGCATCAATCGAATTCTTCATTGCGATAAACCCCCCAAAGCTTGTTTTTCTCTACCCAGCCATGTGCCTGACTATGCTCAATTTCGCATTGTGTAGCACGGCATTTCTCAACCTGCACCTGCACACCGGGAGATAGCCTTGCTACTGCCCGCTCACCTTTATACACATTATGAACCACCGCTTCAGAAGTCACAATAGCATAGCGCCTGCCGGAGAGCAGCACTTGCATAATCCAACCCTCTTCACCATCATAATCACGGATTTTGCGCCAATTGCCAAATTCAGCAACCACCTCAACCGGAAGATTCTGTCTTTTATACATCCATTTAATTGGGTAATTCATACCGGGTCCAACGCGCATATTCACATCTTCGGATTTGAAAGATACAAAACGCGGGATTGGCAATCCTGAGGAGTTTAGCATCTGTGATGGTGGTGCAGATTCCTGCTCTTCCGCAGCAAATGCCGAGAATGAAATAAGCGCAAACAAGATTGTAAGAATTTTAGCTTTCACAGTCTAACAATATAACATCATAAATGGGATGCTCCATAGAAGAAATTGCCGGACTTGAAGAAAACATCCAGCCATAAAAAACCTTATCGCGGCGTTTATCGAGAGTTTTCTCCCAAATTTCCAGCAAAACCATATTCTCTTCCTTTTCATCATCGGAGCTGCTGATGCAGCGTTTTACATGAAATTCAAGCTCATGATAATTCATCGGCTTGTTTACAATAGGTTCTATTTCTTCGGTTTTTGCATCAATTTTATTGAGAATTTGCAGCTTAGCCTGCGCCGCATCAATTCTTGCATTTGCAGCCGTTGAAATACCAAGAGCAATAATTGCCGATATTAATAATCCGCAAAAACCCATTCTTGGCATATTACTCAGCATCTTTCTCACTTTCCGAAGATTTATCATCAGCACTGCCAAAGGCAAATTTACCGATAAGCTGTTCAATATTTATCGCGCTTTGCGTATATTCAATCATATCGCCGTCACCCAGCATTTCTTCATCTGCACCCGGTACAAGATTAATATATTTTCCTCCCACCAGGCTTTCGCTGACGATTTCTGCGCTAGTGTCATATGGCAGTTTAATATCATTGGAAACACTCAGTTCAACCACTGCATTATATGTTGTGGAATCAAGACTTTGTGCAGTAACCGAGCCAATTTTGATGCCGCCAATGCGCACATCACTGCCGATTCCGACTCCATCAATTTTCTCAAATGCAGCTTTCAGGCGATACCCATCCGGATTTTTTACACCGCTAGAATTATATGCAGTGTAGATAAACGAGGCTGCGACAATCAGCACTACCGCGCCCATAACAGTTTCTATGATATTTCTTTTCATTATTCCATCTCCAATCCGCCATTAACGGATATTGTTTCTCCGGTTATAAACCCAGCATCCTTACTTGCAAGAAAAATGACGGCGCGGGCAACTTCTTCGGGCTGACCCAACCTACCCACCGGCACTTTTGCGATGATTGTTTTTAATACATCTTCGGACACAGCCGCAACCATTTCCGTATCAATATATCCGGGGGCGATGCAGTTTACCGTAATACCTTTTGCCGCATTCTCCCGCGCTAATGCTTTAGAAAAGCCAAAGACTCCTGCCTTGGCGCTGGAATAATTTGTCTGACCGAATTGCCCGATTTGGCCATTTACAGAAGATATATTTATTATCCTGCCATAATTATTTTCACGCATGGATTTTACAATGGCATGGCACATATTGAAGCAAGATGTCAAATTCACATCTATCACTTTCTGCCACTGTTCTGGCTGCATTTTATGCAAAGCGGAATCGCGGGTGATTCCGGCATTATTTACCAGCACCGTAATCGCACCGAATTCTTTTTCCACTTGCTCACAGCCATTTGCGCAAGCCTCATAATCAGCAACATCCCATTTATAGGCCTTAATTCCGGTTTCCTCGCTGAATTTTGCTGCTGCTTCGTCATTGCTGGCATAATTTGCCGCAACTTTAAACCCCGCATCTTTGAGTGCGATGCAAATCGCCTTTCCGATACCCCGTGTTCCGCCTGTGATTAATGCTACTGTCATTGTTGTTCTGCTCCTCCGTGGTATGATTGCCCACCAGATTGGTTATATTTACTGCGTGCATTTGCAATTGCAGTATTTAGTTCATTTCTAAATTTTACAGGTTGCTCAACATAGCTAATCGGCGCAATGCCTGAGCCTGTTCCGCGAATTGTGATTCTGCCCGAGTCCACGATTCTTTCTGCAATTGATTGGTCGATGGTGACAAACTCAATCTTTAGAAGCGGGATTTCGCAAGTTTCCCGACTAATAAATCCGGTTTTTGCCATCATTCTTTTGTCAGTAATAGCGATTTCGGTAAATTGCTTGAGGAATGCCGCATCACCGAATTTATATATCGCGATAAAGGCACATAATCCTGAGAAAATTTCAACCGTCTTACTGCCGATTTCTATACCATACCTACCGATTATAAAAATCAGCAAAGCACTTAACAGCCAGAAGAAGGAATTCATATAAATAAACCAATGAATCTGAGTGCGGTAAACCACTTTCTCATCTCCTATCAGGTTATTTTCTACAAATGTTCCCATCACTCCCTTTCCAAGGTTAATGCAATGCCCATTCCGCCACCAATACAAAGCGTTGCTAGACCCTTTTTTGCATCACGTTTCTGCATCTCATGCAGCAAAGTCACCAAAATCCGGCAACCACTCGCACCGATTGGGTGGCCAAGCGCGATTGCGCCGCCATTGACATTAATTTTCGCCGTATCCCAGCCCAGTTCTTTGTTAACTGCGATTGCCTGCGCGGCGAATGCTTCATTTGCTTCGACTAAATCAAGCTCCTCATGCTTCCAACCGGCTTTTTCCAGCGCTTTTCTGGTAGCATATACAGGGCCAATACCCATTATGCTTGGGTCAACTCCAGCATGCGCCCATGATTTGATAGTTGCAAGCGGTGTTAAGCCACGCTTTTTAGCCTCATCTTCACGCATCAACATAACTACCGCCGCACCATCATTTATCCCTGAGGCATTTCCCGCTGTTACACTTCCATCTTTGCTGAAAGCCGGGCGTAATTTTGCCAGCGATTCTGCCGTTGTTCCGGCACGTGGGAATTCATCCTTACCAATAACCACATCATCTTTTCTTTGACGCACCGTAATCGGCACAATTTCATCTTTGAATTTCCCGTCATTTATTGCCGCCTCGGCTTTTTGTTGGCTGCCAGCGGCAAATTCATCCTGCTCTTCGCGCGATATCTTGAATTTTTCAGCGACATTTTCTGCGGTTATTCCCATGTGATAATCATTGAATATATCCCACAAACCATCATGCACCATAGTATCCACCAGCGCACTATTGCCCATCTTCACCCCTTGGCGAATATAGCTAGCATGCGGGGCAAGGCTCATATTCTCCTGCCCACCTGCGATAATTATCTCCGAATCACCTTGCGCGATTGCCTGCGCTGCCAATGCCACAGCTCGCAAACCTGAACCGCAAACTTGGTTGATACCCCACGCGGGTACTTCATTTGGCAAACCTGCCGCAATCACCGCTTGCCGAGCCGGATTCTGCCCTTGCGCTGCGCTTAAAACCTGCCCCAAAATAACTTCAGATATCTCCTCCGGTTTAACCCCGCTTTTTTCCAGCGTCGCTTTAATAACTTCTGCGCCCAGCAAATGCGCCGGAGTTGTAGCAAAACTACCCAGAAAATTGCCGACTGCGGTTCTTAAAGCTGATACGATTACAATTTTGGACATACGACACCTCTTCTATTTGATTGAGGATTAATTTGTAAATTAGACGGAGCAATTAGTAAAGGGCGATGTTATTCCGATACTTCTACAGTATCTGCCAATTCGTTGAATATACTATCCACCTCTTCACCAAGATAGGTGTAAGCCGCAATCACTATGACCGCGAACAGGGCTGCAAGCAATCCATACTCAATCAGCGTTGCGCCTTTATTATTTTTGAGAAGTTTACGATTATGATTAATAGCCATAGAAAAAAGATATCACAGGAATCTGTAATAGCAATAATTACTTAGCTTTATGGCAGTATAGGAGATTTTATTGTGGTCTAGGACCGCTCGCAACCGGAGGAGTCGCGGGAGTCGAAGGACTGCCACCCGCAGGTTCGGTTGCATTCATCGCATCACCAACTTGCTTGGCAACGGAATCAAAATCATCCTTTACACCTTGTCCGGTAAAAGTCAGCGCAACTACTATTACCACCGCTATCAAAGCAGCAATAAGCGCATATTCAATTGCGGTTGCACCATCATCATTTTTGAATAATTTTTTCATCTTTTCCCCTTGCTTGCAGATAAATAGTTAACAATTGTTTAAGAATATATCATATTTTAACCATCTTGTCTATAATTTTCGTTAGAAAAAGTTAAATATCGCCATAAATATGCTTTTCGCCTTTTGCACCGGGATGAGTCACTGCACCTTTCTCAGCGCTACCAACAGTTTGCGCATATTTCCAAAGTGTACCCGATTGATAATCATGCTCCCTCGGTTTCCATGATTTCTTGCGATCTTCCAGCACATCATCAGCCAGATTCACATTTATTGTGCCATTTATAGCATCAATAACTATTTCATCACCATCCTGAAGCAAACCGATAGCACCACCTTCCGCCGCTTCCGGCCCCACATGACCAACGCAAAAACCACGTGTTCCGCCAGAAAAACGCCCGTCAGTAATAAGCGCGACTTTTTCGCCCATTCCTTGACCATAAATTGCTGCTGTAGTGGAGAGCATCTCACGCATTCCGGGGCCGCCTTTTGGCCCTTCATAGCGGATAACTATAATATCACCTTCATTATATTTACGATTTTCAACCGCAGCAAAAGCCTCTTCTTCGCAGTCAAAACAGCGCGCTTTGCCCGTAAATTGCAGGTTTTTCATCCCCGCAACCTTCACAATTGCCCCTTCTGGCGCTAAATTGCCGCGCAGAACCACAACTCCTCCGGTTTTTGTGATTGGATTATTGGCAGGATAAACCACATCCTGCCCTACCGGAAATTGAACATCAGCAAGGTTTTCCGCAATAGTTTTGCCGGTTACCGTTAAGCAGTCACCATGTAAATAGCCGTTTTCAAGCAATGTTTTCATAACAATTTGCACACCGCCAACTTCATATAAATCCTTGGCGACATATTTCCCGCCCGGTTTCAAATCGGCTATATACGGGGTTTTTTTGAAAATCTCACCAACATCATGGATATCAAACTCAATTCCGCATTCATGCGCGATAGCAGGCAAATGCAACGCTCCGTTAGTTGAGCCTCCGGTTGCAGCCACGACTGCCGCAGCATTTTCTAGAGCTTTTTTGGTCACGATATCACGCGGCAAAATATTTTTCTCAAGCAGATTCATTACCGCCTCACCGCTTTGGAAGCAATATTGGTCGCGACTTTCATATGGTGCGGGCGCACCTGATGAGCCAGGCAATGCCAACCCTATTGCCTCGGAAACGCAAGCCATAGTATTCGCAGTAAATTGCCCGCCACAGCTCCCTGCACTTGGGCAAGCAACCGCTTCCAGCTCCTCCAACTCCTCGACACTCATATTTCCGGCAGCATGTTGTCCAACGCCTTCAAACACATCAACAACCGTAACATCCTTGCCTTTATATGTACCGGGCAAGATAGAGCCGCCATAAATAAACACGCTTGGCACGTTCAGGCGCACCATTGCCATCATCAAACCGGGTAGGGATTTATCACAACCAGCCAAGCCCACAATTGCATCATAACAATGCCCACGCATGGTTAGCTCGACTGAATCGGCAATAACTTCACGGGAAACCAGCGAGGCTTTCATACCCTGATGCCCCATTGCTATGCCGTCTGTCACCGTAATTGTCGCGAACTCGCGCGGAGTTCCGCCTGCTGATGCCACGCCTTTTTTTGCCACTTGCGCTTGGCGCATAAGCGAAATATTGCATGGCGCAGCCTCATTCCAAGTGGACACCACACCGATTAACGGCTGATGGATGCGCTCTTTATCCAATCCCATCGCATATAAATATGAGCGATGCGGAGCACGCTCCGCTCCTTCTGTTACGTGGCGTGACGGAAGCTTTGATTTATCAAATTTCTTTGGCATGGCTTATTTCTTTGGTTATTTTGAAAGAAAACTAGCGGTAAAGTGCGGGTTTGGCAATAAATTATCGCGTGTAACCATTCTGGCGCATGCGCATTTTTTCATTATAAGTCAGGAAAACATTCAGTACTTCGCGATTATTCAGGCTGCCAGCAATTGCAGACGCATTTCTGCCGTAATAATCCACCGCATTTGGGTTTGCGCCATAATTTAGCAAAGTTTGCGCAGCAAGCGGCTTATTTTCCTGCGCGGCAATCATCAGTGGAGTCAGACCGCCAACATTATACGCGTTAGGATCTGCCTTATATTGCAGCAAGAGTGTTATCATTGCCGCATTATCGTTTGTTGCTGCCAAATGCAGCGCCGTATTTCCGTCCTGCATGGCTAGTGAAATATCCGCACCGGATGAGAGGAAAAGCTTAGCTGTATCAAAATTCTGATTCATTACCGCCAAAATCAATGGCGTAAAACCAGTGCCATAAGCTTTATTTACATCAGCCTTTTTCTTGAGGAGCAATTGCGCTATATCGCTACGCCCGTTGAAACTCGCGAAATGCAGGGCTGTTTGCCCTTTAAGATTTGTTACATCCACTTTTGCACCGGAAGAAAGCAGATATTGCGCTGAAACATACTGCCCGTGCAAAGCTGAAACCATCAGCGGCGTGTTTCCTTCTTCATTGATGATATCAACATCTTTGATTTTCTGGCTGAGCGCTTTCAAACCCTTCAAATCACCATTTGCCGCAGAATGAAAGAACATACGATTATATTCGCCGTAATATGCCGGTAAATGGCCATTTGCCGGATTTCCCTTACCTTGCCGGAGCTTTTCAACCGTAACTGACTCATTTTCCTTTAGCGGCTCATCTTGCGGCTTTTTCTCGGCAGAAGGTGCGGGCTTCTTTTTAAGTTCGGCAATATAATCCTTCTCAGCCTCTTTCGAATCTATAGTTTCAGCCGCCTTTTCGTCATCTGTTCCCGGCGGAGGTGGAGGAACAGGAAGCACCAGAGTATTTGTTTGCAGCTCTTCAGTAGGAGTTGGCGGGGCAGGCAGCTCCGAACCATACATAAATTCTTCCAGAACCTGCTTTGAACCATCTGTTTCACGCACGCATGCCGTAGTATGATTAGTCAGCTCATCCACCAAGCTCTGATTGGTTGCCGTTTCTGCAATTAACTGCGTGGTGAGAGTCGTAATCCCTTCATAACCCATGGATTTTAAGGATTTTTCAAATGCACAGAGGCATATTTCCTTTTTTCCGCCTTTGAACATACAATGGCGCACATATGTGGTGCGCGCAGTTTGCACTTCCTGACTGGTAATTGTCGCCCAAGAATTAGCGGCAAAAAGCACGGTAAATATAAATACGAATATCCTAATCATCGGAATAAAGCCTAATCCCTTGGGATAATTTTCTTAATTTCTTTCTGAACAATTGCCTCAACCAGCTCGGGCAGATTTGCGTCTAGCCATGTTTTTAACATAGGTTTCAACATCTCTTTTACAAGGTCTTCCACAGTTTCTCCCGACCTAAAAGGTGCGCCGGGGTCAGTATCAGTATCATTGGCCAACTGGCTGACAAGGCTTTCAATTGAAGATTTTGCCGTTGCCGCAGTTTTATCAGAAATAATCTCAGAATCATCGGATGACTGCTCTACAACCGCCTCACTCGCCACTTCTTCAAATTCTTGCGCTTCTTCAGCTTCTTCAGCTACAGCCTCTTCTTTTTCCTCAGCCTCAGCCTCAGCCGCCGCCGCCTCTTCAGCCTTTTTCTTTTCTTCTGCCATTCTTTTTGCTTCCGCTTCGCTTAGTTCAAGCTCCACATCCTTTGGAACTTCATTTGCCTCGTCATTCTTTGGAGTTTCTTCGCTAACGTCAACAGAATCCTCAATTTCAGCCGCTTCTGCGGGTTTTTCCTCGGAATTATCCGCATTTTGTGGTTCAGTATCATCAAGTTCGGCAAGAGTTTTATCAATTTCACTCAATATATCATCGTCAGAATCAGCTTCTTCTGCAACTTCCGCCACCTTAACTTCCTCTGTGGATTTATCTTCCTCTTTTGGGGCAATTTCGGTCACAGAACCATCCGCATTTACTTGCGAAGTTAGCTCCAAAACATCATCATCTTCACTCATTTTCTCTTCTCCGTTTTCGGGCACGCCTTGCTTACCGGATAACACATCCCTAATATTTTCAAGAACCTCTTTCTGTGCCGACATATTTGATTTGGTTATATAAATAATTTAAAAAAGTCGCAATATTCTAGCAAAATGAGTCTAAGAAGCAATAATATAAAAGTGTTGATTTCTGTTAACTATTCTGATATAAGCTCTCTACTTGAATTATTGGGGGATAAATAAAATGGGAACAGTAAATAAAGCAGCACTTGAGTTAGCTACGAACTATGTCTTAGATACATTGCATCTTGTTGATACCGCATTACTCACATCACCGAGCGAGACAACTCAAGGCCTCACTGAAGAAGAAGCTAGCAAGGTCCCTGCAACACCCAGAGAAGGGTTTAATGATAGAAAATTTAATCAATCGGAATTATCGGCGCTATATGATTTGCGCGCAAAAGCAAAAGCTGAATATGGTGAAAAAAGTGATGAATATACGCTGTGGAATGACGCGCTAAATGCCCTTTCCGTAATTCGTGGCTATAATTTGATGGATACGGAGCT
>Ga0066640_10002405_pt1 | contig 11227 bp, 11 predicted proteins | sample CryGeyCG2114_020_2_FD_59505 | JGI IMG/M metagenome (GOLD analysis project Ga0066640, IMG submission 59505) | Groundwater microbial communities from aquifer - Crystal Geyser CG11_big_fil_rev_8/21/14_0.20 | ecosystem: Environmental > Aquatic > Deep subsurface > Groundwater | place: USA: Utah... | reverse complement strand
AGACACTGATGTGGCTCAGGAAATGACCCGCTTCACAAGTGAGCAGGTACTGGTACAGGCTGGTGTGTCCATGTTGGCACAGGCTAACCAGCAACCCGCACTCTTGCTGCGTCTGCTACAGTAGTAACGGCTGGTGGGCTAAACTACGGAAAGGGAGCTTCAGCTCCCTTTCTTTTTGTCTTCTTGCTAGCGTGTTTTTGGCACGTCTTATGCATTGTTTAAGCAAGTCGCCGCACAGGTAGGTAACGCGGGGACATAAACGACCCAATGGGGAGAAGATATAATGACAATTTCCATCACAAGTAATTTTTCCGCAACGCTTGCACGCCAAAACCTGAACGCCGCCAATAACGAGGTGCAAACCTCTGTATCCCGTGTGTCTTCTGGTTTGCGGGTGTTCTCCGCCAAAGAGGATGCCTCATCCCTTGCGATTGCAACAAATTTGCGGGTAGATGTTGCCGCCTTTAGAGCAGCACAGATTAACGTCACTCAGGCCACCTCCATGCTGCAAATTGCCGACGGTGCCATGGGCGAGATTTCTACCATTTTGGAGCGGATGAACTTTTTGTCCGCCACAGCACAGTCGGATCAGGTTTCTGACGTGGAGCGCGGGTTTATCAATACCGAGTATCAGCAGCTCTTGTCTGAACTGACACGTATCGGCGAAACCGCAACCTTTAACGACACCCCCCTCCTTGGTGGCGCAACACGTATTGACCTGAATGCCACAACGGCTGGCCTGACAGCGGCACAAGGCTTTGCAGCCTTTACCTTTGACCAGAATAAAGTGAGTGACCTCGATACCTTTGAGGTGGCCTTTGACGCTGCCACAAACCTGATGACTGTTACAAACACCGTAACAGGTATTACCGACAGCCGCCTTGTGGCCACACCAGCAGCCGGCTTTGTGAACGAGTATAACTTTGACGATATTGGCGTAACGCTGACGCTGTCCAGCTCGTTTGATGACACGGTAAATATTGCCCCTGCGACCGAAACGTTTGATGTGCTGGCCAATGCTGTGTCTGGCCCCCTTAATGTGACCTTCCAGATTGGTGTGGGCACAGCGGCGAGTGACCGGATTACCCTGAGCCTGCCAGAGGTGAATGCAACCGCTCTCGGGATTGGCACAACAGACGTGTCGACCAAAAATAATGCGGATGTTGCCTCTGCTGCCATTGTTGCTGCTATGGACCAGCTTAACCTGGCCCGTGCAGATATTGGTGCCTACCAAAGCCGTGTGCAATTTGCTGCTAATAACGTGGCGGTGATTATGGAAAACACCGAGGCATCCCGCTCGACACTTATCGATACCGATGTTCCTGCAGAAATTACCAACCTGACAAGTAATCAGGTGTTGGTAGAGGCAGGTGTTGCCATGGTTGCACAGGCAAACCAGCGGCCACAGGTTCTGCTGCGTTTGTTGCAGTAGTTGCCTTAAGGGAAAGGGCAGCACTTCCCCTGCTGCCCGTCATCCCGATAACGGATATGGCAATGGGGAGAATATAAGGAGTCACTCATGGACTTGGCAGCCCTGAACAGCGGCTTGGATATTGGCACAAAGGCGGACACCCGCCCCCGTGACAATGCCTCCCCCGCATCAGCGCTGGCGAGAGCCCTGGAGGCCAATAAACCCCGTGAGGATGACGGGCTCCCCCCTAAAAGTTATAAAATTGAGGACTTACCAAGGGGTTTTGACCTGGAACGTGCGCTGAACACCGCCTATAGCAGGGCCAGCCACTTTATGAATGGTATCCTCAACCGTGATGGACTGGCCGTAGAAGTGAAGAAAACTGACACCGGCAGCCATGTTGGCCAAGTGCTGGACACACAGAGCGGTAAAATGATTAAGGAATATCAAGGGGTTGACGTTTTGCGGTTTTATGCCGATGGAAAACAGGAAAAAGGCCTCGTTGTTGACGGTAAAGTTTGACTGAATGATTAATGTCTGCTGCCATAAGAAAGAGTTAGCATGTACGCTAACGGGATGGCAGGTAGCTGAAAGGGCAAAAAGATGACAGATTCATTAAATGTATCTAACACCTCGTTTAGTAGCAGTGGGACGCTGCAATTTTCGGGGCTGTCGTCGGGTATTGATATTCAGGCGGCAGTAGATTCCATTATGGCGGCCAAACGGCTGCCCGCAGTGCGATACGAAACCAAGGTATCGCAGAACAGCAGTAAAATTACGGCATTTAACGACCTTAAAACCATTAGTAAGGCGTTTTCGGATATTCTTGACGGTTTGCGGGGGCAGACAGGCTTTTTTGCTGAGAGTGTTTTTGACAGTAAGGTATCGTTCACCAGCTCACGGGTCGCAGCAACGGCAACACCGGGGCACACAGCCTCGCCAGCCGATAATATTTTGGGTGTGTCGGTTTCTAACGATGCGGATGCGGGTACCCACGTTGTTGAAGTGGTGCAGCTTGCGCAGGCGCACCAAATTCGCTCTGGGGCGTTTACCAGCAAAACAGACACACTCCAATCGCAGGGGTTTGCAATTGGGGACTTCAATATTAACGGTGCGACCATTACCGTTGATAATGACGACACAATCAACGACCTTAAGGAAAAAATTAACCTTGCTGACGCAGGGGTAACAGCGTCTGTTATCAGCGTAACGCCGACCGAGCATTATCTGGTCATGAGTTCCGAAGACACAGGTACGGCCAATGCCATTGACTTGAGCCAACCTGCTGGAGCAACCCCTCCGGGGTCTATTCCGGGTGGGGCAGTGTTCCACCTGAGCGCCGATAATATTGACGGCGTTGGTGGCGTACCTGCCGACGGTGCCAGTGTGGCTGTGTGGAATGATATTTCGGGCAATAACCGTGACGCAACAACGTCTGGCGGCTCCCCTCTGTTTGATGCCGATGCGGCCAGTGCAAATGGTGGTGTAGCCTTTAACAGCGGTGCCGACTCGCTGACGATTGCGGATAATGCGGCGGTTAACACCAGTAACTACAACCAAAAAACCTTTGCTGTTACTTTTGAGACAGGTTCGGACGTAACAACACCGCAGGTCATTTACGAACAAGGCGGCGGTACAAACGGCTACAACATTGTTGTAAAAGACGGCCGTATTTATGCAGCCGCATGGACCGAGGGCACATGGGGGAGCTCTGTGCTCGACCTGGGGGCAGCCGTACCCGGTACGACATATTCGGTTGGTATGGTGCACGACGCCCTTGCTGGCGGTGGCGGTACCCTTACAGGCTATGTAAATGGCAATCAGGTTGCTCAGAACACAGGTGCGGGGCAAATGGCTGCCCATAGCGGTGATGTGGGTATTGGTGCCATTGTAAATGCAACAATTGACCCGACAAGCCCAGCTCTGGATGTGGCCTCTGGTTGGGAGTTTACAGGGAATATCAGCGAGGTTATTTCCTATAACACGGCCTTAACGGGCGGCCAAATGCAGGATATTGCCAACTACGATATTAACAACTGGGGTGTGTCGCCAACAAACGGTGTACTGGAGTCCCTTGGGTTAACAAGTGGTGGTGCTGTGGCGAACCAGCTTACAACTGCTCAGGACGCTATTATCCGTGCTGATAACCTGGGCGTGGATATTGTTCGCGACAGCAACACCATTGATGACGTGTTTACGGGGATTACCATTGACCTGTTTTCTGCCGAGGCAGGGACAGAGGTTGTGATTGATGTTGAAAATAACTTAGCTGACGTTAAGCAGTCCCTTGTCGACTTTGTGGATGCTTATAACCTGCTGAAGGACTTTATCGACGATCAGCGCTCTCAAGTTGTACGTGAAGAAGATGGTGAGCCGGAATATGGTGCGCTGGCCTTTGACCAGACCTTGCGCTCAATCAGTCAGGAGCTTGCACAGGTGATAGGTGCAAGTGTTCCGGGTCAGGCCGACGGTTTTGCCTCGCTCGGGCAGATAGGTATTACCATGAACAACGAGTTCCGTCTGGAAATTGACGATGGCGTGCTGGATAATAAGCTCCTGACAGGGCTTGATGATGTACAACGGTTGTTCGAGTTCCAGTCCACCGTGAGTGACTCTCGTGTATCGGTAACCGGGTTTAATTCTAATACCGTAGCGGGGACATATTACCTCAGCATCGGTGGGACAGACGCTGCCGGTGATGTAACCAGCGCTAACATTGGTACGGTGCAGGGCGCCGGCGCCGGTGGTGCCGATGACGGCACCGTTGACCTGAACGGGCTGTTTATTAACCCGAATAACATTACAGGTGCAAATGGTCTTAACTTTGCCTTTAACGCCGGAGCAAGTGCCCCAGGTGTTGACGATGTTGAGGTGACAATCAGCCGTGGTTTGGCCGACAGGCTGTTTTCGCTTATTGATAGGGTCGGACGCCCAGTCACAGGGACAATTGACCAGAATATAAAAGAGCTGACAGGTCAAAATGAAGAGTTGGAAAACCGTGTTACACAAATCGACCAACGGTTAGAGATTACACGTGCCAGCCTAACGGCAAGATTTATTGCCATGGAGCAGGCGGTTGCTCAGTCTAACTCGCTTCTGGCTAGTTTGTCCGCACTGAACCAACAAAATAACGATAATTAAGAGAGGCACAGGGATAAAGTCATGAACAAGACACCTGCACAAGAGTATCTGGAAAAGCAGATCCTGAACGCCTCTCCGGCGGAGCGTGTTGTGTTGTGCTATGACGGGGCGATTAAGTTCCTCATGGCGGCACGGCGAGCTATCGAAGAGGGTAAAATACAGGACCGCTTTAATTACAACAAAAAGGCTGGTGACCTGATTGCCTACCTGATGGATACGCTGAATATGGAAGAGGGGGGCGAGATTGCCATTAACCTCCAGCGTATTTACATGTACATGTTGCGCCGCCTGATGGATGTGGACCTTAAAAACAGCGTAGAAGCCATTGACGATGTTGTGGCTCAGCTGCGTACCTTGCGTGCGTCGTGGGAGAAAATCTCCAAAGGTGACGTCCCACAGCAGGGAAAGGCGGCAGCTCAGCCTCAGGAGGAGGTTGAGGATCAGGAGCCTGAAAAACGCCCCCGCATTAGCGCAATGGCCTAGGGATAGGCAAAGAACAAAAAGTGCCTGCCCCATGGGCAGGCACACATTTTTTACCAAATAACCAACCAACTTACTTGTGCAAGGCACAATAAATACATATGTTTGTGTATGTATTTTAACGCAACTGTTAACCACGATAATAAGTAAAGGTGGCCACAATGGCAGAAGAAAATCAAGAAGCAACGGGTGGCGAAGAGGCCTCGGGCGGTAAGTCTAAAAAAATGCTTATCATCGTTATTGTAGCGGTGCTGCTTATTGGCGGTGCTGGTGCGGGTGGTTTCTTTTTCCTGACTGGCTCTGACAAGCCCGACGCTGCGGCGGCTGAGGGGGCTCAGACGCAAGAAGTTGCAGCGGCTGCAGAGGGCGTTGCACCAGCGCAAGCGGTGTTTTATGAGTTGCCAGAGATGACGGTAAACCTTTCCTCCCAGGGTAAGGCTGGCCGCTACTTGCGCCTTAAAGTTAACCTTGAGCTTGCCCGTCCAGGGGATGTTGAGGCTGTTGAACGTGTGCTGCCCCGTATTGTGGACGACTTTCAGGTGTATCTGCGGGAGCTGCGTGCCGAAGATCTCAAAGGCTCTGCGGGTATGTACAGGCTGAAGGAGGCTCTGCTTTTAAGAGCAAACCAAGCCGCACAACCTGTGGAAATTAACAGCGTTTTGTTTAAGGAAATGCTCGTTCAGTAGTCTGGACAGATTAAGTTTAAGCGAAGCCCCTGTTTTTGCAGGGGCTTTGTTGCGTTGGTAGACAGTTGCATGGTAGGATTGAAAGTGCGGGAGTGTATCTCCTACGCAATAAAAACAAAAACAAATGCGGTTTGCGTGAATGTCAGAAGAAACTCAGAACCAGCAGGCAGAGTCAGTCAACGAAAGTGAGGCCCCGAAAACGGAGGAAGATCTGGTCGATGACTGGTTGAATATGGCTGCCGCCGAAGGGGAAGATGTCGACGACGCTCCTGTGGACGACCGTATTCTGGACCAGAACGAGATTGATTCTCTCCTTGGGCTCGATACGGGGGATGAAGAGGATGGCCCGGGTGGTATCCGTGCGCTGCTGGATAATAGCATCATCAGCTATGAGCGCCTGCCCCTGCTTGAGGTTATTTTTGATAGATTCGAGCGTTTGGTTTCCACCAGCTTGCGCCAATTTACTGCTGATAACGTAGATATCAGCATCGATAATATTACGTCGGTTCGCTTTGGCGAGTACCTCAACAATGTGCCTTTACCTGCGGGTATGGTGGTGGTGAACGCCATTGGACTGGATGATTATATTCTGGTTGTTTACGAAAGCCGCCTGATTTATGCAGTGGTGGACATTCTGCTGGGCGGGCGCAAGGCACGGCCTGCTAAAATTGAAGGACGTCAGTTTACAACGATTGAGCGGCGTATGGTCGAGGACCTGTCCGAGGTCGTGCTGGCTGACCTTGCCAAGGCTTTTGAGCCAGTATCACCTATTAAATTCAAGTACGAGCGGATGGAAGTTACCCCCCGCTTTGCGGCCATTAGCCGCGAAGGAAATGCCGCAGTGCTGATTACTGTGCGTGTTAACCTTGAAGAACGGGAAGGCGTTATACAGTTTTGTATGCCTTACGCTACGCTTGAGCCTATCCGTGACCAGTTGCTTCAGTCCTTTATGGGCGAAAAGTTTGGTCACGATAACATTTGGGAAAATCACCTCTCTCAGGAGCTTTACCACACCACAGTACAGCTGCGTGCGGTTGTAGACGAGGTGACCTATTCCCTTAATGATGTGCTTAAATGGCGCTTGGGCGATACGATTATGCTCAACGCTAAAAAGAACACCTCGGTCAAGATGAAGTGCGGTAAAGAGGTGAAACTGATTGGCCGCATGGGCAAGGCCGACGATAAAACGGCCGTTAAAATTACGCACACAATTTCGGATATTAATAATGCTAAAGAGGGGGGTGAAGACGTATGACCACATCAGCCCTGATTTTTGATATTTTCCTGACTGTCCTCCTGCTGGGTGTTGGGGGGTTGATGGCAGTGCTTTATGTGCGTGTGCAAACCCTTGTTCGTGCCGAGACTACATTGCCGACACTGTCCGACCAGTTTGTGGCGGCCATGCAGTCTGCACGGGAAGCCCTTAAAAGTATGGGGGATATTGCCCACCAAAAGGGCGGCGAGCTGGATGATAAGGTTTTTGTTGCCGAGCGTACCTTACAAGACCTGACGTATATGATTGATAGGGCCGAGAAGGTGCTCGCCCGGATGGATACCCATTTGGGGACTGCACCCGCACCACAAGCCCCAACCCCTAGCCATGCAACGCCACGCCCAGAGGTTGAACCACGGGGGATGGCGAGCATGTCTGCACCGGGTGCGGATGTCAGTGCTTTTGGCCTGCCCGACCGTCGCCGTAAAACCGACAAAATGGCTCCGGACGCTGTTGTTATGCCCGGGCGACAAACCAACGCTGGTCGGCGTATGAGCGCACAAAGTACACAAGAGGTTGCAGCTAAAGCACCAGCGTTTAAGCCCTCTACCCGTCAGGGGTCTGCTGCTGCGTACGCAGCGATGGGTAACCCCGGTGCAGCCGCTGATATGCAAACCCCTCTGTCCGACGTGGAGCGAGATTTACGCCGCGCCCTGGAGGAAACTTTGTGACAGTTAAAAACTACCAAACAGCATACGGACTAAGCCTTTATCTATGTGCAGGCTTTTTTGCTGTTTGTGCGGCAGCACCTGTTGAAGCGCAGAATGCCCCTAAAACCACACAGAGCGAGTTGCTGCCCACACCACAAAACACACAAATCGATACGCAGCGCCGTCAGTTTAGCGACATGGAAGTGAAACTTTTACAGGAGCTGGAGCTCCGTCGTGTGGAGTTGGAGCGCCGTGAGCAGGCTCTGAATATACGTGAGCGTTTGGTGGATTTGGCAGAAAGTCGCCTCACCAACCGTGTGGACAGAATGGAAACCCTGCAAAGCGGGCTGGAAAAACTCCTGAGCAATTTGTCGGACAAAGAAGAAAAAGAGCTTGAGCAACTGGCTAAAATTTATGAGGCGATGAAACCTGCCGCCGCTGCAACAGTTATGGACAGGCTTGACGACAGAATTGTTTTTGATGTGTTTAAACGTATGAAAAATAAAAATACCGCAAAAATTATGGAAAAAATGAACCCGCTAAAAGCGAAGAAAATTAGCGAGCTTTTGGCTGAAAAGAGTGAGCTGCCACAGTTTTAGGGCGTAAAGCGCAGGGGTGTAAGCTATGCTTTTGTGTGCCGCCGTATAAGTAAGTAAGACCAAACAAAATAATAATACTTAAAAAGTAAGGGAGATCCCCCCAATGGCTGTTGATAAGAACATGCGTGTTCTGGTTGTAGATGATTTTCAGACCATGCGCCGTATCATTACAAACCTGCTACGCCAGCTTGGTTTTAACAATGTTGCCGAAGCGCAAGACGGTAAAGCCGCACTGGATAAAGTCCGTAGCGAGAAGTTTGACCTGATTATTTCTGACTGGAACATGCCGAACATGACAGGCATTGAGTTCCTTAAGGAAGTCCGTCAGGACGCAACGCTTAAAGACACACCATTTATTATGGTAACGGCCGAAGGCAAAAAGGAAAACGTCATTGCTGCCGTGCAAGCCAGTGTAAATAATTACATTGTTAAGCCCTTTAATGCAGCGACGCTTAAGGAAAAAATGACCAAAGTTATTGGTGACTTTTAAGAGGGCAGCAACATGACGGAACAAACAACACTGACACGCAGTGCCGTACTAGAGCAGCTAGAAAAGCTGGAACAATCTGGTGTAGAGCAGGTGCCTGTCGAGCATGTGCGTGCGCTGATTAGCCTGATTCGCGACTTTTTTGAGGGATCCGACGAGTCAGGTTCTGAGCAAAAGGGCGCTGCATTTGATGCAGAGCTGTACGGCGATTTGGGTCATTTGGCCCGCTTTATTAGCGGAGCACATAAAGAGCTGTCTGACCTCAAACCCGGAGATTTACAGGAAGAAAAACTGCCCGAGGCCTCGGACCAGTTAGACGCAATTGTAAAAATGACCGAACAGGCAACGGGCCGTATTATGGACTCGACCGAACAGGTGGAGGCTCTGCTTGGCGGGCTGCGCGAACGGCTCAAAACATCTGATATCGATGCAGATACCCTTGTCGGGCTGGAAAGCACTTTGGATGATATCTCGGCCTATATGACCAATATTTACGAAGCGTGCAATTTCCAGGACGTAACAGGTCAGCGTATCATGAAGGTTGTTGAGGTGATGCGCGAGATTGAACGTCAGGTCCTGCGTATGGTTGTTGTTTTTGGTTTGCGTAAAACAGACAAAAAGCTCGACGATAAAAAGCGCAAAGAAATTGAAGACGACGCAGCACTGCTTAATGGCCCTCAGCTCGAAGGTAAAGGGATGGCACAGGATGATATTGACGATATCCTCGATGCCCTCCTTTAAGCAGACTTAGGAAAGCACCCTAACTTATTATGGAACAACAAAAAATACGTGTGTTAATTGTGGATGATTCCTCGTTTATGAGGAACATCCTTACACGTATCATAGAGCGGAGTGACAAGCTGGAGGTCGTCGGTAAAGCTGTTAACGGCAAAGAAGGTATTGAAATGGCGGCGGCGTTAAACCCCGACGTGATTACAATGGACATTGAAATGCCAGAAATGAACGGCCTGCAGGCGCTCCAGTACATTATGCTCAATAAGCCCAAGCCTGTAGTGATGATTTCCAGCCTGACCGAGTCGGGGGCAGAGGCCACAATGAAGGCTCTTAGCCTTGGTGCTGTCGACTTTATTCCCAAGGCACTTAACGATGCAGATAATGCTATTTTCCGAAACGCCGAGGGCATACACGAGCGGCTTATTGCGGCTGCTCGTGTGCCTGTTCAGGCGCTGCGCAATAGCAGGGGAGATACTTCGGTGCCTGTACAGGCTGTTTCGCAACCCACAGCCCCTACAACCTCCCGCCCTGCTGTGCCATCACCCACAGATAACGCTCCTGCACGTCAGGAGCATAAGCCCGTTACAACACAAATCAGGCCAAAGTTAGATCGTGCAAAACTCCTCTTCATCGGCAGCAGTACGGGGGGGCCACGTGCACTGCAAGATGTGCTGGCCGCATTTCCTGCAACGTTACGGGTGCCCGTCATTATTGTGCAGCACATGCCGGCTAACTTTACAGGGCCAATGGCCTCTCGTCTGAATGACTTGTGCGCCCTGAATGTGGTTGAGGCAAAAGAGGGGCTGCTTGTCGAAAAAGGTTTTGTTTATGTCTGCCCGGGCGGTGTGCAGGCCCGTATTGTACAAAAAGAGGCGGGTCTTGCCTTTAAGATTACACCCGATGAGGGGGAGTCTGTCTTTAAACCCTCGGTAGATGTGATGGGCGAGTCAGTTGCTCAGGTCTTTGGTGGTGACGTTGTTGCCGCTATGCTGACGGGCATGGGCCACGATGGCGCAATAGCTTTTAAGAAACTCCGCGACTTGGGTGGGTATATTCTGGCGCAGGATCAGGCAACCTCGGTTGTTTATGGCATGCCCAAGGCAGTTGAGCAAAACGGTGCGGCTAACGAAATTTTACCGCTATCCGAAATTGGTTCGGCAGCAGTTAAAATATTACAGTAGAGATGAGGAAGGACCTTCGCTATGGCTATGGACGGTATGGGGATGGAGCAAGATGAGCTCAGAGAAATTCTCGAAGAGTTTTATACCGAAGCTGAGGAAGGTTTGGACGGGCTTGAACAAGACCTGATTAAGCTCGAGTCTCTTGCCGATAGCGGCGATACAGATAGCGAAACGGTAGACCGTTTGTTCCGTAACCTGCATACCCTAAAAGGGGGGGCAGGCTTCTTGGGTTTGGAGCGTATTGCCAAACTGGCCCATGCGGGTGAAAACCTCCTCGATGAGGTGCGTGGTGGTAAGGTTGGTATCAATAAACGGGTGATGGACGCCCTCTTGCAAACCAATGACCTGCTTAAAGAGTTGCTGGACTTGTACCAGAACAGCGGGGACGTGGATGCAGTTGAAACCGGCCCAACAATTGAAGAACTTGAAGCCCTTGCCAATGCAGGTGCTGTGCAGGACCTCCCGAAAGAAGCCGTAACCGAGACAGAAGTTGCAGCTGCAGAAAGTGTTGCACCAGCGCAGCCAGCCCAGCCAAAAGAACCAATACCTGTGGAGATTAACCAAGATCTGCTGAACGAGGTGAT
>Ga0066640_10002402_pt1 | contig 11232 bp, 12 predicted proteins | sample CryGeyCG2114_020_2_FD_59505 | JGI IMG/M metagenome (GOLD analysis project Ga0066640, IMG submission 59505) | Groundwater microbial communities from aquifer - Crystal Geyser CG11_big_fil_rev_8/21/14_0.20 | ecosystem: Environmental > Aquatic > Deep subsurface > Groundwater | place: USA: Utah... | reverse complement strand
TGATATGGGGGCCTTGATAGCCGGCGCCAAATATCGAGGCGAATTTGAGGAACGCTTAAAGGCGGTTCTTAAAGAAGTCAAAGAAGCCGAAGGTCGAATTATTTTATTTATTGATGAGCTCCATACGATTGTTGGGGCCGGCAAGGCCGAAGGTAGTATGGACGCTGGCAATATGCTCAAGCCAATGCTGGCTCGTGGAGAGCTTCATTGTATCGGCGCGACGACCTTGGATGAGTATCGCAAAAATATTGAAAAAGATCCTGCGCTCGAGAGACGATTTCAAACTGTTATCGTGGAAGAACCAAGTATGGAGGATAGCATCTCTATCTTGCGCGGCTTAAAAGATCGCTTTGAGGTTCATCATGGTGTGGGCATTCAAGATAATGCCTTAGTGGCTGCCGCAACCTTGTCGCATCGCTATATTTCGGATCGCTTTCTTCCCGATAAAGCCATTGACCTTGTGGATGAGGCTTGTGCCATGATCCGTACTGAGATTGATTCCATGCCGACAGAGCTAGACGAAGCGACTCGTAAGATCATGCAACTTGAAATCGAAGAAGCGGCTCTTAAAAAAGAAAAGGATCAGGCGAGTAAAGATCGACTAGAAAATTTGAGACGAGATTTGGCCGAATTACGAGAGAAAGCCGCGGCCATGCGGGCACAGTGGGAGTCCGAGAAGAAGGGGATTTCAAAGCTTCAAAAGATTCGCGAAGAAATCGAAAAGACTCGCCAACAAATCGAGCAGGCCGAGCGCGGTTATGATCTTAATAAGGCTGCGGAGCTGAAACATGGTCGCCTACCAGAACTCGAAAAGCAGCTTCAAGTTGAGGAATCTGCGGTATTGAAGCGAAAGGATACGCATCGCTTGCTTCGTGAAGAGGTGACGGAGGAAGAAATCTCTCAAATTGTCTCACGTTGGACGGGTATTCCAGTCTCTCGCTTGATGGAGGGCGAGAAAGAAAAGCTGCTGCGTTTGCATGAGATTTTACATGAACGTGTTATTGGTCAAGACGAAGCTGTTAATCTTGTATCGGACGCCGTCTTACGAGCTAGATCTGGCATTAAGGATCCCCATCGTCCTATTGGATCTTTTATATTCCTGGGACCGACTGGTGTAGGAAAGACTGAGCTTGCAAAAAGTTTGGCGGAGACTTTGTTTGATTCTGAACAGAATCTTATTCGCATAGATATGAGTGAATATATGGAGAAGCATTCCGTTTCTCGTTTGATAGGGGCGCCTCCGGGCTATGTTGGCTATGATGAAGGAGGGCAGCTTACGGAAGTTGTTCGTCGAAAGCCCTATTCTGTCATTCTTTTTGATGAAGTCGAAAAAGCTCATCAAGATGTTTTCAACGTGCTTTTGCAAATCTTGGACGATGGGCGCGTCACGGACTCGCAGGGACGAACGGTAAATTTTAAAAATACGGTCATCATTATGACCTCGAATATTGGTTCGCCATATCTTTTGGAAGGACTGACAGCCAAGGGAGAAATAAAAGAATCCGCGAGGGATTCCGTTATGAAGGAGTTACGTTCCCATTTTCGTCCAGAATTCTTAAATCGAGTGGATGATATTATTTTGTTTAAACCTCTGACGAAGCCTGAGATCACACAGATTGTCGATCTATTGATGGAGTCCGTTCAGAAGCGTTTGAAGGATAAGAAAATCAGTATTCAACTAACGAAGGAAGCTAAAGAGTTTATCGCGGACGCTGGTTATGATCCGGTCTATGGTGCTCGGCCCTTGCGACGATTTTTGCAGCGTGAGCTTGAAACAAAGTTGGCGCGAGGGATCCTTAAGGGAGAAATTCCTGAGGGTTCCGATCTTGAGGTTCGCTTGAAAAATGGCGAACTTGAGTTTAGCCTCAGGACAAAGCTAAAGACTGCCGCGTCTTAGGAGTTGATAAACTTCAAATTATTAAATATAATATAACAATTTCACTGACTTAAATCCGTACAATATCGTATTGATTTCTTCGATCCAGACTCTTATAACAAGGAAGTGAATATTAGCTCCCATGAAGAATATGGATTGCGATGCGCGCTCCAACTCGCTCGTCACTTTGGGCAGGGGCCGCTTTCGGCCTCCAAGATTGCTGAGCGTGAAGGCATTTCGGTGGAGTATGTGAGTAAGTTTATGCATCTGTTTAGAAAAGCAGGCATGGTCAACTCTTTGCGCGGAACCCAAGGAGGCTTCGAGCTTTCGAAAGAACCTCGCGATATCAAATTAAAAGAGATTCTCAGTTCGCTTGAAGTCCATACATGTGATGGAAAAAGTTTTTGTAATCAATTTTCTGGGCAACGCGAGGTTTGCGCCAATTATGAAGAGTGTTCCATTCGGCCCGTCTGGTCGATGATCACTTTTCATCTTGAAAAAATCTTAGAAAGTTTGAGTTTGGCGGATCTCTTGCATCCGGAGGCCTTGGTGAGAAGTAAAATTGAGCAATTGTTTGTGACGGGCCTTCGACCTGTGGATCGAGTGCCAAAAAGGTCTGAAAATTTGAGAGAGAGAAGTTTATGAAGAAGAAACTATTGGAGATTAAAAATCTTTTTGTGAGCATAGAGGATAAGCCCATTCTTAAGGGAGTTAGTTTATGCCTTAATGAAGGGGAAGTTCATGCCCTTATGGGGCGAAACGGTTCTGGTAAGAGTAGCTTGGCCTATACTCTGTTAGGGCATCCTCGTTACCGGGTTGATTCGGGAGTGATTCTTTTTGAAGGCAAAAATATTTTGGAGCTAGCACCCGAGGAGCGTGCCAAAGCTGGTATGTTTTTGGGCTTCCAGTATCCCGTGGCGATTCCAGGTGTAAGTTTGGCTAATTTTTTGCGAACGAGTGCTCGCGCGATGAGTGCGGAGTCTATCTCCGCCAAAGAGATGCGCAAACGCATCGAGGATGAAGCTAAAATTTTGGGAATTCCAAAGGCTTTCATGACACGTTCCATTAACGAGGGCTTTAGCGGTGGCGAGAAAAAGAAGCTTGAAACTCTTCAGTTAAGAGTGTTTAAGCCGAAATTGGCTATATTAGATGAGACCGACTCTGGTTTGGATATCGATGCCCTGCGAACGATCGCCCAGAGTATTGATCAAATGCGGGATGCTAAGCGAAGCCTGCTTTTGATCACACATTATCAAAGACTGCTCAATTATATTCGACCAGATTTCGTTCATATCTTTCTTAACGGACAAATTGTTCAAAGCGGAAAAGAAGATCTCGCTCGCGATCTCGAAGAGAAGGGTTATGAATGGATCGAGCAGGCTAAGGGAGTGGCAGGTTGAATCTCCAAAGCTTAAAATCTATCGATGCCGAGCCCTTTGATCGTCAGGCTGCTCTTCAACTTTTGGGGAGGCTTCAAGTGCCGAGCTTAAAGGATGAGAACTTTAGGTTTACGAGCTTGCCCAACTTGGCATCGTATTTGACGAGCGAGCCGGGGGCTAATGTGGCGGCCTCGAATTTATCGACGGATGTTTTGGATTATCCAGAAGCATTTACGGATAAAGCTCAATCAAGGCTTTCGAGTTGGGATCCTCAGTTGGCTCAAGAATGGGGAGATAAATTTCGGAACTTAGCGTTCTGGCAAAACGACTACCTTGCCGCTTGGGCGGACGCTCATGCTAGGCAATCGAGCGGTATTGATTCTTCGGATGGAGAATCGCGAAGAAGTTTGGAGTTCTTTGAAGGAACGAGAGGCTTATTCAGCCGTAGGCAGGTTCGAGTTCGTGCGGGCGAAAGCATGAAATGGATAGAAATTATGTTGGGCGCCTCGCAAGAGGCGGGGGGACTGATTGTTGGCGTGACCCAGATTCTCGTGGAAGAAAGTGGAAGCTTGGATTGGATTCAGATTCAAGACTGGCCTGAGCAAGCGGAGCATTATGGGCGGTATTTAATTATTCTAGAAAAGAACGCGAGTCTGAAATATCGAGCTATCCACCGTGGGGGCCGAAAGGGCCAAAACCTCATTCGAACCGATTCGGCCGAAGGAGCGAGAATTGATCTGGAAGCAGCCATTCATTTGGATGGTCGCAGGCAGTTTGACTATTGGGTAGATAATTATCATGACGCCGAAAAGACCCAAACTAATGTGCGAGTTAACAGCATCGCCACGGATCAGGCAAAAATTATTTTTAATGCGAATCTAAAACTTTCTTCCAAAGCAAAGGGCACGGAAGCCCGTCAGAAATCGAGAAGTTTTCTGTTGTCGCCTAGGGCTTCGATAGAAGTCATGCCCAAATTAGAAATTGCGATCGATGATGTGAAGGTTTCTCATGGGGCATCCGTTAGCAACTTAGATGAGAATCAGATTTTTTACTTACGCTCTAGGGGGCTTTCGGAGGAGCAGGCTAAGTCATTATTGATAGAAGCCTTTATGCTCCCGACTCTTCGTGCCTTAGGCTCCAATGATGAAGCCCGATATTGGGCGCACAGATTAAACATCTCGTCCGCTGAGGAGACTGATCTATGGAAGTAAGTCCGAAGATGACGCCCGAACTTAATGTGGAGCTTCTTCGAGTGGCTTTCCCTATTTTATCAAATCGTTCGCTTATTTATTTTGATAATGCTGCCAGCCTTCAAAAGCCTGCCGTCGTGATCGATGCCGAAGCTGAGTTTTATCGCAAGCATTACTCCAATGTTCACCGCAGTGATCATCGTCTGGCCCATGAGGCAACGGAAGCTTACGAGAGCGCTCGACAGAAAGTGGCTAGCTATCTCGGAGCTAAAGACAAAAAGGAAGTAATTTTTACAAGCGGAACCACTGACTCCATTAATCTCGTCGCTAATGGATGGGGAGAATGGAGTATTAATGAAGGGGATGAAATTCTTGTCAGTAGACTTGAGCATCATGCCAATTTTGTCCCCTGGCAGCAGCTGGCGATTCGAAAAAACGCGAAGCTTATTATTGCGGAGCTCGATGCCGACGGAAGGCTGTCGGAAGAAGATTTTAAGACTAAGCTAAACAAGCAAACCAAGCTCGTCGCCTTGACGGGGATGAGTAATGTCACGGGCGAGATCATTGATATTAATCATTATGCTCAGTTGGCTAAGAATTGTGGGGCAAAAGTACTTATTGATATGGCGCAGCTCATTGTTCATAGTTCGCCGAAAGATTTTAATTTGGAAAACTTTGATTTTGTGGCCTTTTCTTCGCATAAGTTAGGAGGCCCTACGGGCCTTGGTGTGCTTTGGGGGCGAGCCGATCTTTTAAACGCCATGCGGCCCTACCACTTTGGTGGTGAAATGATTAGTCGAGTGGATGATGAGTCGAGCGAATGGAATGAGATTCCTTATAAGTTTGAGCCGGGAACGCCGCATATCGCGGGTGCCGTTGGTTTGAGCGCGGCTTTGGATTTTTTGGCGAGCTGGGATCAGGAGGTCTTGGCTCAGTACGAAACTTCTTTGGCCGCTTATACGCTAGAGGCTTTATCACAATTGGAGGGTTTGAGAATTTTAGGACCTCAGAGTCTCAGCTCAAGAGGCCCTATTTTTAGTTTTATGATGAGAGGTATCCATGCGCATGACTTGGGAACCTTTTTGGATTCGAAAAGAATATGTGTTCGTGGGGGGCAGCATTGTGCGCAGCCTTTGCACCGAAAGATGAAGTGGTCCTCGAGTTTGCGAGCGAGCTTGTGTTTTTACAATCGACACTCAGAGGTGGACCAATTGCTTGAAGCCCTTAAGGAAGCAATAAGGTTTTTTGATCGGTAGTACGATGATTATGGAAGACCAACAAACAGAAATCGATCTCACAGATCTTTACCGAGACATTATTTTGGATCATCGGCGGGAACCTCGACATTACGGTCATTTGCCGGTCAGCGATTACCAGGCGGATGCTTATAATCCCGTTTGCGGTGACCGAGTTTGTATTCAACTCAAGGTAAACCCCACGAGCAGAAAAATTGAAAAACAAGCCTTTGAGGGAGAGGGTTGTTCGATCTGTATGGCGAGTGCAAGCATGATGACCGAGGAGATTGAAGATATGTCCATCGATCAGGCTTTGAGTCGTGTTCAAGAGTTTAGAGATGCTTTGCAGGATAAGGTCAGTGAGGGGAGCTTTGATGGAGACCTCCAAGCTCTTATGGGTGTTAAGAAATTTCCAGTAAGAATAAAGTGCGCCCTTCTTCCGTGGACCACGCTTAAGGAAGCTTTGGAAAGGGGCAAGCTGTCATGAGTCAGTCTCCACGGCTTGAATTGCTTGAGTGGTTGAAGCCCGTTCAAGATCCTGAGCTTCATATGAGTTTAGTGGACTTGGGCTTGATCTATGATGCGGCCTTAGATGAGGCAGGTAAGGCTTTGGTTAAGATGACCTTGACGAGTCCGGGTTGCCCAGCGGCAGATTATCTTATTCATTTGGTTAAGGAGCGCCTGCTCGAGAAAGAAGGAATTTCGGAAGCTCAAGTGGAATTGGTTTGGGAGCCACAATGGAATCCAGCTGAAATGGCTTCGGAAGAATGTAAGGAAGTTTTGGGTCTATGGTAAGTCAGGAAAGTAATTTTAAGTCCGACTATTCCAAGTATGGTTTTGTGACGGATATTGAGTCGGATCAGATTGCCGCAGGGCTTTCTGAGGGCACGATTCGATTAATTTCGGCGAAGAAGCAAGAGCCTGAATGGATGCTTCAGTGGCGTTTGAAAGCCTATGCTCATTTTCAAAAATTAAAGGAACCAGAATGGGCGAGATTAAACTATCCCAAGATCGATCTTCAGAGTCTCATTTACTATTCGGCGCCTAAAAAAAGGGAACAGCTCAAAAGTTTGGACGAAGTGGACCCCAAACTTTTAGAAACTTATGAAAAGTTGGGCATACCTCTTGTGGAGCAAAAGCGGCTAGCGGGGGTCGCTGTCGATGCAGTTTTTGATAGTGTGTCGGTTGTTACGACTCATCGAGAAAGTCTTGCAAAACTTGGGATTATTTTTTGTTCGATTTCAGAAGCGATGCGAGAGCATCCAGAGCTTGTCCAAAAGTATCTGGGTTCGGTGGTTCCCCATACCGATAATTATTATGCTTGCTTAAACGCCGCCGTTTTTAGCGATGGATCTTTTGTCTATATTCCCAAAGGCGTCAAATGCCCCTTGGACCTTTCGACCTATTTTCGCATCAATGCTCAAAACACAGGTCAATTCGAACGAACTCTCATTATTGGGGAAGATGATAGTGAGCTTAGCTATATGGAGGGTTGTACAGCGCCGATGCGTGATGAGAATCAGCTTCATGCGGCGGTCGTGGAGTTGGTGGCCCTGGACCGAGCGAAGATCAAATATACGACCGTTCAGAATTGGTATTCAGGCGATGAAAATGGCAAAGGCGGAATTTATAATTTTGTTACCAAGCGTGGAGCCTGTCGAGGTCACTCATCGAAGATTTCTTGGACTCAGGTCGAAACAGGCTCAGCCATTACTTGGAAGTATCCAAGTTGTATCTTGGAAGGCGATGATTCGATCGGAGAATTTTATTCTGTAGCCATTACCAATCATCGAATGCAGGCGGATACCGGTACGAAAATGATACATATAGGCAAGAATTCTAGAAGCCGGATCATCTCCAAAGGTATTTCTTTGGGACGGGGCGTCAACTCCTACCGTGGTCTAGTTTACATCAAGCCCGGAGCTGACTATGCTCGTAACTTCACTCAATGCGATTCGCTATTAATAGGTTCAGAATGTGTGGCGAATACCTTTCCCGTTATCCGATCGCAGAACCCGACGGGTATTGTGGAACATGAAGCCACGGCTTCTAAGGTGTCTGAAGATCAGCTTTTCTATCTTAGGTCTCGAGGGATCAAAGAAGAAGAGGCGATCAAATTGATCATTAATGGCTATTGTGATGAAGTGTTGAAGCAGTTGCCGATGGAGTTTGCGATTGAGGCAAATCGGCTTTTGGATTTGAAACTAGAAGGTTGTGTTGGATAGCAACAAGAGTATCTGGACACAAAGGATAGAGGCTTTATGCAGGTCACAAATACAAATGAATTAGCGAGCTTTATGACGGACCTTAAAGAGTGGTCGAAAAATCATTCTTTTGAAATTTTTGTTTCAGGGATTGAATCGGCAGAGCAAACATCGTTTACCGCTTCTGAGTTGATTATTAAATATTCCGAAGTTTTGAAGCGACTAAAGGGTCGCTTGCCCGACACCTTGCCGCCAGCCTTTCGTGACAACTGGGATCGAGCGATTCAGGTTGGTGAAGAGGGTGTTCAAACCGTCGAATATGAAACGAAAAAACGATCCATTTTTTCTTTGGGTTGATAGCCTCGACTAGTGCCATTCGATAGATTCGACATACTCTCTTAATTTGCCGGCTGAGCGATATTTTCGGATGATCGCGTGGCGCCTGAGGTTGCAAAGCATGGATCGAATCTCAAGGGGTTGCTTGGAGTAATGACGCGCACCACCTAAGAGCTCGTGGAAGAGTTTGATGAGATCGTAGACATCGCCATTTATATTTTCTGGTTTTGCTGAGCCCCACCAATGCATATCAATCAATTTGATTTCGAAACCCAAGCCCTGAGCTTTGATCATAATATTATCGGAATGAAGGTCTCCATGATATTCGTTCATTTTATGAATGCTCTCAAGCCCTCGAGCGAGAACATAAAGAAAACTCAGGGCTTGAAAATAATGAAGGCGACGCCCGGCTTGGCGCTTCAAAAACTGGCTTAACAATTCGCCTTCGACAAATTCGGATACCAAAAATGGCACTCGGAATCCATGGTGCCAAATCATTTCTTGAGTATGGTATTTCATCAAGATGGGGCAGTTGCGTAACTTGTGAAGTTTGCGTGACGCGATCTTGAGAGCTTTGTTGTTTGGGTTCCGGTGAGGGTAAAAAAATTTTCCCGCTCGTTCGGCTCCAGATTGTAGCTCGATCATCCGATAGACTTCGCCTTCCCAGCCTTTACCTATGAGAGCCTCAACGCGATATTTCTTGGCTAGAATTCTTCCGGGTTGAAAGTCAAAACTCTCGAGGCGATGGCTTGATTTTCGGCGCTTAACTTTTTTTACCTTTCTCTTTTTGCGCCTAAGGCCGACTTTCTTTTTGGGCTTCCTTTTCACCTATATATTGTACGGCCTTTGTAGGCTCGATATCAATAATATCGGCTTCGACGCGTACCCGGCGACGTCCGGAGGAGAACATTTGTTTCTCTAAGCCTCTCAACTGTTTTCGAGCCTTGATAAAGCCATAAAGAATTAAGGGGAGGCTCAAGATAAGCAGAGGTAATACCAGCATCACGATACCCAAAATTTGGAATGGGTTAAGTCGCTCGGGCATTCTCCTCATTTGAGTCTGAAAAAAATAAAACATTCAGAATGGATATACCCAAAGTTAGGCCGAATGTCGAGCTGGGCGCCTAGGCAGGAGCGTCCTCTTCTTTGGCCTCTTGGTCCAAGAGGGCCATGAGTCTAGAGGAAATGATAGATGGGGAGGTTCCCATCTGGATATCCCGGACCCCAAGCATGATCATATCGTAGTAGATCGTCTCATGTTCATACAGAATATCGAGCTTTCCTCCCATAGGTAGAAAGATAACGTTTGAGGAGGTCACGCCGTAAACGGTTGCGATAAAGGCCGTCGCAATTCCAGGTCCGATCTCATCCGGATTATCGAGGTTCTCCATTACGTGAATTAATCCCAATACCGCGCCGACGATCGCAACGGTTGGAGCGTAAGCGCCCATCTGCTTCCAGAACTTTGCGGTATTGGCATTCAAATGAATTTTGTGACTAACTCGTGCATCCAGAATTTGTGCAACGAGATTTGGATCTAGACCATCCACCGCAAATTTGACGGCTTCTTTCAAGAGTGGGTCAGTAATATTCTCTCTTTCCTTTTCAAGTGCTAACAGTCCATCTTTTCGAGCGATTCCGGCAAGTCGGACAATCTGCTCAACCAAGCCTTCGAAATCCATATGAGATCCGAGAAAAACTTTCTTTGCTTCTTTAAGGGCGCGCATTGATTCTTCAAAAGGAATATTTACAAGCGTCGCGCCAAAGGCTCCACCAATTACGATAAGGGCTGCTGGACCTCCGATCACGGAGCTCAAATGGCCACCTTCAATGACGAGACATCCTATGATACTAAACATCGCCAGAGGAAGACCGATGATGCTGGCTTTTTCCATATGTCTAATTGTACCCAAGATCCATCGCCGGGGCGGCGAAGCAAACCAAAGAAATCAATGTTTTGGCAGCGCGTCTTAATTTCAGATCTTAAGCTTGTTCGTGGATCGAAAGAGTTCTAAATAGGCTTGATGTCACGGGCCGAGTTGTTTTGTCACTCCGTAAATCTACTCCCGGTATTGAGCTATTGTTTCGGGGATCCGAAGGCTGAAGAGCCCGCCTTGGTTTTGGGCGGTGTTCATGGAAACGAACCTGAAGGGGCTATTTTGGCCTATCGATTGATTTCTGAATTTCAAAAGACTTATGTCTATTCGTATCCCTGCGTGGTCATTCCTGAGTTTAACCTAGAGGGATTGATGAGCCTCAATCGGCTCAACGGAAATTCAGTCGATTTAAATCGAAACCTTCCTACGAAAGATTGGAACAAAGAGGCCTTTAATCCCAAGTATCCTCCAGGGCCCTCTGGTAATTCCGAGCCTGAAACCCAGGCGCTAGTAAAATGGATTGATCAGCATCAACCAAGATTTATTTTTAGTCTCCATTCGTTTCAAAATTATATGCTCAATGTAAACGGCGATTGTCGTCAGGTGGCTGAAGCTATGCGAGAGGTTTGTAATTATCCTATCGAAGAAAGTATAGGTTATCCAACGCCTGGTTGCTTGGGAACTTACGCTGGATTAGAACGATCCATTCCGACAATTACTTACGAAATTGAAAGAGGTCTTTCATTGGATAGAATTTGCGACACGCACTTGAAAGCCTTACGGTGCGGCTTTGACAAAATTGAGGAGTTGAAAAGAAAATGATAAAACACGCTGATCTCCAAACTAAAATTCATGACATTTACGAAAAGAAAGTCTCAATCGCTGAACCATCGTCCAAGGAGGCAATAGTGGCCTGTATTGATCTTCTGGATCGCGGCCAAATTCGCGTCGCCTCCAAAGAGGATGGTGCTTGGAGAACGCACTCATGGATTAAAGAAGCTATTCTTTTGTATTTTCAGATTATGCCCATGCAAAAAATGGAAGCGGGCGTTTTAAGTTTTTTTGATAAGATTCCCTTGAAAAATTGGAACGGTGAAGACGAAGTGAGGGTTGTTCCGCACGCCGTAGTTCGAAA
>Ga0066640_10002401_pt1 | contig 11238 bp, 9 predicted proteins | sample CryGeyCG2114_020_2_FD_59505 | JGI IMG/M metagenome (GOLD analysis project Ga0066640, IMG submission 59505) | Groundwater microbial communities from aquifer - Crystal Geyser CG11_big_fil_rev_8/21/14_0.20 | ecosystem: Environmental > Aquatic > Deep subsurface > Groundwater | place: USA: Utah... | reverse complement strand
ATTGCCAATGAAAAAGTCAAAGACAAAAAATCATTTTTGTCTTTGACTTTTTCCGTCAAAATGGTGACCAAGGCCATGACTCCCAATGCCGATGCTTATTTGATCACGACCATTGCCAATGAAAAAGTCAAAGACAAAAAATCATTTTTATTCCCGCCATTATTACAAGATGATGTCCTAAAATTAAAACCCAAAAAAGGCAATCACATCACAGTTTACGTCACATCAGAGTTTACCAACATTTTGGATGTTTTGACTGATGTGGACGCAGAATTTATTGTTTATGGCTTAAACAAAAACAAAAAAATCAAGAATATCACCATGAAAAAATTCTCTCGCGAAGGCTTTATCGAAGATCTTCGCAGTTCCAGGGCGATCATCGCTAATGCCGGGTTTACTGTCATCAGTGAAGCCCTTTATTTCGGCAAACCATACTTGGCTATACCTGTAAGCAAACAATTTGAACAGATTATCAATGCCATTTATATTGATCGGCTCAAGATCGGGGAACACCATGAAAAATTGACCGCCAAAATCGTGAACAATTTTTTGACTCATGTTGATGCTTACACTCAAAATCTGAAACAGTACAAGAAATCCGGCAATTCGGAACTATTAAAAAAACTGGATACTTTAATCAAAAAACTGGTTTGATTTTATGACACCTAACATCTTCGAACAATTCAACATCGAAAAAGATTTCAAACTCGCCGACCCAGACCATCAGCGCCAGTATTTAGAGCTACTCAGAAAAGTTGAAATATTCGCCGCCGACCGTTCATTCGAAGAGTTGAATGATGATATTGAATTTATGAAATTAGTCATTGAATTATTAGACAACATAAAAGCGTGGATTGATGAAGAGGTTACAATAAAACAAGAAGAAGATAGTGGTCGTGAGATCTGGGATTATAATAAGTTACAACAATGGGTTGAATCCGATCTTGGTCGTCTGGGTGCTTATGACTATACACTACGTAATTTTGATAATGATGGCAGCAATATTATTTATTTGGGAGATAGGTTTGACTTAAAACGGACTCCAATAACCACTTTACCTCCCAATTTACATGTCATAGATATTTTTCTTGAAGACTGTGCACAATTAAGTAAAATTCCTTCCGGAATGTCTGTGAAAAGAGCAATTGTAATTAGTAATTGCCCCAAACTAAAATTCATTGGACAGATTAATGTGGATGGGGATTTGCACCTCAATAACCTTCCTGATGTTAAATTTTTTAATGATGACAGTACAGTAAAGGGTATTGTTTATATTTATTCTAATGTGCCACAAAAAATAACTGATCAGTTAGATTACATGCAAAAAACAGGAAAAATCGGTGCTATTATCATGAGAAACCAACACTAAACTATGAAAATTAACCTAGAACAATTTGGCATCCAGAAAGACTATGAGCTCAAAGACGCTGACCATCAGCGCCAATTTTTAGGGTTGCTCAAAAAAGTAGATACAAGTTACAAATCATTTGAAGCATTAAATTATGATATTAAGTTCATCACATCGGTGATCGAATTATTAAGTAAAATAAAAGCGTGGAGTAATGAGGAAATTATGCTTGAAATTGAAAATAAAAACCAAAATAACCACTGGGATTTTGATCGAATTTTGCTTGGGCCATTAATCAGGTCGGGCATGAATCAGTTGTCAGTTGGGTAGGTTATATGTTTACCAATACCGAAGAGGGGGATATTATTGCGAAGAGAAGTCTAATTTTACGCCATTCCGCAAAATTCTATATCCCCCCAAGGCTCTCATTTATTAGTAATCTTGACTTGGTCGGATGTGAATTCCTTGAATCTTTGCCTGAGCAATTAATAGTCAGGGATACACTTTTCCTTGATAAAGGTTGCAGTGATCTTGTTCGGTCCCAGGCTGATGCGTTCAAGAAAAATAACCAAATAGGTGACTTACAATACATCTAGTCAATTAGAACAAATTGAGATCGCTTCAAATTATAAGTTCAAAAACACAGACCACTGACCCAAACAGCATAATTCACGGGGATTTGTTTGTGGGCGAAGGTGTGTCAGCCAAGCTCTATCAAAAACTTGAACAAATGAAAAAAACGGGAACATCAAAGGCAATATTGTTCCACAGTCTTGATTTTATTATTGGGGCAATTTTGCTATAATATAGTCAAATATGCCAATTGAAACAATCGGTTATAAAACAACAGAACCAGTTCCTGAAACCGGGGAGCCAATCGTTCTGAAAAAGCCATCCAAAAAAGACATCAGAGAGATACTATATCGCCGCGATGCTGACAAGTTGCTCAGAACCAATCGCGCCGTTTTTAGTACACTGGCAGGCGACACCAGTCTGGACTTCCAGGTCGGATCTGATGGTGGTTTTTATATTGATTTTGCCGCCGGTAAAGTCAATCTAGGATTGGATTTTTGGGAAATGAAAGAAGACGGAGTGACCGATGAACAGCTCTTGTGGGGCTGGGGTCATGAGCTTGGTCATTTTTGGGACTTGCAGGACGATCCGGAGGGTTTGTTAATCAATTTCAAACGTATGCGCGAAGTCGCCCGAAATATTGCCCCCAAAGCCAGAGCCATCCTTGAAAAAAAGACTGACAAGCTGCCCGCTTGGATGGACAAGGTAGAGCCAGTCAACCCCGAAAAGCCAGATGGTGAAAAAATGTCAGGTTTAGATTTTTATATTTACAAACAAATACATACCTTATACAACTGCCTTGATGATATTTACGTCAACAAGCGAGTTGGTCGCAAACTGCCTCAATACTTGATCGAGGGCACCGATGATAAAGGTACTCCGTATCAGAGTGCGCCGGTCAAAGTGATGTATCGCGATCATTTGTTTCCCACGAACCGAGACAAAAGAGGTGAGGTACCTGAACCGGGCAAGCCCTACAATATTATCGATTTACCCCGATCCAAACAGTTGCCATATTATTTGCTGCGTCGCCGCATGGTGCCCGATCAAAATATAATTATCAGTAATGAAGTTGAACAGGCTATCACCACCCCGGTGATTGGTGATGTTACTATTGAGCAGTTAGTAGAAACGCTAACCACGCCTCAGATTGTTGACGGCAAAGAACAAAATAAGGCTTCAAAACGCTATCATTATTACCAATCGGTGATTGAACCAAAATTTCTTGAGTTTTTAATTCAAGATTTCGAAGATATGCCACCACCAGAAAAACCAGAAGATTTTGATAAAGGTGATGGCGAGCCGGGTGAAGGGGATCCTAGTGATGCCGAGCCGGGAGAAGGTGACCCGAGTGATGCTGATCCAAAGGAAGGTGATGGTGAACCCGGCAAGGGAGAGCCCAAAGAGGGAAAAGGTGGCAAAAAATCCAACGATCCTTGGGGTGACAAAAATCCATCAACCCCAACCAATCCGATCGATGAACAAACCATTGAGGATTTTCTCAAACATCGTGAAGAACAAAAAAAGAAAGATGTTTTGGAAAAATATAGAAAGAAACAAGCTGATCAATTGACGCCAGGGGAGCGAGCTCAAAAGGCCACTCGTGACGCTGACAAAAGTTTTGCTCAAAAGCATGATATCCCACTGAAAGCGATGCGGGAATATCGTCAATTGACTGAGCAGGTTGAAGGTCAAAAGGAACGATTGGCTGCTTTATTTGAAAAAGTTATTGTCAAATTGCAAAAACAAATTGAGATGGCCTGGGAGCGTTACTATACCAGTGGACGGTTTGACACTCAGAAATTTGTCAATAAATATGGCGCTCTCATGGCCAGAAAAGAGACATTATTATTTATTCCATTTGATAATTTACCGGTTCACGAGCGTCGTCAGTTTATCGAAAAATTAAAATTCAAACCAGACGAATTTCGTTTTAGGTTTGTTTTGGATAATTCCGGCTCCATGGGCGGTCCAAATATCAACGCCTTAAAAGCGATTGTCGTCGCCTTTATGGAGTCTTTTGCCACTTTTGAAGATAAAGTTGAACGTCTGTTCAAGATTCACAGCTTCAAACAACCGCCACTCAGTGTCAACAGCCAGGTTATTTTATATGGGAATGAGGATCGCAGTCGCCAAGTCAAACCGCTTCGTGCTACCAAGACAAAAAAAATTGACAAAGAGCAAGAGCGAGTGGCTAGGATCAAAGCTTTTTCAGCGATTGACGCCAAGGATGGTGCTACTTATGATTCTCCGGCTTGGGATATTGTGATTGATACAATTTCTCCCGACGATGAAAAACGGATCAAGAGTGGCGAACTGATAGATATTGCTGTCGGTATTACCGATGGTGGGAGTGATTCGGAGCAAGCCACCAGAGACAATCTAGCTGTGATTGAAAAAAAGGGCGTCGTCAGTCGTGGGTTGCAAATTGTCGACAAGCCAGATCTGGAGAAATTCGATTCTACAGACGACATGAAAATTTTTGATCGTATTTGGGGCGCTCAAGGTGAACGTATTTTTGATATTGAAGAGCTTTATGGTGTGATGGAAAGACTGCTGGAAGCGATTATTACCAGCGTCGATTTTACCTGCGAAGTCGACTGACCTCTACTACAAGGTCCAAGCTATAAGCTAAAAGCTAAACACTCCTAACTCTTCCTTCCCGCTTCCAACCACTATTATCCAACATTAATTATTCTCAATCACATATTACTAAAAAAAAAATTATATGGCAGACGAAAAACATCTTGAAAAAGGTAAAAAACGAGCCGCTCGGACTCTTGAGGCGGCTCGTCAAAAAGCCACCAGCGGCTTTGAAAAAGATTATACTGATATGGCAGTTCTGGAAGCTAGCGACCCTGAACAGTGGTTGGCATCAGAGACCAATCTCGAAGAGAGTGAAAAATTATTTTCCGAGCGGGAAAAATTCTTTTCCGATTGGCACAATATCCGTAGTTACTTGACATCTAGTTCCGAGGTTGTTGGTTCCAAGACATTCAAACGAAATTTAACCCTCCAACGCCTTGAGGAAACTGAGCCTGATGACTGGACCCAGTTTATTGATCGGCCAAAGATTCTGACAGAAGTTAAGCAGAGTCTCAAAAAACGCTTGGCCGAAGGCAAGGTTAGGGCTCCACGTTCATTTCGCCGACCAGGGCATAAATCGAATAATGATAATGGCTTAGAACTCTTGATTGAATTACAAAGTCGAGCCGTTGAAACAACAATGATTGATCAGTTAAAAAAACTAAAGGAAAAACGTGAGCAAACCCGGTTGCATGGTTCATCTGAGAAAACTACAGATGGGAATTCACCATCTTACGCCACGGAAGTCAGAGATATGATGAAGTATCGTTTTGAAGAAGTGGTGGCGGCTGAAAAGAACTTACAAAAATTTGATCGTGACTTAAATGAAATTGAATTCAAAATTTATTATGCTGCCGGTCAGTTACCCGCATTGGTCGGCGCTTATCAGGCGGAGTATAAAATTAAACGACAGGAACTCACAGACTATTTGCTTGCAAATCCCGAAGCCTATGTTTTGACCGCCTATGAAAAGATGATGACCATGAAGCAAGCGTTTGATGATCGGGGTAAAATCGTTGAAACCCCATATGTTCAGGAAAAGATGACTGAAATTTTGAGTATTGTCCAAGAGGGACGACCGGCCTTCATTCATGGTGAGCTCGGTAGTGGTAAATCAGAAGTCGCCAAGCATCTATGTCGCAAGGTCTTGAGCCAACCGCATGTTGATCGTTGGTTGATTGATCACCACGATCCATCAGTTGAAGTAAAACAGGCTCGTGAAGCATGGAAACAGGATTGGCAGGTGGCAATTAAAAACCTTGAACATGCGGCAAAAGAAAATACAAATTCAAGAACAAAGTTAATTAAGATGCTTCAAGCATTCAAGCATAGATCTCCAGAGGATTATGTAGACGAGAACATAAGATTTAATGATGATGGAACAGTTGAAATTTCAGAGTCAGCTTGGCGCAATAATCCGTTTGTCAATTCAGACAAGGTGACTCCTCCAGTTAACAATGGATATATTGATTTGGCGCAGGCTGTTTTTAAGGCTAAATTCAAAGAGTGGTTAGAAAATAATCCCGAACCAAAAGTCGACAAAGAAAGTTATGATAGATGGGAAGTAGCCCTTGAAGAACAAAGAGAGCCGATCATAGTTTCCGGTCACAAAGGGTTGGAAACAGACACCTTCTTTGGTGGTATCAAAGTTGAAAAGGTTGAAGAGATGAACCCGGAAGAGGCTGAAGCTTGGAAAAATAGCAGGATGGCCGCATTTAGAGAAAAGCACAAAGATTTGAATGCAAAAGAGTTGGCAGAGCGAGTTGAAAACTATGATTATTTTATTGATACATATCTCGATAAACCGGTCGAGACTCGAGGTTACTTGGGCAAACTTTATCGGGCTATGGCCGATGGTCGTCCTCTGATTATTGACGAAATGAATGCTATTCCTCACCATGTTTTGGTTGCTCTTAATGATTATTTGACTCTCAGACCAGGGGATACAGTCACTCCAATAGTCGATGAGTTGCCTCCATTCAAAGTCAAAGAAGGCTTTGTTGTAATCGGTACCGGGAACTGGCGTCCGGATGATACCGATTTCTTTGTTGGCCGTCAAAAGTTAGATCCTGCTTTCTTGTCTCGTTTTGGTTTAGTTAGTTATGACTATCTACCCAATGGTCGAGATTTCGGCTCCATGGTTTCTACTCCCGATATGTCCCCCGAGCAATTGGAGGCTCAAAACCAGGCCAGACAAGGCAATGAACTCTATCAGATGATGATTGTTCGATTGATTAATCGCTATGGCGGATTGGAGCTGCCAGAAGGCTCAGCTGATCAAATTATGAAATTAACAGTCGTTGCTCGCCTGATCCAGGATGTCAACAGCGGTATGATGAGTGGTGATATGAGTGTCTACAAAATGATCGGTGCTAATACTGAAACCAACCCCGAAGAGCTACTACAGGAAAATGTTTTATCTTTACGCCATTTGATTCCAATTATTCAAGAATGGAAAGAGGAGGGGTTCCGACGTAGTCTGGATGATTATGTCTTCATGCATTATGTCGCCAGATCCAAAGCTCGACCAGAAGAAATGCTTTATCTTTACCAATTACTGCAGATTCAAGGCCAGTTTTTCCCCACTGATAAAGGGTGGCCTGATTCCAGAAACGCTGATAGTCACAAGAGTATTGTTGGCTACAATATTGTTCGCAAAATGTATGGTGTTGACAGTTTGACCGGACGAAAGGATGTCAAGGCTATCGTGGAAGATGGCCGGCCGGCAAATGCTTTCATGTCATCGCTACAGGTAATCGAAAAATTATTTGGTAAAGTACCTGTTAGGAAAGAGATTCGTTTACCAAAAGACAAACCGGAAGTTGCGCCGGTTGAAGCCCCCAAGAAACATCGTTCTCCCATGGAACAGCTTGAACTTGATCGTGTTCGGAAGGCATTGGCTAAATCGGTGAGTCGGTTTGAGGAGATTCCGCCAGATAAACGACTAGAAGCTAGCGGCCAGCTCAGTGGTTTTATCGGGCAATTCGCTGATAAGTATGTGACAGTATACCCCCCTACAGATACCGCTCTCGCTACCGACACCAAGACAGATACTGAAGCTGCCTAACATTTTTATATAAACAGAATTAAAGCTGCTTTGTTCACCGCAACTTTAATTGTTTAGTTTTAAATATTTATGAAACATTCCAGCCAAATTAATTTTTCCGAAGTCCTGCATATGGCTTCGAGTTTTAAATTTAATGATGCAGACAAATAACGGCATTTTGATCTTCAACTGAAACGCCTGGAATCAATGATGGTCGGTCAAACGTTTGATCAGTTGACGGAGAATACGGAATTTATGTCTTTTTTAACCGAATTTTTGAATCAGGCTGTCGATGCCGCCAATGAACAAAAAAATACTGAACAGACAGATCAATCATGGGATTTAGACAAAATTAGAAAATGGTTGCTTGAAATACATCTGACCGAGGAAGATAATATTGATGATTTTATCCGAAGGAGCATTTCTTTTGATAAAGATGGTAATATTGTGTTTATTGGTGGTTTTCCTCTCGATAGCTTAGATTTATCCTCTCTTCCTCCTAATTTGTTTACTGTCCTCGGTATTCTAGATATAAATAACAACCCTAATCTCAAATCTTTGCCCGAAGCGCTAGGGCGTGTTTCGGATTTGCGGTGTAACAATTGCGGTCTTGAGGCGTTACCTCCGGGGTTGGTTGTCGAGCGAAAATTGATTTGTGATAATAATAACTTGCAAACCCTTCCATTGGGCATCAAGGAGGTGACTCACCTCAGTTGTAAAAACAATAAACTGAAAGAATTACCGCCATTCACCAAGGTAGTAAAGAAGCTTGATTGTAGTGGTAATGAATTAGATGCGTTACCTAACGAGCTGGATGTTTGGGCGTTGGATTGTCGTGACAACCCATTAAAGAATTTGCTCATGGATTTATTTGTTTCTGGCACGTTAATAATTTCAGAGACAATCAGTGATCACGTGCGTCAACAAATTGAGCAAATGGTCAAAAACGAGCAGATCGCCGACGTTCAATATGTTTAATTTTTCAAAAAACGCAAATGTTTGAAGTTGTTAACAATATAAAACAAAGTGTCTCCGAGCTTGATATCTCCGATGGGCTTAGTTTTGAATTGGACGCAGTCATGACTGAGATTGATCGGTTGATTGGCGATCGTGAGTTTGATGACCTCAATGATGATGTCGTATTTTTGGCTCGGTTTAGTGATCTTCTCAACGAGGTTTTAGATATTTATTCCAGACCTGAAATTGACAATGCCCTGGCCAAAAAGAGATATTTTGATTGGCTCAAGGCCAATAATTACGGCAAAGAGGACATTGAAAATCATTTGGAAGACGCCCAGTTCGAAGAGGGGAAGATTGTTTGCCGATATTTTGAATTAAATGATAGTGATTCCGCCACCACCCTGCCAGATGGGATCGTGATCGATTCTCTTCAATTGAGGCTCAACACTTCTTTTACTACTTGGCCCGCAGATATAAAAATTACCTCCACCCTAGATATCAACCAATCTACCAGTTGCCAGTCCCTACCAGCTGGATTGGATTTGATTACTCTCAATATTGCTAACAGTGAGGTTCGTTCAATCCCGTTAGACACCAAAGTCTCGAATCGCATCAATGCACGCGGCACATTTATTCAGAGTTTACCTTCTGGTTTAAACTTAGTTTCACTTGATGTGGCTTTTTCTCATCTAGATATTCTACCCGATGATTTGGTTGTTATGGACTCACTAGATATTTCTAATACCAAGATAAGTTCAATCCCAAATGACACACAACCATCAGAGTTCTATGCCAATCAGACCAACATGACTTCGGTTCCAGCTCACTTGAGTGGTGCTCAAAAAATTATTATGGCCGGATCACAAGTTATGACCGTGCCAGATGGGTTTGAGTGTGATCATTTAGACATTGCCAATTGTCCGATCGAAACTTTACCAACAACGTTGAATGTTAGAATATTAAATATTACTGGTACAAATATAAAAAAATTACCACCAAAATTAAAATTAGAAAAATTATACGTGCGAGGAACACGCATTGGGCGGTTGCCAGACGATGTTCAGATATCAGAGACCATTTATGTAGATAAAGACTGTTCTCCGGCGTTGAGAAAACAAATAATTGAACTTCATCAAAAAGGTCAAATTGCTCATTATTATTTCTTATGACAGAAAAATTTAATCTAAAACAAGCCATAAAACAAGTTTCCGGTTTTGAATTTGGTGATCCAGATAAAGATAGAGAGTATCAACAGCTTTTGATCAAGTTGAACTCTATTGTTTCCAATATGTCGGTAGAAGAGTTTTTTGACAGTGTCAATGACATGGCACAATTCCAAGCGCTTCTTGATCGTATCGTGGAATTAGTTTCCGGAGAGAGTGATGCTGAAAATTTGGCGAGTATATTGGCTTGGGCCGAGAGCCAACTACAGCTTGATGACGTGGCCGCATGGGTCGATGAAACATTTGAGTTTGAACATGGTGACATTATTGTCCGTGATGGCGTGTTGTCTTTATCCCGGCAAGCGTTATTGACTGTTATCCCTTCTGGTTTGAAAAATTTAGAAATTTTGTCTTTGTTCATGTGCCCGGCCATTGATTCTCTCCCTGCCGGAATGATGGAATTAAAAAAATTGGCTATAGAAAATTGTCGTAGTTTGGTTTCCTTCCCGGAACCGTTCAATCGTCAGGTCAAGGTTTTCATTGGTGGTGAGGCTGATCCTTCTTTACAGCGTCAGATCAAACAGTATGAAGCAGACAAAAAAATTGCAAAAGTAATCGAAATTTAATATGCCGGAAGTAGCATTCAACATCGAGAAAACAATAAAAGAGATTTCCGATTTTAAGTTTGACGAACAGGCCGACCAAAAGAAACTTTCTCGCATGATTATAAAGCTGGAAGCAATGATGGCTGGCAGATTATTCGATGATTTGAATGATGATATCAACTTTTTAACCGCATTGCTTGAGTTGATTTGTTTTGTAAATGAAGTGCAAGAAATTAGTCCGGAAAAGGTCAAGCAAGATATTTTGGCCTGGAACGAAAAGCATTTCCCCTGGCAAACAGATGAAGAGAGAGAGGATTTTATTGATAAGTATTTAGTCTTCGATGAGGATCAAATTATTTTCAAGAAAGAGATAATTCTGCCAAAAAGAGATCTTTATGATGGCGATTTTATTCCTCACGTTACTCTAATTAGAGGACAGGTTAATTTAGTTCAAAACAATTTTACCACTTTACCATCTGGATTGATTGTGGCCAATGATCTTGATATAACTGGCAACAGATTCCATCAATTACAAGCTTTGACGGTGGTCGGCAAAGTATCGGCCAAAGATAATCCAATCACTACCTTGGGTAAAGAGTTGACTGTTGATGGCGAGTTGTTGGTAGATGGCGAAAAATTGTCACTGATATATGACGATGTAATGATTCGTACGTTGAAAGCCGGACACAAACTTTCGAGAAGAGTCGCCAATAGAATAAAAAAACTTAAAGTAGCTGGGAAAATAGGCTAATACTTATGTCAAACATAAAATCACAATCAAATATTCGCGAAATCATGATCATGGCCAATGATTTTAAATTTGAAGACCGGGACAAACAGCGAACATTTGATCGTATGTTAATAAGGGTTGAAGGGATGATAGGCGGTCGATCATTTGAAGATTTGGATGAAGACGTAAATTTTCTAGGTGCTTTGTTGGAGTTGATCGATTTAATC
>Ga0066640_10002399_pt1 | contig 11243 bp, 4 predicted proteins | sample CryGeyCG2114_020_2_FD_59505 | JGI IMG/M metagenome (GOLD analysis project Ga0066640, IMG submission 59505) | Groundwater microbial communities from aquifer - Crystal Geyser CG11_big_fil_rev_8/21/14_0.20 | ecosystem: Environmental > Aquatic > Deep subsurface > Groundwater | place: USA: Utah... | reverse complement strand
GGTTTACACTTGCTAGCTCATTTAGTTTTTGTATTGGTGTTAAACCATCCATACCAAGCCATCTATGTCTCTTTTAGTAATTCTGTCACAACTGAAGCTATAAAAATTCTATTGTGAAGCCCTAAATCTAAATGATACTTCCTTTACTGTGGATAACTTGGTGAGAATTTGCTAATATTAGCCACTCAATTTTATAATTTGACAAAATTTTAATTATTCGAATTAATAATATTGGCTTAGACTAGCCAATATTACTACTTTTTAGCCCAAACCCTTGACGGATGAGCCTAAATGAGCTAATATATACTCATGTTTTTTGGGGGTAAGCACGCAAATTTTAGGTAAATAACATGGTTTAGCTCGTCCACACACGGTGGAGGAGATTTTTTTGTGCCCAAAGACCTTTCGTTCTCTGTCAGTATAAAAATAAATTTAATATAACTTTAACTTTTATATAAAACTATGCCAATACACCCATTAGGTGAGAGAAAATACTTCGCCCCCAATCTCGATGCAATGCCCTTACCGGATCTTACTCAATTACAGAAAGATTCGTACAAGTGGTTCTTTGATGAAGGTATTAAGGAATTGTTTGAAGAAATAAATCCTATTAGCGACTACATTGGTCGTAACCTAGAGCTTTACATGATGGATTATTATCTAGATGATCCTAAATTTGATGAATTAACAGCTCGTGATAGAAATATTACTTATGAGGCTCCACTACGTGTTAAGGTAAAGTTAGTAAATAAAAAAACAGGAGAAATTAAAGAACAAGAAATCTATCTTGGTGATTTTCCTTTAATGACTAATAAAGGCACCTTTATTGTTAATGGTGTTGAAAGAGTCGTTGTGTCCCAGCTTATTAGATCGGCTGGTGCTTTTTTTACTTCAAATTTATATAGGGGTAAGAAATTATATGGTGCAAAGATTATTCCTAATCGTGGTGCTTGGCTTGAAATTGAAACAGAATCTAATAATGGAATCTTTGTAAAGATAGATAGAAAAAGAAAAGTTGCCGTTACAGCTCTATTACGTGCCTTTGGTTATGGAACAGATCAAGAAATTTTAAATCTATTTTCAGATATTGATCAAGATGCTGTTACTAAATATTTAGGAGCAACTTTAAAAAAAGATACATCTAAAAATGAAGAGGACGGTTTAATTGAAGTATACAAACGTATTAGGCCGGGAGATTTAGCTACAGCAGATAATGCTCGTAGCCTTATTCATGCTATGTTCTTTAATTTTGATAGATATGATTTTGGTCCAGTTGGACGCTATAAATTAAATAAACGTTTCGATACCAATTATCCAATAGACAAACAAAATAGAGTTTTACTAATAGATGATTTGGTTAGAATTATTAAAGAAATTATTAGACTAGATGTTACCCAAGAAGATGCTGACGATATTGATCACTTAGGTAATAGACGTATCAGGGCTATTGGTGAATTAATACAGAATAAATTCCGCATTGGTTTGGCTCGTATGGAAAGAATTATCAGAGATAGAATGAGTACTTTAGATATTCATACTTTAACTCCAAACCAACTTATTAATGCTAGACCGGTTATTGGTACTATAAAGGAATTCTTCATGAGTTCTCAATTGTCTCAGTTCATGGACCAAATCAATCCATTGTCCGAGCTTGAACACAAACGTCGTTTGTCTGCTATGGGACCTGGTGGTTTATCTCGTGAAAGAGCTGGTTTTGAAGTTCGTGATGTACATAGAACTCACTATGGACGTATTTGTCCGATTGCTACACCAGAAGGTCCAAATATTGGTTTGGTGGGACAACTATCTTCTTATGCCAGAGTAAATAAATATGGTTTCATTGAAACTCCATATAAGAAAGTAGTTCACGATCCAAAGAACAACGGTGTAGATGCTATTGGTTATACATTAAGAAAAGACCTTCAAGATCCAGAAACAGGAAAGGTTATTGTTAAAGAAGGCGTTAAGGTTGATGAAAAATTAGCAACCAGTTTAGCTACTAATGATAAGATAAAGAAGATTCCTGTTGTTCCTACAGTTACCAATGAAATAGAATATGTAGATGCTTTCACAGAGGAAAGAACAACCACTACAGCTGCAACTACAGCCACGGACGATAAGGGGCACTATGTAAATGCTTATGCTGAGGTTCGTCGTAATAGTCGTCCTTCATTTGAAAGAGTTGAAACAATAGATTATATGGATGTTTCTTCTTACCAAATCATTAGTATATCTACAGCTTTAATTCCATTCATTGAAAATGATGATGCTGTTCGTGCATTGATGGGAACAAACATGCAACGTCAGGGCGTTTCTGTTATCAAACCACAAACTCCAATTATTGGTACTGGTATTGAAAGAAAAGCGGCTCTTGATTCTGGACAAGCAATTGCTGCCATAGAAGACGGTGAAGTTGTTAAAGTTCAGTCCAGCTTAATACAAATAAAACCAAAAGATGGTCACACACAAGACTATCCTTTAAATAAATTCATGCGTTCTAATGCTGGTACTTCTATTAACCAAAAACCACTCGTTAATGTTGGCGATAAAGTTGTCAAAGGTGAAGCTATTGCTGATGGCGCCTCTACAGAACATGGCGAACTAGCTTTAGGACAAAACATTCTAGTCGCCTATATGACTTGGGATGGCGGAAACTATGAGGATGCTATTTTAATTTCAGAGAAAGTTGTTGAAGAAGATAGATATACATCTATTCATATAGAAAATTATTCAATAGATATTCGTGACACCAAATTAGGGCCTGAGATTATAACTAAGGACATTCCAAATGTTGGTGAAGAAAAATTAAAAGATTTAGACGAGGAAGGTATTATCCGTATTGGTGCTCAAGTTTCTTCTGGAGATATTTTAGTTGGAAAGATTACGCCAAAGGGTGAGACTGAACTTTCTGCTGAAGAAAAATTATTAAGAGCTATCTTTGGAGAGAAAGCCAAGGATGTTAGAGATACCTCTCTATATCTAGAACACGGTGAACACGGTAAAGTTATAAATATTAAAATATTTTCAAGAAAGAATGGAGATAAATTACCAGCTGGAGTTATTAGATCAGTTCAAGTTACAATTGCTCAACTAAGAAAAGTTCAGGTTGGAGACAAGATGGCCGGCAGACACGGTAATAAAGGTGTCATTTCCAGAATAGTTCCAGTTGAAGATATGCCTTTCCTAGAAGATGGCACGCCAGTAGATATTATTCTAAATCCACTTGGTGTTATTTCTCGTATGAACTTGGGGCAGTTAATGGAAACTCATTTAGGACTGGCTGCTAAGAAATTAGGTTACAGAGTAGCAACACCTGCGCTTAATGGTGTAAAGGCTGAACAGATTGCTGAAGAGCTAAAGAAGGCTGGTTATCCAGAAGATGGTAAATTACAACTATATGATGGTCGCACGGGCAAACCTTTTGATAAAAAGACCACAGTCGGAATTACCTATATGCTTAAGCTTAATCACTTAGTTGAAGATAAGATTCACCAACGTTCAATTGGACCATACTCTCTTGTTACACAACAACCTCTAGGTGGTAAAGCACAATTCGGTGGTCAGAGATTCGGAGAAATGGAAGTCTGGGCCTTAGAAGCTTATGGCGCAGCTCATGCCTTACAAGAAATTCTAACTATCAAATCCGATGATGTTCCTGGTAGAAGCAAGGCTTATGAATCCATCATTAAAGGTGAACCTATAGATAAAGTTAATATACCTGAGTCATTTAACGTTCTTGTAAGAGAACTTAAAGGTCTTGGTCTTGATGTGGATCTAATCAAAGACAAGAAAACTAAAAATGATAAGGGTAAAACAGAAGATGAAAATTCAGAAGATGCAGATGATGAGAGTGAAACAGAAGAAGTTGAATCAAAATAATAATCATAAATATTAAACTTATATAATATGCCTACTCCATCATCAACAAAAACCACTTTTATTCCGCAGACAGCAACGAATTTAGAATTTGATTCTATCAAATTAAAAGTGGCTAGTCCTGAAATTATTCACAAATGGTCTCACGGTGAAATCCTAAAGCCAGAAACAATTAATTACCGCACACAAAAACCTGAAAAAGATGGTCTGTTCTGTGAAAAGATATTCGGACCTTCAAAAGATTGGGAATGTTATTGTGGTAAATACAAACGTATTCGTTATAAGGGAATTGTTTGTGACAAATGTGGCGTTGAAGTAACACGTGCCATTGTTAGACGTGAACGAATGGGCCACATTGATCTATCTACTCCAGTTACACATATTTGGTTTCTTCGTGGAATTCCATCACGCATTGGTTTGGTTCTAGATATGTCCAGTCAAGAATTAGAAAAAGTTGTTTACTTTGCTTCTTTTGTTGTAACAGATGTTGATGAAGTTCTTAGAGAGCAAACAATGGAACAATTAAAGACTGAGCTTAAATCAAAAAATAAAAGTATTACTAATGAGTTTGACCAAAAGATCAATCAGGTAAACAAAGATAAGGCAGATAAATTAAGTAAGGCTAAAGATGACAAGGTAAAACAAAAGATTGAAAGCGAAGCTTTAGATCAAATACAAATAATTGAAACTGGTAAAGAAGATAAACTTAATCATTTACAAGAGGCTGCCGATAGAGCTAAAAAAGAATTAAGAGACCTTAAGATTAATCAAATTATTTCTGAAGCTAAATATCAAGACCTATCAATGAAGTATGGTCATGTATTTACTGCAAATATCGGAGCTGAGGCAGTTAAATATCTATTATCTAGAGTAGATCTGAATAAACTTGAAGAAGAATTAAAAGAAGAAAAAACTCAGGCCATTCCTTCTAAATTAAAAAAGATTACCAAACGATTAAAGTTAGTTAAAAATTTAATCGCCAATGAAATCCGACCCGAGTGGATGATAATGACAGCTATTCCTGTTATACCACCAGATTTAAGACCTATGGTAGCTTTGGATGGCGGACGTTTTGCAACTTCAGATTTGAATGATTTATATAGACGTGTAATCAATAGAAATAATAGATTAAAGCGTCTAAAAGAACTCAATGCTCCTGAAATCATTCAAAGAAATGAAAAGAGAATGTTACAGGAAGCTGTTGATGCTTTAATAGATAATAATGCTAGAAGAAGTAAAACAGTTACTGCCTCAACCGGACAGAAGCGCACACTAAAGAGTATTGCCGACATGTTAAAGGGTAAGCAAGGACGTTTCAGACAAAATTTGCTTGGTAAAAGAATTGACTACTCTGGTCGTTCAGTCATTGTTGCTGGTCCAAAATTGAAGATTGAAGAATGTGGTATTCCAAAAATAATGGCCTTAGAATTATTTAAGCCCTTTGTAATATCTCAACTTATAAAAAGAGAGCTAGTCCATAACGTACGTTCAGCAAACAGATATATAGAACAAGACAATCCAGAGGTTTGGGATATTTTGGAAGGCATTACAAAAGAATCATATGTCATGTTAAATCGTGCTCCTACCCTTCATCGTCTTGGTATTCAAGCTTTTAAACCAAAGCTAATTGAGGGTAAGGCTATTCAGATTCACCCTATGGTGTGTAAAGCTTTCAATGCTGACTTTGATGGAGACCAGATGGCCGTGCACGTACCTCTAACTGAAGAGGCTAAAAGAGAAGCTGCCGAAATAATGCTTTCTACAAAGAATGTATTAAAACCAGCCACCGGACAACCAGTTATGTCAGCTGACCAAGATATCGTCTGGGGTAGTTATTATTTAACCTATGACAGTGGTCCTAAATCTGAAAATGTAAAAGTCTTTACTGACTTCAATGAAGCAAAGATAGCTTATGATTTAGAACACATTTCATTACATGAAATAATTAAAGTTAAAGTAGATAAGAAGATTGAAACAACAACGGTTGGTAGATTAATATTTAACTCTATACTTCCTAAAGAAATTGAATTCACAAATAGAGCCTTAACTTCAAGTGACTTAAGAAATATTGTTGCTCAAACAATTTATACAGCTGGTCGTGAAGAGGCAGTTGAATTACTAGACAGGCTAAAGAGTCTAGCTTATGAGTATATTACTTTATCTGGTTTGTCTTGGGCTATTTCCGATGTTCCAATTATTAAGGAAAAAGCTGCTATCATTAAAGGTGGTGAAGACACAGTAACGGAAATTCAAAGACAGTTTAATGAGGGTTTGCTTACCAATCATGAAAGATATGTAAAAGTTATTGAAACGTGGAATGAAATCAAAAATGATATTACAGAAGTTTGTAAGGCCTCCTTTGATGCCGGTTCATCACTATACTCAATCATTAATTCTGGTGCTCGTGGATCATGGGCACAGTTAATTCAGATTATGGGAATGAAGGGTTCAGTTGTGTCACCTTCTGGTGAAATTATTGAGTTGCCTATAAAAGCCAATTTCCGTGAAGGTTTAGATGTTCTTGAATACTTTATTTCTACTCATGGAGCTAGAAAAGGTTTATCAGACACAGCCTTGCGTACAGCTAGCGCTGGTTATCTAACCAGACGTTTAGTAGATGTTTCACAGGACTTAATAATTAGTGAGGTGGATTGTGGCGATACAGAAGGATTAACATTAACCCTTAAAGATGCTGAAGATATTGGTGAAAAACTAGACATCCTAATTTTGGGCAGGCTCGCAATGAGTACTATCAAGAATCCAAAGACAGATGAAATAATTGTTAAAAAGAATGGCATTATTGACAGAGAAGCAGCTGCAGAAATCATGAAGGCTGAAGTTCCAGAAGTCACCATTCGTTCAAACATGACCTGTAAAACAACTCGCGGCCTATGTCAAAAATGTTACGGTTGGGATCTTGCGTATAATGAACCAGTTAAGAATGGTGTGGCGGTTGGTATTATTGCAGCTCAAAGTATTGGTGAGCCTGGTACACAGCTAACAATGAGAACCTTCCACACTGGCGGTGTGGCAGCAGCTGGAGATATTACTCAAGGTTTACCTAGAGTTGAAGAAATATTTGAAGCAAGACAACCAAGGAGAAAAGCTATACTAGCTGAAGAAGATGGCGAAGTGTTAATTGGTGACGATATTGACTTAAGTATCAGAAAAGAAAGAACAATCGTTTACAAATACTTTGGACCAACACTAGAATCTCATCCATTTCATGAAGATTATGAGTTGAAAGTCAAAGACGGTGATAAGATTAAGACAGCCGATGTCATTATGGCACACATTGGTGGCAACAAAACGATTACTGCCAAAAACGATGGCCAAATTAGAATCACTAAAACTGAGCTACAAATATTTTCACCCGTTGAAGCCACTAAAGAAATTGTAGTTCCGCCTGGATATAGTTTATGTGTTAAAAATGGAGACAAATTAAAGGCTGGCGACTCTATAACAGAAGGCAGTATTGATCTAAAAGAGCTTTACTTAAGAAAAGACAGGCGTTCAACTGAAAAGTATATTATTAAAGAAATCATGTGGATTTACTCTTCTCAAGGTCAGAAGATAAACATGAAGCACATTGAGATTATTATTAGACAAATGTTTTCTCGTATTATTGTACTAGATACTGGTGATACGCATATGCTTCCTGGAGACATAACTACATATTCTGAGTTTGTTGAAGAGAATGAAAAGATGGTAGCCAGCAAGAGCAAAGAAGCTATTGGAGATCCACTTCTTTTGGGCATCACGAAAGCCTCTCTATCTACAGATAGTTGGTTATCAGCTGCTTCTTTCCAAGAAACAGCTAGGGTACTAATTGATGCTGCTATTACTGGAAAGGTAGATAAGTTGAAGGGCTTGAAAGAAAATGTAATTATTGGTAGATTAATACCAGCAGGAACTGGTCTTATGGGTAAAGACAAAAAATAATACTAAAATTGAGAAATAGAAAACAGGGTCATATTTGGCCCTGTTTTTGTACTAATTTGGTTGTATAAACCGCCTTTAAATGGTAAAATATACACTGTTCAACAATATTTAAATTAAAAATGGCTAAACAAAAAAAATCAAAAAAGAGCAGAAAAAAGAGCGAAATTCTATCCCCTGAAACAAAAAAGGGTATCTTTATTATTGTAATATTCCTTGTTGCCCTACTGGCTCTATTATCTCTACTAGATTTAGCGGGGGCTTTTGGTGTTGTAACAAATCAGTTATTAGGAATTGTACTTGGTTGGGGCAAGTGGATATTCCCTCTTCTATTATTAATGTGGGGATATTTTTTATTAAATCCAGACAAATATTTACTTAAGCCTAGTAATTATGTTGGGCTATTTTTTGTAACCATATCCTATTCCGGCCTTTTAGAACTAATACACGATTTCAATAATTTACAAGAAAATTTTACAACAAACAAAGGTGGTGGCTATATAGGTTATGCGCTTAGTCATCCACTACAGCAAGCTATGGGTGGCTTCGCATCTTTCGTAATCTTACTTGGCTTACTGTTAATATCAATATTAATATCCTTTAACATTTCACTAGACGAGCTAGGAAACAAAGTAAACATATTTAGATTACTTTGGTTAAAAATTAAATCTTTTTCTTTTTCTAGACCTAGGGCAGATTATGAGGAAGACTATGAAGATGATGATTATGAAGAAGAGGAGGAGGAAGAAGAAACTAAAGAAGAGGAAATAGAGGAAGATGAAGAGGAAGAAATAAAAGAACCAAAGTCTAATTCTTCAAAGGAATTTGAAAAGGAATTAATCGAAATGCCAAAGCCTCGCAAAATGACTCCACGAGTTAAAGTTCCTATTGATTTGCTAGATGCCAATGGAGCACAACCAACTAGTACAGATTTAGAAAGCAGTGCTGAAAAAATTAGAAAAACTTTTGAAAACTTTAATATCCAAGTAACCATGGGTGAGGCAAATGTTGGCCCTACAGTTACTCAATTTACCTTTAAACCGGCTGACGGAATTAAACTTTCTCAAATTACTGCCTTAGACAAAGACATTGCTTTAGCTTTAGCAGCCAAACGCATACGTATTGAAGCTCCTATACCTGGCAAGTCTTTGGTGGGAGTAGAGGTGCCAAATAAAAAAGTTGCTATTGTTAAATTGAGAGAAATTATTGAATCAGATTCATTTCAAAATGCAGCCAAGCCATTGGTTGTTGCTCTTGGCAAAGACGTATCTGGAGAAGCAAAAGTTACATACATTTCTAAAATGCCTCATTGTTTAATCGCTGGAGCTACTGGTTCAGGCAAAAGCGTTTGCATAAATACATTTATTCTTAGTTTGCTATTCAAGTATCATCCAGATGAATTAAAGTTTATAATGGTAGACCCAAAGAGAGTTGAACTTTCAATATATAATGGTATACCACATTTATTAACGCCAATTATTACTGAACTGCCAAAGACAATCAATGCTTTACGTTGGGCAGTTAGTGAGATGGAAGAAAGGTACAAGCTATTACAAAGTGTTGGCAAAAAAGACATTGAATCATATAACAGCAGCGTCTTAGTAAATAGAATGCCTTATTTAGTTATAATTATTGATGAGTTAGCTGAATTAATGGTTATTAATCCAAGAGATGTAGAGCCTTCTATTATTAGACTAGCTCAACTAGCTAGGGCGGTCGGAATTCATTTAATGATTGCTACGCAAAGACCTTCAACTAATGTTATTACGGGATTAATTAAAGCTAATATTACAACTCGCATTGCCTTTTCAGTCGCTTCAAATGTTGACTCTCGTACGATTATTGACTCTCCCGGGGCTGAAAAACTACTTGGCAATGGAGATATGTTATATACCTCGTCTGAACTTCCTGAACCAAGAAGAATACAAGGAACCTTTGTTTCTGAAAAAGAAATACAAAGAGTAGTGGACTTCTGGAAAAAACAAGGTGAGCCGGATTATGATGATGCTATTGTTGAAAGACAAAAAATGAGCGGCATGCCTGGCGGCGCCTTGGGTGGTGGTAGTGACGAAGATGAGTTATTATTAGATGCTCAAGAAGTGGTTGTTAAGGCAAAAAAAGCCTCTGCCTCATTATTACAAAGACGTTTGCGCGTTGGCTATGCTAGAGCTGCAAGTCTATTAGACATGCTTGAAGAAAAAGGTATTGTCGGCCCACCAAATGGCGCCAAACCTAGAGAAGTGCTATTAAGTCAAGACGACCTTGAAGAAAATCTTGATATGCGCGAATATACTGATGGCTGGGAAGACGAAGAAAAACAAAACATATCTTCAGATGAAGAAGACATAAAAACTGGACAAATTGAAAGCGATGACTATAATGAAGATGAAGAAGATAATAAATAAATATTAGAATGAATTCATTTATTACAAAAAAAGTTGTTTCCCATCAAACTGTTCCTGAAACATTACGAAAAACTCGTGAGGAACAGGGGTTTGATTTAGCCGAAATATCTAAGAAACTTAATATTCAAACAAAGTATTTATTAGCTTTAGAAGAGGGTGCTTACGAAAGCTTGCCTGGAGAAATCTATGCTTTACAATGGTTAAGGGCTTATGGTAAATTCTTAGACCTAGATACTCGTTGGCTTATTAAAGAATATAATAGAGAAAAAGGTGTCCAGATGCAATTTACCGGTTTTGATAGGCCAAGCATTGAAAAAACGAACTGGTTTACATGGTTAAATCCAAAAACAATGAAAGTCGCGGGAATAACAGTTATTACAGTTGCTTTCGTAATATATATTAGCCTTGGTGTGTATAATATAATTAAGCCACCAGCATTACTAATTCTAGAACCACAAAACAATATTACTACAAGCTCCCGCCTTATTACCATTAGTGGCGCAACCGATCCTGAAATAGAATTACGTATTAACAATGAATTAATACTAGCCAATACTGACGGGGATTTTAGTAAAGATGTAAACCTCTCACTTGGTTTAAACATACTTGAAATTACTGCTGTAAAAAAACATGGGGCACAAAAACAAATAACCTTATCCATATTTAGACAGGAACAAGAAGCAAGACAGACAAGCAAAACGCTATCTATACAATCAGACTTTTAAACAGGGTCTTTAAATATTAATATGAAAACATGACAAAAAAAGACACTGAGAATCAGGGACGAAAAACAGCTGCCGCAGATGCAGTTGACCAAATTAATGAAAAATTTGGTGAAGGCTCAATAATGAAATTTGGTGAAGCCAAAATTATGGAAGTTGAAGCCGTTTCAACGGGCTGTCTTTCATTAGACATCTCTCTTGGGGTTGGTGGCGTTCCACGCGGAAGGATTATTGAAATATATGGACCTGAGGCTTCCGGCAAAACAACTTTAGCTCAGCACATAATAGCGGAAGTTCAAAA
>Ga0066640_10002398_pt1 | contig 11243 bp, 10 predicted proteins | sample CryGeyCG2114_020_2_FD_59505 | JGI IMG/M metagenome (GOLD analysis project Ga0066640, IMG submission 59505) | Groundwater microbial communities from aquifer - Crystal Geyser CG11_big_fil_rev_8/21/14_0.20 | ecosystem: Environmental > Aquatic > Deep subsurface > Groundwater | place: USA: Utah... | reverse complement strand
AAGGCAAGGGCAGTACTAGGGTCATATTTATCAACTTTCGGCGCTGGTGCAAGTGTGTTTTTGGGGTTAGCAGGAGCCATATATTACATGGGGATAGAGAACATTTTTGTATTAGGGCAGAAATCCTTTATCGCTCAGGCGATAGCATGGCCTACAATCACTATGAGTATGTTTTTCATGAGCCTGCTTACGATCTTATTATTTGATACGACAAAGAAGAATGGATATATGATGATAGTGCTCATGCTTATGATTGGGCTTACGGGTGCTAAAGGATCAACTGCGATGATGTTTGTTGGAGCATTGTTGTGCTATGGGATTGTATCTTTTGACAGAGAATTTATCTTAAAAAAAGTTGTACCGATAACAATAGTCTTTTTGATCGGATACGTCGTTTTATATGCCGGAAGTTCGTACGTAGAAGCAAATACTGGTTTGCATTGGTTCACGGAGATAACGTGGATCAGTGAATCAATAACTGGGATCAAAATGATCATACTTCTCGCAGGATACCTTGCGGGGACAATAGGGCTGAGATTCTTAGTACTATTGGGTGCGGATCAAAGGCCGATTGTACGATTTGTAAAAGTAGGTTTAGTGCTTGGGATAGCATTATATATAGTGTCGCCTATCGCTTATGTGAACGACTACTGGCTAATTCCATTTTCATCCTTGTCCGGAATTCTGATTGTTGATTATGTTTTTAGAATCAAAAAAATATGGCTTAAATATTGTTTCGCAATGCTAATATTAGTAGAAATAATTTTCGGTTTTTTAACTGTATCACATATGACGAAAGCCAAATCCGAAAATATCACAAAATCAGAGGCGGAATACGAGGCTTATTTATATATTAGCGAGAATACCAGTGAAGATGCAGTAGTATGGGATATGTCTAATACAAACGATAGATCTCACGATTTCTGGTGTATTGCTGTTTGTGAAAGGCAAAATCTGATGTCGGGATTGGCATTTTCTGCATTAGCCAATAAAGAGCAGAAAGCCAATGAAATAATGAGCAACGAGAATGTCTTGTTGGAATCTCAAGACATTAATGAGATCGAAAATGTTTTGAGTATGTATTCGTACGTTGATTACCTGATTTATCCCAAAAAAATAAGCAATAATTTGGATGTCATGGGCAGTACAAGTCTTCATAAGTTTTTCGAGAATACTGATGTCATTATTTATGAAGTCTTTGCAGATCAATCGTGAAAACTTTAGTAGTAAACAGAATTTTCAAGAGAGTCCTTAGAAGATTCTGGACATATCGACTTATAAAAGATAAATTTACAATGCTTTAAATCTAATAATCAATGAAAATAACAGTTATCGGAACTGGGTATGTCGGGCTTGTAACAGGCACTTGTTTTGCCGAACTGGGCAATGAGGTAATTTGTGTCGACATAGACAAAAGTAAGATAGAAAACCTTAAGAAAGGAATAATACCGATTTATGAACCAGGACTTAAGGAGTTGGTACTCAGAAACCATAAAGAAAAACGACTACATTTTACAATAGATGCGAAAAGCGCAATAGAAAGCGCCGAAGTAGTGTTTAGCGCTGTAGGAACTCCTCCTGACAAAGATCATAGAGCGGATTTGACGGCTGTTATGAAGGTGGCTCAAACATTCGGGAAAAGTCTCAACGGATATAAGGTATTCGTGAATAAATCGACTGTACCTGTTGGGACAAGCGAACGCGTGCGTGAAGTGATTGCAAAGGAATCAGGAAACAAGGATTTCGACGTAGTAGATAATCCGGAGTTCCTCAGAGAAGGAACAGCGGTAAAAGACTTCATGAACCCAGACAGAATAGTTGTTGGATTGAACAAAAGCAGCAAGAAGGCGCGCGAACTGGTCGAAAAGCTTTATGCACCACTAGTAAGAGCAGGAAGGCCACTACTATTTACAGATATTCATAGTGCAGAAATAATAAAATATGCTTCGAACTCATTTCTTGCAACGAAAATATCCTTCATAAATGAAATTGCAAATTTTTGCGAACTTGTTGGGGCGGACGTGACCGAGGTTGCAAAAGGCATAGGGCTTGACGACAGAATCGGTCCTCGATTTTTGCATGCGGGAATCGGATACGGAGGAAGCTGTTTCCCAAAAGACGTGCAGGCTTTCATACAAACAGGAAAGGATAACGGATACGAATTTCTAATTCTGGAAGCTACAGAAGAGGTAAATCAAACTCAGAAATTAAGAATTTTCAATAAGCTGCGTGATGGAATAGGCGACTTAAATGGAAAAAAAGTAGCCATTTGGGGGTTGGCTTTTAAGCCGAAAACAGACGACATGCGGGAAGCACCAGCAATCATAACAATAGAGAAACTGCTTGAGCATGGGGCCAAGGTTGAAGTTTTCGACCCAGTTGCATCCGAGAATGCAAGAAGTATTTTCGGGGATAGAATAAAATATGCCAAAACTCCATATGAAGCAGTGTCAAAAGCATACGCACTTTTGATAATTACAGAGTGGGATGAGTTTCGTGCCATCGACCTTGAAAGAGTGAAAAAGCTAATGAGTGGAGATCTGATTTGCGATGGAAGGAACATATACAGTCCAAGAGACGTCAAAGCCATGGGGTTCAAATATAAATCGATAGGAAGATGATTAAAAAACTGCTTGGACAAACATGGAATAATGCGACATTGGCAAGAATCGCAATGAATTCAGCGATATTTGAATACACGAAAAAAAATAACGTTAAAGGCGCAACAATAGATTTGGGGAGTAAGTCTGGAGATGCTAGTCACAATAGATTTATGACCAAGGCCAAAGACTGTAAAATCACTTATACTGACTTGCATCCGCAATCTGACAAAGTGAAGAAATTAGACCTAGAAAAACATTTCGGAATCCAAGACGAGGTATATGACACGGTACTTTGCTTCAATGTCTTGGAGCACTTATATGATTATAAAAATGCAGTAACAGAATCATATAGAATATTAAAAAAAGGAGGTGTGTTTATAGAAGCTACGCCATTCTTAGTTCATTATCATCCTGACCCGAATGATTATTTTAGGTATACAGATTCAGCGATAGAGAAGATTTTTACCGGAGCAGGATTCGCAAAAGAAGAAATCACGCCATTGGGACTAGGGCCTATAACTAGCGGCAACTATTCGGTCATAATGTTGATGCCGAGGATTTTAAGGTTACCATCCTTGGTAATTGCTATTATATGTGATAAGTTTTTGAACCTAATAACGAGAAACAGGCACTCGGGAGCAAAATATCCACTAATGTATTTCTTTGTTTTTAAAAAATGAAAATTCTAGTGACAGGAGGTGCAGGTTTTATAGGATCTCATACGATTCGTAGATTGATCGAAGAAGGGAATGAGATAATCTGCGTAGACGACTTCAATGACTACTATGATCCAGCTATAAAGGAGCAAAATATTGCGGGATTCGCATCACACTTTGTTTTGGAAAGATGTGATATACGCGATAAAGAGAAAATCAACAAAATATTTCGCAAACATCAACCGAGTCACGCGATTTTGCTTGCAGCAAGAGCTGGAGTTAGACCTTCTATAAAAGACCCGGCGCTATATCACGACGTAAATATAAATGGTACTTGTAATTTGCTGGAAGCAGCATGTAAAACAGAGGTGGAAAACATTGTATTTGCCTCTAGCTCGTCAGTCTACGGTGGATCAAAGAATATTCCATTTAACGAATCAGAGTGGCCTATATCTCCAATAAGCCCATATGCGGCAACAAAATTGGGAGGCGAAAACCTATGTAGGTATTATCATCAGCAATATGGCTTAAACACAACATGTTTAAGATTTTTCACTGTGTATGGACCGTCTGGAAGGCCAGATATGGCACCATATATTTTTACAGATAAAATCTATAAAGGAGAGGCTATACAAAGATTTGGAAATGGAACGACGAAACGTGATTACACATATGTTTCAGATATTGTAAGCGGCGTAATATCCGCCATTAAGAAGCCTTTGGGGTACGAGGTGCTTAACATAGGAAACAATAAACCAATCGAATTGAACGTTTTTATTGCAATTATTGAAAAGCTGTTAGGCAAGCAAGCGATAATCGAAACACTGCCAGAGCAGCCAGGCGATGTTCCGATGACTTATGCGAATATAGAGAAGGCAAAACAATTTTTAGGATATGAACCCACAACAAGCATAGAAAAAGGGATGAAAGAGTTTGTAGATTGGTATCTGAAGTCTGATCAATCTAACGCTTAACAATATGCATAAGTATCTGGTTACAGGTGGTGCGGGGTTCATAGGATCTCATATAGCAGAGAAGTTAGTTGAGCTTGGTCATGAGGTCGTTATTTTTGACAATTTCTCTACGGGGAAGCTGGAAAATCTAGATGGTATAAAAGGGCAAATTAAAATAATACAAGGCGATATTCGAGATCTCGCCAGTGTCCGCGAAGCTGTCAAAGGGGTTGATTATATAACACATCACGCAGCGCAAATTTCCGTTCCTAAATCAGTGTCTGAGCCAGGTGAAACTCTCGAAATCAACACACGAGGAACACTAAATGTGCTTATGGCAGCACAAGAGAATAGTATTAGGAAAATAGCTTTCGCAAGCTCAAGCGCGGTATATGGAGATACAACAAACATACCAACAAAAGAGGACGAAAAGTTGAGGCCATTGTCACCTTACGCAGTTTCGAAAGCTTTATCGGAGTATTATTGCTCGGCTTTTGCAAATCTTTACAATATGGATATTGTGATTTTTAGGTATTTTAATGTTTTTGGGCCAAGGCAAGATCCATCATCTCAATACTCGGGCGTGATTTCAAAATTCATTGATCGTGCTAAAAAAGGCGTAGAGTTGGAGTTATATGGTGACGGTTCCCAGACAAGAGATTTCATACCAGTCGACAAAGTAGCATCTTTGAATATAAGTGCTTTTAAGAAAGATATAAAAGGTGCTCAAATCTTTAATCTTGGTAGCGGAAAGACGATACAAATCAACGAACTTGCTAAGCAAATAGTCGATTTATACGGAGGAAGATCGCGGGTAATTTACGCAGAAGCAAGACAAGGGGATATCAGGCATTCATGTGCGGATATCAGCAAACTAAAAGAGCAATTTGATATTTCCATAGACTACTCTTTGTCTGAGCAGATTGCAGATATATAAGCAAAGAAAAACATGTTATCAACACTAGAAAAGAAACTAAAAATAGATGCTCGATACTTTGTGAAAAACTCATTTTGGCTGACTTTTAGGCATTTCGTAACGACAGCCCTTGGGATAATAACAGGGATGATCTTTGCAAGATATGTCTCGAAGGAAACATTCGGGAGTTACCAATTAGCCTTGAGCTTCATGGCCGCTGTGACATTTTTTAGCCTGCCCGGGTTCGGAAAAGCTATATGGGCTGATGCTAGTACCGGCAACGACGGATCTCTGAGAATGGCATTTTCAAAGCAAGTTAAATGGGCCTTTTTAGGCAGCTTGGCATTGATGGTTTTAGCTTCAAGATATTATTTCATTGGGGATGTTGAATTTGCATGGAGTCTTGTAGCTATAGCTGTTGTATTCCCGTTGTACTCAGGGGCTGGTGGATGGACGGCATTTTTGATTAGCAAAAATATGTATGGATTATCGACAAAATTGATATTAATGGCCGAAATCGCAAGTAAAACCGCAATCATAGCAGCAATATTCCTTTGTAAGGCATCTCTGTTGTTTATAGTTATCGCTACTGTTGGGATGACCGCAATAACTAATTTGATCGGATCGCAAGTCGCTAAAAGGAAAGCGACAAATAACAATGTAAGCAAAGATTTTGTATCGTATGGGTTTTTTGTTACCAAGACAGCAATAATTCAGGGCGTTTTAGAAAAAATAGACAGTATATTGATAGGTGTCTTTATAGGACCTGCTCAGTTAGCGATATATGCATTTGCATTAATCATTCCACAGCAATTAATGAACTTTGTCTCTGCATTAATGGATGTAATTATTCCAAAACTCGGGGAGAAAAGTGCGAAAGAGATTAATGTAGGGATCGGGCAGAAGTATGTTGTGTTGCTATTGATGAATGTAATTTTAATTACAGCTGTAATTCTTGTTACTCCTTTTGCTGTTCAGGTCCTTTTTACAGAAAATTATACGGATAGCATCATTTATGCACAGATCATCACGGCTAGTTTGTTTTTATATGTATTTGAAACTTTTTACTCACGGTTTTTTCTTGTGAAAAAATACAAGGATGGGATTTTAAAAACCAACTTAATCAATCCGATCTTCAGGAGCGTCGTCATAACTCTAGCATTTATATGGTTCGGTATGTTGGGTGTAGCTGCATCCCATACGATTACGAGATTGTTTAATGTAGTGATGTATATGTTTTTGGCGAGGAAAACGCAGTGAATACAATCTGGAAATCCAAGATCGTTTGAAAAACAGCACCTGAGAAGCTAGTATCTACATACTGATATTTTAAAAAACACTATGCCAAAAGCATTAATTACTGGAATAACTGGGCAGGACGGATCTTACTTGGCGGAATTCATGCTCGACAAAGGGTATGAGGTCTACGGCCTTGTAAGGAGGTGTAGTACGTCAAATATGACACGCATAGAACACATCGCAGACAGAATAAACATAGTGGATGGAGATCTAATGGATACTGGGTCTATGATTAGAATCATGGCAGAGGTTCAGCCGGACGAAGTTTATAATCTTGCGGCGCAGTCATTCGTAGGTGTCTCATTCAAAGAGCCGATATTAACAGGCGAAGTTACAGGACTTGGAGCAACTAGATTGCTGGAATCGATACGTCTTACGAACCCAAAAGCTAAATTTTATCAAGCTTCAACGAGCGAGATGTTTGGCAAAGTGCACGAGACTCCGCAGAACGAAACTACATCGTTTCATCCAAGGAGCCCTTATGGAGTGTCAAAAGCTTATGCGCATTTTTCTACTATAAATTATCGAGAAAGTTACAATATGTTCGCGTGCTGCGGAATATTGTTTAATCACGAATCTCCTAGGAGAGGGCTGGAATTCGTGACACGCAAAATCACGAATGGCGTTGCTAAAATACATTTAGGGCTAACCGACAAAATAAAGCTTGGTAATTTGGAGGCAAAACGAGATTGGGGTTACGCAAAAGATTACGTTGAGGCGATATGGCTAATGTTGCAACAAGAGACGCCACAAGACTACGTAATAGCGACAGGAGCGACGCACAGCGTACAAGCATTTGTTGAGGAAGCTTTCCAAGTTGTTGGAATCAATAACTGGGAAGATTATATAGAGCATGACGAACGATACATGAGGCCTGCAGAAGTAGATTACTTGATTGGGGACTGTACGAAAGCAAAGAAGGACCTTGGATGGCAGCCAAAAGTTGGATTCAAAGAGCTGGTTAAGATCATGGTTGAGGCTGATATCCAGTTATTAAAAGGACAAAAATGACAGAAAGTGTGCTAGTCACTGGTGGGTCGGGTTTTATCGGGACTAACCTGATAATAGAGCTCAACAAGCTTGGTTACAATGTCGTCAATTTAAGCAAACACAAGCCTCAGGTAGACGTAGAAACTATTGAGATGGATATGACCGATGGAGATCTGTCGGCGCTAGATCAGTACCAATTTGACTATGTCGTACATTTGGCTGCGATTAGCACGATACGTGATGCGGAAGAGGATTCAGACAGAACGCTAGCGATAAATATTGATACTACCAGGGGTCTTCTTAATTATTTTGAGCATAAAAACATCAAAAAGTTCATATTGATGTCCAGTATAACCGTATACAAGGCTAGTAAAGACGCAGAACTAGATGAGAAATCAGAACTGATAGAGAATGAAACGGAAGGTATTTATGCTTATTCCAAGGTAATGGCAGAAAAACAGTGCGAAAAATATGCACAAGATATGCCAATCATTGTATTCAGGTTGTCAAACTCATACGGTCCATACCAAAGAATCGGGAAAAACCCAGTATTAATACCTCAGGTTATAAATCAGGCATTAACAGATCGAAGAATATCCGTATATAATGGCGAATTTGCTAGGGACTTTGTTTATGTATCGGATGTAATAGACGCAATAATCAAAGGAATGCAAAAAGATGAAGTAGGAACTTTTAACATAGGCACTGGTAAAGCAACGAAGGTGAAGGAGATTGCAGACAAGGTAAGTGAAATATTAGATGCACCAGTAGATGACCTTAAGAGAGAAATCCATGTACCGCTACGGTTAGTAGCAGACATAGGTCTAATCCAGGAAAAGCTTGAATGGCAGCCTGAAATCAGCTTAGAGGAAGGGCTACGTAGAACCATCGCATACTATCAGAGCAATAGTTAGCCTTTTTGTATTTCCCAAAAGCCATCTCCAAAATCTTCAGCAGGTAATCTGTGTTCATCGGCATCATCAGGGTTGAAATTCTGATTCACCATATAAATCAAATCAGCTTCCGAAGTCCATAGATTAGCAACGCCATGCAATACACCACGAGGTATAAAAACCAGTTCAGATTTTCCACTGCCCATAACTAATCTCATAGTTTTTTCAAAACTAGGTGAGTCTTCTCTAAGATCCTTAAGGCCTACCAAAACGCGGCTTGTAGGAGGCACAAACCACAAATCATCCTGATTCAAGTGGTAGTGACCGGCTTTAATTGCGCCAGGTGACAACTGCGAGTAATTAATTTGCTTAACTTCGAATTGTTCAAGACCCTCTGGTACACCTGATATCATGCGCACAATCTCGGAGAAGCTTCCTCCGCAGTCAAAAAAACGTTTAAGTTGAACAATCTTAACACCATCGATACCAGGGTTACGTTCGTAGTTCTGGACACTTGACCTGTTTGCGTATTTATCACTTACTTTCATATATGACGATTCTATTAATAGAATAAAAAAAATACATTATATCAATGCCTGTAAGCAGATGGAACTATACTAAAAACGCAGATGGAACTCAAGCACACAGCCTCGAGTCCAAGATGGACGAGCTACATCAAATCATCAATGACAAATCTTTTGCGACTTTGTCATGCGAGAAATCTTTTACTTTATGCAAACCTGATTTTACTAGATTTTCGCGGAGATTAGTATCGGAAATGACTTTTATAATCTCATCGGCAAATTCATGGACATTCCCGGGTGATACGAGATGGCACTCATTTGGGACAATATTGCGCACACCGCCTACGTCTGTAGAAACAAAAGCTGTGCCAAGCGCCATGCTCTCGATAAGCACACGCGGAAAACCTTCCTGTCTGGAAGGCATGATAAGTAGCTCACTCTCGGCAATAATCCTCGCCGTTTCGTTATTTGGAAGAGCCCCTGCGAATCGAACATTCATGCCGAGGTCATCCAGATCTCGCTTGAGAGCTTCCAGCAGAGGTCCGTCTCCAACAATGACAAACCGTAGAGCGGCATTTGTGGATAGGCAGATTCTAATGATCTCAGGCAATAAATCAGCGCCTTTTCTTGGAGCAAGCCAGTGTACAAAAACAATCTGATTAGGTTTCTTCGTAGCGGTTTTAAATCGGCTAAGATTAATACTGTTCGGCAAAATTCTGATCTTCTTCTCATTGACGCCAAATGTGCGAATATAGAATTTCTTCATACTTTCGGTCCCAGTTATCAAGAAAGAACACAGCTTCATACAGAGCCTCATTGGTATGTCATCAAAAAGTTTCCACGAAACATCATGCCACTTGCGGCCTGAGCCATAGTCGGCATACGCCTCGCAGTGCCAATAATAGAATTTGCCAAAGCTCAGTCTGTAAATCAGCCCTCCGATTAGACCGGACCAATAAGAATAATGGATATAAATATTGCTCCAGCCGGTCATACGCAGCCATGCAAAGCATACAAACCTTTCAACAAAACTAAACAAAGGGAATCTGAATTTCTGACAATAAATTCCCTTACAATGTATGGCATTTGGGCGACCATTTGCATATTCGACAAAAAGAAGTACGTCGATATGCTTCGAGAGCTCATCGATCAGCTCCAAAGTATGTGCGAAATGAGTCGAAGTATGGACGTCATACTCAGGCAGCACAAACACAAGTTTTTTACGCGATTTCATAGTATTTCTCAGAATAGAATTTCAAAGCAGCATCATACTCAAACTGCTGTACGTCATGATGCCCTCGTCGTGCAACAGCAGTAACTTTTTCAGGGTTATCGGCAGCCCAAAGCATTTTTTTGGCTATATCGGAAGCATCCCATTTAATGAATAGCGCATTTACGCCATCTTCAACAATATCTTTCATAATTCCAACTTTTGTAGATATGCAGATAGCTCCGCAGGCCATAGCTTCCAAAGTTACGCGGGGACCACCTTCATTGTAAGAAGTCATAACGATACCGATACTTTGTTTGTAAACTTGCGCAACATCCTCTCGAGTGGGAAGCCATCCGGATAGAGTAATATTGCTACTTAAACGACGCGATGCGACTTCATTCTCTAGCCACTTTTTCATACTTCCATCGCCTATCACTTCAAGAGTGACAGAAGGCTTTTTCGCGACAACAGTCGTCATCGCATCTAGCAAGAGGTCCAGACCTTTGTTCTGTTCAAGCCGACCACAAAACACGAACTTGTTACTGTCGCGCTTCACGCTTTCATCGACTTTAAATAGATCAAAATCCAGATAGAAAGCCGGGACATAGAGAATCTTACCGGAAGGGACATGCAGCCTCTTCACGATATAATCATAAGTATCGGAGCGATTAATTAGGCGTATATGGTCGATTTTATTAGTATTTCTCTTGATAAACCGATCAAGAGTTATTCTTTCAATCCGTTCCATCAAATTATTAGCCTTTGGATGGCCAGGTATATGCATCACTTCCGCAACATAAGGTACTCCTAATTCACGCGATAATTGCATCGTAGCCTTAACATTCGCGAAGAGAGGCGGAATAACATGTGCTGCAATAATATCAAAAGGATTCTGATTATGAATCTCCAGAGCTTTTTTGTAGATAAAATTTTTGTGTTTGAAAAAATCCAAATGCAAAAATTTACTTATGCCAGACGGATATAAATACACATTGTCATGGATTTTTATCACATCGCCCTTCTCATTACTTGGGCAAATAACAGAAACCCTCTTCCAATGTTTCGAAAAACCCCTCAGCATTTCATAAAAAACATTCTGCTTGCCATAAGCGATGCCCCAGTCACCAGTTAACATGAGTATATGTTTCTTCTCAACCATAATTCTTTCTGTTATCTGCTGTCTGCTTCAAACCACT
>Ga0066640_10002396_pt1 | contig 11249 bp, 9 predicted proteins | sample CryGeyCG2114_020_2_FD_59505 | JGI IMG/M metagenome (GOLD analysis project Ga0066640, IMG submission 59505) | Groundwater microbial communities from aquifer - Crystal Geyser CG11_big_fil_rev_8/21/14_0.20 | ecosystem: Environmental > Aquatic > Deep subsurface > Groundwater | place: USA: Utah... | reverse complement strand
GGTATTGAGATTGAGGAAGAGCAGGGAATTAGAAAATTCCTTGAGCAATTTATATCTTCTTTTTCGACTGAAAGATTGCGTGAAAGTTTGATTGAATCGGCCTTGAAAGAGAAATATACCCGGGCAAGTGAAGGCTTTGAAATGTTTTCTCTTTTGCTCTCCTTGTTTAAGGATATTACTCATTTTGGAGATAAGCAGGGATTTTTGTCAAACATGCTAGAAGAAGTTGTACGCATACTGAATGCCCAAAGGGCCTCAATCTTTTTAATAAATCCTGAAACGAATGAGCTCGAGGCGATAGGTGCCTTAGGTGTCGATAAGGGCGAGTTGCGCTTTGACTATCGTTTGGGTATTGCAGGTTCTGTTTTTACTACAGGTGTGGCGCTTAATATAGATACAGTCAGTGATCAAAGTCGCTTTAATGATTTATTTGACAAGCGCTTTGGCTTTGAGACCAAGTCAATTATTTGTCATCCTATTCATAATCGTGAAGACAAAATTATTGGGGTGATTGAAGTCCTAAATAAAAGAAATCAGGATCGCTTTACAGTTGATGACGAAAAGACAATGAAGGTCCTGGCCTTGGTCTTTTCATCTGTTTTTTATAAATACAACCCGATATCCGAACATTCTCAAATTAGAAGATTTTCAACTCCATTTGATCGCCAACATGCCATTATTGGAAAAACCTCCCATGTCAATTCTCTGAGAAATACCATTCTCAAGGTTAAAGATCTTGAAAGCTCGGTACTTATCTACGGAGAGAAAGGTGTTGGTAAAACGTTCTTTGCAAAAATTTTACATTATGAAGGACAACGCGGGCTAAGTCCCTTTGAAGTTGTTGATTGCGCCGAGAGGGACTTTCCTAAAATAGAGGAACAGCTGTTTAGCACTGATGGTGAAAAGTGCAAGTTGATTAAATGCCAGGGCGGGACTATTTTATTTCGCGAGTTAGACCAACTGCCACTCGAGATGCAAAAGCGATTGGCGCAAATTCTGCATGATCGCCACATCCCCGGCAGCAAGATTTCTTTGGATGTACGAATTATGGCCTCTTCTGCCCAGGATATTGGTAAGATGGTGGAGGAGCGAATTTTTGATCAACAGCTATATGAAATCATCGCCAAGGCCTTCATTAGTATTGAGCCCCTAAGAAGAAGGGTCGAGGATATTCAACCATTAGTTGATTATTTTCTGAAAACGGAATGTAAGAAGCAAGGTTTGTTACTTAAATCATTTTCGCCACAAGGGATCGAAAAATTGGTTGAGTATGACTGGCCAGGCAATATTCAAGAACTCAAATTATGTGTTGAACGAGCGGTTCTTTACAATCCCAAAACACATATGATCACAGAAGTTGAATTGGAAAATTCGGCCACTCCGCTCTTTGATGTCAATTATAAGAAACGCATGTTTGGCGATATTCCTTTTGTCTGCGATCATAATGTCGCGCTAAAAGATAGATTGGCATTGGTCGAAAGAGAAATGATCATTGCTGAAATTAAGCGTTTTAATGGTAACAAGTCCAAGGCCGCCAAATCAATGGGCATCAGTCGAGAGGCATTAAGAAAAAAATTGTTACTAAGCAAGCAAGTGATGGAAGATACCTATAAAACTATGAATGTTAAGCCGTTGAGAATCGCCGATGATGAAGTAGATGAAAATATTTCAGAGGGTGAAGATCATGAGTTGGATGAACTCAGTGTGGACTCTGATCTTAAGCGGGTAGCATAAACGTTCTCTATTAGACCGGCATGAACAAAAAGTATCTGATATTCATTAGGACTCTCTTATTTGCTATGATTGCAAATGACTAATAGGTCACTTTTTCCTCTCCTTCATATAAGCACATAGCATAATCAAGCTTTTTAGCGCTCAAGACGAAAAAAGAATGTCATCATTTATTTATAGTAAGAAAAGCGGGGTTTATGTGTCCTTCGTTGAAGTACTCGCCAAGGAATTTGGCCCTAAAGATTTACTCGATGTCATCATTGTAGCTGTTGTCATCTACCAATTTATGGTAATGGCCAAGGGAACTCGCGCCATTCAGATTATGATGGGTGTCGCTATTATGGGAATTTTTTCTTGGCTCGGATCTCTTTATCATTTGCAAACCCTGACTTGGATTTTAACCAGCTTCTTTGATTCATTCATCATTATCTTAGTCATTTTGTTCCAAGACCAGATACGTTCGGCGCTGGCATCATTTGCTTCCCAAGGAAGGTTTTTTGGCGGACTCTCAAGAGAAAAACTGGAACAGGAAATTGATGAGGTCGTCGAGGCAACCAGGATTATGGGTAAAGAGAAAGTAGGTGCTTTAATCGTTTTTGAAAGAGGCCAGGGTCTAGGTAATTTTATTGACAGTGGTACAATTATTGATTCAAAGATTCATAGCGATTTGATCTATGCCATTTTTTCTTCCAAGGCCTCATTTCACGATGGTGCGATTATTATTTCAGGTGGTCTGCTTAGATCGGTAGGGTGTTTTTTACCTCTCGCAAAAAATATTGATATTGAGAAATCGTATGGTACTCGGCATAGAGCGGCGCTGGGAATCACAGAGGTCACCGATGCTGTTGTCTTAGTCATAAGTGAAGAATCAGGAAAAGTGCGAATTTGTGCCAATGGCAGATTTCATAATGTCGAGGACTCACGTTCACTCAGGGTCTTTTTAAAACATTTATGGGTAGGGAATGGTCGCATGCTAAACACTGATGGCATGCCAGCAGGTGATTTTCTTTTTTAAGTTGGTTGGATAAAGATGAATGACATCAAAATAAAAACACTTATTCAAAATAAAAAGATCCTGAAGGCATTTTCGGTTTTATGCGCCTTGGTGTTATGGTTGTTTGTGATTAGTGGTAGACCAATTCAAGTTGATGTCAAAGTTCCCATTGTTTACATTTTACCTGAAGACAAAGATTTTCTAGATCAAGTTGCTACAACTATGCTTATCAAAGTTCAGGGAGCGCGTGCCTACGTTTCAAGACTAAGTTCTGGACCTATTGGTCTGACTATCAATCTGGGGCAATCGCAATATCAGAACTTGGATGAAATTGAATATCGTATCGATGCCAACGATCTTTCTTTGCCCTTTGGCGTTGCTCTGATTGATTTCAACCCTAAGGTAATGAAATTTAGATTAGATAAGAAAATATATAAGAAGGTTCCGATTAAAACAGTTTTTCTCAACAAGGCAGAAGAAGGGCAAAGGTTGATAGCACAAGACCTGCAAACCAAGGAAATTACCATTGAGGGGCCAAAAGAAGAGATGCGTAAAGTTGGGTTTGTGGCCACCTCGCCTATCGATCTGTCGGGGCTGAAGGGGCGGGGAGAGGTAAAAGTGCCTTTAGAAAAACTTGATCCTCGCATCAAATATAAGGATGGGCCCAATCCTTTTGTAGTTTTTACCTACGATATCCGGCCCAAAACTTCCAACCTAACTATCTCTCAAATACCAATTCGATTTATCTCATCGCAGCAAAATTTTAGATCAACAGTAAGGTTTGCTATGCTCAAAGTCTTAGTTGCCAATCCAGGGGAAAATGTCGATTGGAGCCCCGTGGTCAAGGTTTTGGCCGATATTCCGGAAGGGGCCAGCGGTTCGACTAAGATTGATTTACGCGCAATTCTGCCTGATTCAATGCATCTTTTAGAAATCATTCCACAAAGTATCACTGTAAGAGTGAAATAATCATTTTTTTTTGCTATGGTTACACTTTTAATGCTTTAAAGGGAGTGAATTTCCATGTTGGAAAGAAAGCTATTTGGAACTGATGGAATACGCGGGAAGGCCAATGTCTATCCAATGACATGTGATATGGCCATGAATCTAGGCCGCGCTGTCACTCATTATTTTCAAACTCATCACTCACGTCGCAAAAAACCCTTGATCATCGTCGGTAAAGATACCAGATTGTCATGCTATATGTTGGAATTGGCTTTTTCTTCAGGGGTATGTGCCCAAGGGGGAAGAGTGGTGTTAACTGGGCCACTACCGACTCCAGGAGTGGCCTTTGCCACAAGATCTATGCGGGCAACAGCTGGTGTTATGATTTCAGCTTCGCATAATTCATATATGGATAACGGGATTAAAATTTTTGATGGCGAGGGCAACAAACTGGCCGATGAGGTTGAACTCGAAATTGAAAAAATGATTTTATCGCCGGAGCTTATACCCATGCAAGATGGCCAGCAATTAGGTAATGCCAAAAGACTGGATGAAGTTTTGGGCCGCTATATTGTTCATGTGAAGGGCTTTTTTCACAACAAATACGATTTAGAAGGGCTTAAATTGGTGGTTGATTGTGCCAATGGTGCAGCCTATAAAGTGGCGCCTATGATTTTTGAAGAGATGGGGGCCGAAGTCGTGTCTTTGGGAGTTAAGCCCAACGGCCAAAACATTAATTTAAATTGTGGCAGTCTACACCCGGAAGAAGCACGCATAATGGTACTAAAAGAGAAGGCCGATTTGGGTATTTGTTTGGATGGTGATGCCGATCGACTGGTCTTAATTGATTCATCCGGCCAAGTGATAGATGGGGACCGCCTGATTGGGCTTTTTAGTAAACTCCTGCTTGATCGCAAAGATATGGAAAAGGGTGAAGAGGTTGTTGGCACTGTCATGTCCAATCTAGGGCTTGAGCTTTACTTAAAAGATTTGGGGCTCAATTTTTTTAGAGCGGCAGTCGGCGATCGCTATATTTGGGAGAGAATGGTTCAATCGGGCTCGCAAATAGGGGGTGAGCCTTCTGGTCACATTATTCTCTCTCGCCATTCCACCACAGGTGACGGCATTATGGGGGCACTGATGGCTTTGATGGCCATGAAGCATTATCACAAGCCGATCAATGAGTTAGTTTCTGAGATTGAATTTTGTCCTCAAATCTTAAAGAATATAAAAGTAAAAAAGAAAGTTCCTTTTGATGAAATCCCTGGGCTTGGTGAGGCCATGAAGGCGGCAGAAAAGAAACTTAAGGACCAGGGACGAATTTTACTCCGTTATAGTGGTACAGAGGATTTAGCACGAGTGATGGTCGAGGGGAGAGACAAGAGTTTAGTCGATAAAATATGCAGTGAATTAGTCGCCATTGTAACTAAAGAAATTGGCACTCAAGCTTAAGCAAGGGGAGAAGAATGATTCCACGTTTAGGTATAAATATCGATCATGTGGCAACTTTGAGGCAGGCCAGAGGTGAAGACTATCCCTCAGTCATTGAAGCTGCCAGAATTTGTTGTGAAGAAGGGGCGGATCAGATTACTATCCACTTACGTGAAGATCGCAGGCACATTCAAGACACAGATGTTGAAGCAGTTAGATTGGTGACCAAAAAATACGGTCGCCCACTTAATCTAGAGATGGGATGTAACCAAGAGATTACTGAGGTCGCCTTAGCAACGGTACCCGAATGGGTATGCTTGGTGCCTGAGCGACGGGAAGAGCAAACTACAGAAGGTGGCCTAAACTTGGTGAGTGAGGACAATCTTAAGAAAGTTTTACAAACTTGTGAGCGACTAAAAGAGGGGAATCAAGGTAAGACAAAGATCTCGTTATTTATCGAGGCCAATGATGTTACCTTTTCCAAACTAACCCAACTTAAGGGCCTGATCGATGCAGTGGAAATTCACACTGGCGATTATGCTCGAAATTTTTTGACTGGTAATGAGACTAGAGCATGGACAAAAGACTTTGTTACCTATCATAAACTGGCACAGGAAATGGGTATCGGCTACCACGCCGGTCATGGATTAACAGACTTAAGTACTGTGCCACTTTTGGAGTTAGGTGTTTTTGAAGAGTACAATATAGGCCATTGGGTTGTTTCTCAGGCAGTATTTGAAGGTCTAGGTAATGTAGTTCGAAGATTGGGCCAAATTTGTAAGAATACGAGGTAACTGTATGAGAGTGGTTAGTAGCGCTGAAATGAAAAACATTGAAGAAATCGCGCTAAAAGAGTTTGCCTTTAATGATTCCTTGATAATTGAGAACGTCGGTCTTCAGGGCGCAGACTTTATAGAGAGTATTTTACAGCAGGAGTTATCTAAGAAAGCAAAAACTTTTGCTCCTAATGAATTAGTCTTTTTGATTGGTCGAGGTAACAATGGAGCTGATGGCCTGGCAATGGCCAGGCAACTGGCCAATCGTGGTCATGTCGTGCGTGCCTTTTTACTTTTTCCCGATGAAGAGGCCTCAACCCAATCTCAAATTCAACTTAAACTTGCTCAGGCCTATGGAGTAAAGATCAGTCCGGTTAAAAATACCGAGAATATTTTATCTTATTTTACTCAGGCGCAAGATAATTACTTCGTCGTTGATGCTATTTTTGGCACTGGTGTACGATTGCCCATTTCCAATTTCTTATTTGAAATCATTACTACTGTGAATGATTACTCCACTCTGGTTATTTCAATTGATATTGCTTCTGGCGTTAGTGGAGACAATGGTTCTTCCTCTGGAACCGCAATTTTGGCCCACTATACCTTGGCCATTGGCACTCCTAAGCTTGGCCATTTTATGGGGGATGGTGCCAGGCACACAGGGGAGCTAGTCGTCATTGATGGAGGTTTGCCCAACGCCTTACTTGAAGATGGTGAGATTGAACTGCTTAATCCTGAGAAAATCGCGGGATTTTCAATTGCCAAGCGAAGCAAATTTGGTCATAAAAATTCCTTTGGACATTGCCTTTTAATCGGCGGGTCTCAGGGGATGACTGGCGCCCTTATCATGGCCGGAGCTGCTTGTTTACGCTCTGGCGTTGGTCTTGTTTCAACCGCTACTTGGGAAAAGAATTATCTAGAATTAGCTTCGCGTGTTCCGGCAGAAATAATGAGTGGAGTTTTGCCCTCAAGGGAAAAAGATTTTGATGGCCATATCAAGGGACTTAATCGCTACAGTACAATCGTTTGTGGCCCGGGATTGGGCAGAAGCGAAGAGGCGCGTAGTATTGTTTTAGGTTTGCTTCAGTCCTATTCAGGCCCACTAGTTTTGGATGCTGATGCAATCAATGTCTTAAATTACAAAAAAGATCAGGAGCTTTTTAGAGATAGACAGGCCCCGACCATACTAACTCCTCATGTTGGAGAGTTCTGTCGTTTTGCTGAAATCGAAAGTTCAGATTTACTCAAAAGACCGATCGATTACCTCAAAGAGATGGTAGATGGTCTCAACTGTACTATCGTATTAAAGGATGCCTGTTCTTATATTGGTCTCCTGACTGGCAAAACTTTGATAAATTATTTTCCTAATGATGGTATGGCAAAAGGTGGAAGTGGAGACGTCCTGGCTGGCCTTATAGGAGGCCTTGTCGCCCAGTTAAACCGTTTAAGTAAGGAAGGACTGGGGCGAAATGATCTGCTGCAAATCGGTCAAGCAGTTTGCTTGGGCGTTCATTTACATAGCGTTGCAGGCAAGCATTTGGCGCAGGAAATAGGCACGCGTCCAATGTCGGCAATGCAGCTAGTGGAATTCTTGCCTAATGCTTTTTTCGACTTGGAAAATTATACTTAAAATATATTTTTTCCGGAGTTTTGATATTGAAGACAATCCGTAATTGGAAAAAAGTTTTTGAAAGTGATCTTGATTATATTGTTGCCGAATTAAAAGAAGCGGTCACGGCTCCTGCTGTGCTAATCCTCTCTGGCCCTGTTGGGGCAGGAAAGACAACTTTTACCAAACGTTTTGTCAAAGGAATCGCTAAGGAGACTCCTGCCCCCGCTAGGGCCCATGAGTTTGAAGTTGTTAGTCCGACTTATGGATTGATACACGAGTCCGGTAATTTGGCCCATGCTGATTTTTATCGTATAAAAGACAGAGAAGAAATTTTGCATCTTGAAATAGAGTTGTATCTTGAAAATAAAGATTATTTCTTAGTTGAGTGGGGGATGCCATTTTTGCCAACTTTAAGAAAAGAAGTTGGTGAGCATTTCAAATTTTATCAGGTCGAAATCATCATTAATGATTCAAACTCGGAAAAAGCAACCGGCCCGAGTGAATCTTCCCGCGATTTTTTTCTACAAGAACTATAAAAATGCTAGTGATGTACTGGAGCTAATCAACAGGGTATTTATTTCCGAGTGGTGCATTTTGAAACTACTTTGACAGGTATTTTTTTAAGCCTAGGGAACCACTAACTATTCGAAAATACTGGGCTTTTGTCGAAGGGCAGAGAGCCACGCAAAGGAATTTAAATTTATTAAATTTATAGGATAATTCAGTTGACGTGAGCTCTTTTTACAAGTCATACTAATTAAGGCGTTCTCTTAGACTGAAATGCTTTGAGAGGGGCTATTGACCACGCAAGGTCATTGTTCACATAAGAAATGCCAAAATTATTTATTGGATTTATGGAGGAAGACCAATGAGACTCACATCAAAAGGACGTTACGCAGTTAGGGCCATGCTTGATTTAACCGTTCATAGCAATGGCAATCCCGTTAGACTACAGGAAATTTCTACTCGACAGAATATCAGCCTGCACTATCTTGAGCAGCTTTTTAGAAAGCTTCGCAATGGGCAAGCAGTTAAGTCTGTTAGAGGCCCAGGCGGAGGTTATGTTCTTGCCAGATCAATGGACGAAATTAGTGTTAAGGACGTTCTTGATTGTGTCGGTGAGAATATTAATCCAGCTAAGGACATCGTTGGTACTGAAGCAGAATCTGCCAATACAATTGAATACTTTCTTTCAAGAAATTATTTTCAAAATCTTGGCATCATTATGCGAGAGTATCTCGAGACAACAACTCTTGGGGACCTTGTAAGAAAGTCCAAAGAGGCCGAAGGGCAAAAGCAGCAAGAAGCAGCTGCTACAAGTGCGACTAATGAAGCAATTTTGAATGCTGCAAATCCAACAGCAACAACTGAAGCAAAACCATTTGCGTCAGGGATTAGAAATCCAATTGGCGAAATTAATCAGTAATCGCATTTACCTTGATTATAATGCTACGTCCCCTCTAGCAGACTCTGTAAAAGAGTATCTTGCCAGAGGGGATTTTTCTTATGGCAATGCCAGCTCAATGCACATGGAAGGCAGAAATTCTAGACGACTTATTATTGAGTCGAAAGACTATCTTTTCGATCTATTCTCACTAGAAAAAGAGAAGTTTGAGATTTTTTTTCACTCCGGAGCAACTGAGGCCTTAAATTCAATAGTAAAGGGCCTTGCTATGCACGCTACTTCGCAAAAGAAGCAGGCGCATTTTTTCTATTCCACCGTCGACCATTCTTCTGTCGTTAAACAGGCGCTTCATCTGCCCTGGTTGGGACATAAGGCACACGCTTGTCCGGTTGATAATAATGGCCAGCTATTGGTCGATAAGTTGATTCAAGACATTTTAAAGGTAACGGGTCCTGATTCCATTGTTCTTTTTAATTTTACCCAAGTAAATAATGAAACGGGGGTTGTTTGGCCTTTGCAGATTGCGGCAGAAATAAAGAAACGAACTGGTTGCTTAGTTCACGTTGATGCCGTTCAAGCGCCTGGTAAAATTACAGGCTGGAACAATTTAAATTTTGCCCTTGATGCCTACACTTATTCCGCCCATAAATTTGGAGCCATGAAAGGTGTTGGTTTTACTTTTATAAGCGATCATTTCCCGTGGATCCCTTTGCATGCAGGAGGGGGGCAACAGAAAGGTCTGCGCTCTGGTACAGAAAATGTGCTGGGAATTTATTCTATTAAATTGGCCCTGATTGAATTAATTAATAATTTTGATTGCGCTAGATTACTTAAAATGAAACTTCGTTTAGAGAGTACGATCAAAAGCCTCTTACCGGAGAGGGTTATAATTGTTGGTGAAAATGCGCCATATCGCAATGCCAATACAACTAATGTAGTTATCAAAAAATCCAAATCAGATTCTTTGGTAAGTGCCTTTGATCTTAAAGGGATTGCTGTTAGCACAGGATCAGCATGTTCAACTGGAGCATCTGTTCCTTCGCGAATATTATTGGAAATGGGACTGAGCGAAGAATTTGCCAAACAGGCATTGCGTTTTTCTCTTCCGCCAAATATTACTGATCAGGAAATTGAAGGAACTGAAAAGGTGATGAATGTTATTTTTTCTAGTTTGTTTCAAGCTCCATAGATATTTCCAACTTTAGTCATAAAAAGAATCTTAGTGTCAACCGACATTTTTTTTAAATAAGCTTCAAGAGATACATATATAGGGCAATTTGATTGTTGCCATAATGAAAAAATTTGTACAAAATTATTTTTATCAAACACTCACAATAGGCTTGTCACGGAAGGTATGCATCTTGTGAACTAACATTTTCGGAGGCATTTTATGAACAAAAAAGAGTTGATGGAAGCAGTACTTGCACACAAAGAACTTGCTCACATGACAAAGAAAGACGCTGATTGTTTTATTTCAACTATGACTGAAGTCATCAAAGGCGCTGTTAAAAAAGGTGATGATGTTTCACTTATTGGTTTTGGAACTTTCACAAAAGTGAAGAGAGCTGCTCGCACAGGCGTCAATCCTTCAACTGGTGAAAAAATAAAAATTAAAGCAAAAACTTTACCAAAGTTTCGTCCAGGTAAAGCTTGGAAAGAAATGCTGTAATTTTTACATAATAGATTACACAAGTGGGCCCTCAAGCATTGAGGGCCTTTTTTTATGCATTTTTGAAATTTAGGTGGAATGGCACCGCTTATCTGGGCGCATTTGAGCCCTGGTTCTTTTTGCATTCATTTTTGCGGCGCAGTAAGCGCGAGTAATTTGGTGGACAATAGGAATTAAATTTTGGCACGCATCCTGCAGATATAGAGACAAGCGGTTGGTAGCGGTAAGGCCTTGGTCCAATACTACGATTTGGTCAAAATATCCCTCCTTAACCAACCTCAGTACGTAGGCCTGAATGGGCGTACGCCAAAAATCTTCTCAAAAAATCTATAAACAAATTTTAGACATGACCAAGGCCCCTTTGCTCTTTACCCAGGACTAATCAATTTCGTCCCATTTGAGGTCTTTTGCCAGGGTGACTCCAGAGATGGTCTTCTCTTCTTGTCTGATAAAGGGAAAAGTAATTTTCTTATAACCTTCTAGATCTTGCTCAAAAGCAATGGCGATAGTTTTCGGTACGAAATCCTGGAGAGAGGTGAGGAAATAATTCTCAGGAAAGTTGACGCCTGGAGGAGCATCATTGCCTTCTTCACCACTTTCATTAGAGAAGTTAGAGGGCAGTAATTGAGGGTTATCAAGTAATGGCCTAACACTACTATTTTTAATGACAATGGCAACGCGGGCCT
>Ga0066640_10002395_pt1 | contig 11253 bp, 15 predicted proteins | sample CryGeyCG2114_020_2_FD_59505 | JGI IMG/M metagenome (GOLD analysis project Ga0066640, IMG submission 59505) | Groundwater microbial communities from aquifer - Crystal Geyser CG11_big_fil_rev_8/21/14_0.20 | ecosystem: Environmental > Aquatic > Deep subsurface > Groundwater | place: USA: Utah... | reverse complement strand
TTTTATAGTTTAATTAAAATAAATCAAGCGTCCCCTGCCCTGCTTCGTCAAATACTTAACGTGTTTGACTTCGCAGAAGCTTCCTAGTCACCACTAATTGCGAGTTCCTACGAAGCGCCAACGCGAAAGCATTGGCGCGAAGTAGAGCGTCCCCGGGCCGATTCGAACGGCCGACCCTCTGCTTAGAAGGCAGATGCTCTATCCAACTGAGCTACGGGCGCCCAGTCAAGAAAGTGTGTATTCTAAAGGACTTAGGGAAACTTGTAAATTTTTATCGCTCATGAGGCGTTTTTGAGGTTGTCGTGCTCCCGTATCAAGCCGTGAATCAATAATCTGTAAGAGTGATTCTATCGCACAAAGAAAAAAAGCGCCTCTCGGCGCTTTTTTTACTTTCTAACGTCAAAAAAATTATTAACGAATTATTTTACTGCTTGCCTGCACGTACCGTTGCTACGGCATCGAATGCTAAACTTAAGTATCGATCTAGAGCGCAATTCACAGAATCTCTGACATCACATGTGCCGTCTTCTCTTTGATTGTCACAGTGATTACAGATCTCAAAGCGCACCGCACGCAGGTAATCATCCATGTTCATGTCATTTTCAAGCCGGTGAGCAATATCAATAAGCTTAGGCAAGTACTTCCTTACCCCACACTCTTGGGACGAATCTCTGTGACATTGACCATCCTCTCCCATCTCGCAACAGTAGGCGCAGACATCGTTTCGAATCGCCTCTTCGTACAGCGACCACTTTTTATCCTCGATTAGCACATTCATAAAGCCCTCCTCCTTAACCACCTTTGGCTGTCGCCATCACTGGGAAGGGCAGAACGCTTTAATTGCCTGTTTTGTTTGCGCTGTGTATACCGAGTAACTACTTACAGAATCTAAACACGACGGCTACTTTTTAACTCTATCCATCTGGGCCGAGCTCAAGTTCTGTCTTTAGCTACTTAGCCCCACTGCGTCAGTTACGATTGAATGCAATGGCTTACTGCCCTTCCACTCACCGTTTTTAGTATCGTCCTTATTAATGCTGTTTTCCGTGACATCAGTCACTATTTGTGCGAAAATGCCCACTGTTGCAACCTATGATGGCCACAGCCTTTCTGAACGCAAATATGTTTATATCGACTACGAAAAGACTATTACTTTCAACACTATTCTTGCTGGTTATCTCTCAACTCGGCTATGCGGATGATAAAATCATTGCGGGGTGGATGGAACCTATACTAGTACACCCGACCACATCATTAGTGAAAGCAAAGTTAGATTCCGGTGCAAAGACTTCTTCTTTACACGCGATTGACGTTGAGTATTTTAAAAAAGAGGGCGGCGATTGGGTGCGATTCCAAATTGATGATGAAAAAGGTGAACTTGAAGAAATCGAAAAACCTGTCGAGAGATGGGTTCGCATCAAGAAAAAAGAAGGCGGCTACGTTCGTCGACCTGTAGTTGTTTTAGGGTTTTGTCTGGGCTCACTTTATTTAGAGGGTGAAGTTAATTTAGCAGATCGAGCGCACTTCAATTATCAAGCACTTATTGGACGGAATATGTTACAGGGCAACGTACTGATTGATTGCTCAAAAAAGAAAACATTAACGCCTAATTGTAAATCCCGAAAATAATTCTATGAAACTTTCCCAAACTGCCATTATTAGCCTTGTTCTCATCATTGGCGCGCTTACTATGTTTTTTTATAAGGTGCTTTTTTTAGACTTTCCCCTCGCACCAGACAGTCGCGCCGACAGTTGGCAAGTTGAAACGCGTGTCACGTTTAAAGGCAAAGGTGAACCCGCTAACGTCAAAGTCAACATTCCACAAAACACCAAGGACTTTGTAATTGTTAACGAAAATTTTATCAGTGACGAGTTTGGATTTAGCGCTGAGATTCGAACCGCCGATAATAACCGCGCGGCAAAATGGAGCATTAGTCATGCCGTGGGGCATCAAATACTATACTACAGAGCCCTAATCTTTAGATTTGATTCAGTCACATTCCAAAGCAAAAAATTTAAAGTACGAACTTACTTACCCTCAGAAGAGATCGACGATGCTGTCACAATAGCCGTGCAATCTATTATAGAGGAAATCAAAAGTGAGGACGCCACGTCAACTGATTTTCTCTTAAAGCTGATTAAGCTTCTGAAGAAGAAAAAAGATGAGCGGATTAATCTCATCAAACAAACACTAAAAGACGACAACTCACTGGCGACGATCGAGGCTATGATTTTAAATGAGGCAAAAATTCCCGCCATTCTTGTTAATGGTGTAGTTTTGGAAAATATTCAACGCAATGCACAAATCAAACAGTGGCTATTAATCAAAACCAAAGAAAACGCATGGGCTCCTTATAGCGCTGACAATGGCTCCCCTCTTGACACAAACGCTTTACTTCCCTGGTGGTATGGCAGAGAGCCTATGGTCACCATGAAAGGCGGAACAACGCCCGATATCAAAATCACTATCAAAAGAAATACCGAAAGCGCATTAACCAAGGCTATTATGCGTGGTCAGTCCAAGTCTAAATTTATTTCCTTGTTTTCGTTTTTTAATTTACCCCTTCATGATCAAGTTATTTTTCACGTTCTGTTACTCATTCCTTTGGGAGCTCTAATTGTTACTTTCCTGAGGCAAATCATTGGCGTTCCCACCATTGGAACGTTCATGCCAATTCTGATCGCACTGTCTTTTAGAGAAATGAGTTTAATATGGGGGCTGTTCTTGTTTCTTTTTATTATCGCCATAGGACTTATCGTTCGCGCATACTTTGATAAGCTAGAACTGTTGTTTGTTCCCCGCTTATCAGGCGTGCTCATTGTCGTGGTTATTTTAATATGTGTACTTAGCATCATGATGGATTCATTCAACGTAAACGTCAGGTTGTCATTAAGCTTAATTCCGCTTGTGATCGTCACCATGATGATCGAACGTATGTCGATTATGTGGGAAGAACTGGGGCCAGAGGTCACTGTGCAATCTGCGCTAGGCAGTTTATTGGCGGGTGCCCTAGGCTATTTGTGTTTATCAAGCAAATTCATTAGTTACATCCTGTTTGTATTCCCAGAGCTTTTATTTATTATGCTTGCACTCACTATGATGATAGGCCGTTACAACGGCTATAAGCTCACAGAATATATCCGATTTAAATCTTTCGAAAAGAAATCATGAAAATACTTGGACCTATACAATTTTTAAATGCCTTTATTCGTCGGCACAACTATTTTGTAGAGCGCGGTGTTTTGGGAATGAATAGTCGCAATCTAAATTATATCTTCCGCTCCAACCCAAGAAAACTGTATCCACTGGCTGATGATAAGCTGATCACCAAAAAATTAGCACAAAAGGTTGAAATTGCTACTCCCGAACTGTACGGCGTAATTGATTTTCAAACTCAAGTCAAACATTTTGAAGAGCACACAAAACACCATGATACATTTGTCATTAAACCCGCTCACGGCAGCGGAGGAAATGGCATTCTGGTAATCACCGGAAAAAAAGATGGCGACTACATAAAAGGCGACGGAACACCTATCACCAAAAAAGTCATTTTAAGACATCTCAGCAACATTTTAAGCGGCCTTTATTCCCTAGGCGGTCAGACAGACGTTGCAATTATTGAATCCTTAGTTCGCTTTGATCCACTATTTGAAAAAATTACCTACATGGGCGTGCCCGATATTCGTCTCTTGCTATTCTACGGCGTTCCTGTTATGGCCATGTTGAGACTACCAACCAAAGAATCAGATGGCAAGGCCAATTTACACCGCGGTGGGATTGGTGTTGGTATTTATCTGGAAAATGGAATTACATACGGAGGTGTTCAAAAGGACGACCCCATAGATCACCATCCAGACACCGGCAATAAAATCGCAGGCGTCCAAATTCCCAACTGGCGAGACCTTCTTATTATGGGTTCTAAGCTTTACGATGTGGCACCATTAGGTTACATTGGGGCTGATTTTGTATTTGATCGCGATAAAGGCCCAATGTTATTAGAGATTAATGCCAGACCGGGACTTGCGATCCAAATAGCCAATGTTCGGGGACTCAAAAAACGACTTGAACGCGTCCGCGCGGATATCTCGCAGCTTAAAACGTCGAAAGATAAAGTAGACTACGCCCTTCATATTCTCGCGGCTTACAATTAAGCTGATATTAGCTTATTACACTCTGAGCACACGGTTTCAAGACGTGTGACTTCCGCCCCACAATGTGGGCACTTCCGCATTCCAGAAGGCATTTCTTGAGACTTCGTAAAAAAAGACAAAGCTTTCAATAAACCAATTACTCCCAATGGAAACAACAAAAGCGTCGGCACAACATAAAATCGCGACCAGCCAAACGGCAATCCAAAATTTAAACCAACCCACCAGGTGCCATAAGCAATCCAACAGAATAAATACACAAACAATACAGCATCCACAATAAGGTCCGGCATCGTTGAACCTGATAACTTTGTATAAAAAAAGAAAACAAACCCTGCTAACAACACAATCGGGAACATATATTTCATCAACTGATCAAATCGACTTGGATCAATCAAAAACTCCGTCAGCCCTTTACGCTCTATTTTGTGCGCAACTTCTTCTTCTCTACCTTCAAAATGAATCCCCCTTGACTTGAGCAATTGACTAATGGCGAGCCTCAAATAGGTATATTGCTCATAGGTGATAAACATTTTTTCAAAGGCCGTATACCGTTGACTTGATTTTAGAAAGATTTCAAATGCCTGTGTCGCCTCTGTGTCATAGCCATCTCTTTCATAAAGCAAGGCTTCAACCAGGTATGTAAAATAATTGTCGTCAAATTCGTCTCTAGCCAATTTTGCTTCAGACAATACCTGGTCAACTGACTTGCCCTGTAAGGCGTCGGTTAGGGCGTTAGACAGATGAATCAAAGAATCGTTCATGTAAGCAAGTTGGTAAGGTCTTCGTGGAGCTTTATGCGCAATTACTTCTGCAGTAATTTTAGTAATTTCGCCAATCACACGTTTTGGGTTGGGTTCATCCCAACCGGGATGAAGCTGTGCGATTGGAAAAAAAACAATACAAAAGAATAATAAACTTTTTATCATTACATCAATTTTGATGGAATAAACCGACAGTCCGCTCGGTCAGGCTCATTCCCTCGCCCTTCCTTGATATTGGTCAACATAGTCACTAATTTTTCTGTTTCAAATTCACAAGCCATTCCAGCACCTATAAGTTTTCTGGCATGCTCTTTTGATCTTTTTTCTTCAGCCTCAATCTCACTATCCGGAACCCCTTGCGCTTTGACATGCTCACGCATTTCCTTTGTGAGCTTTACGTCCGAAGAAACTACTTCAGATTGGTACTGACATAAATCTTGTTTCATTCCTTTAATACGCAACTCACTTGTCACCGCATGCAGCAAACCGAACCGTTCACTCGAAGCTGAAAACATGACCATGGTTGGCTCACAAGACTTCGCTGCCTGAATAAAACAATCCATATCTTCTTCGCAATTTGGTTTTGCAAATGCACGCGTAGCGAGCAAAATACCTACACATAGAAAACTTACAAACTTCAAAGATCTAAATACTTTTATGTTCATCAATCCACCGCGCTAATCTGAATAATGCGTTCAAAAAGAGATCCAATTCGTGATTTGCCGTTTAATTCAAGATCAGACACAACCACCTGGTTAATACGATTCTTAGCATCGCTTGTCATAGAGTAACGCTCCGCCCAAGTCGAGTGAATCACATAATAATGTCCATTTTCTTTTCCAAGGTAAATCATCATATGAGATGGCATGCGCAAAATCGTGACTGCCGGCACAGCGCCATCTAATGTTAATTCTTTTTCTTCGGTTTGGGAAAATTTTTTAAACACATTCAGTTGTGTCCCAGCAAAACCCTGCGACCTAGATGAGCGTGGCATATCTATCCCAAATGGCAAGTACACATCCTGTAAAAAACCTGAACAATCGCGCCCTTTGTACATACCCGCCCAGCCATATCGTGCCCCTAACAACTTAAAGGCTTGTGTAATAATATTACGCTGGGTATATGGCAAGAAACCAACATGTACATCCATCTCCTTGGCCGCATAAGCGCGTTTCATGATGACTTGCCCATTTTCACCACGTCGTGGCACAAATAATTCGTAAACGTTTGACGTTTGCCCTGCAATGGGAAGTACCGTACCCATGGACACGCGAATCCATCCATCGCGCAGTTGCGGCTGTGATCGCAAAAACAAGTAATCACCTGTCACCACCAAAAACGGTTTATCCTTAACATACTTTTTCATATCATCACGTGATGTAAACAAAGCGATATCGCGAGAACGCACCCATCCGCGCGTGTAAGCTGCTTGTATGTAATACCATTGCCCATCCGATGACGTATGATAAATGGCAATCGGCGTCCACACTTTAATCAAAGTAAACTGCAATTGATCAAACTCATAGTCACCAATTCCCTCGATCATTTTCATCATCGTAGGCAAGGCGCGCACAGGCGTTTCTGCTTGCGCGACCCCCCATTTAATCTTGATCTGACTTGGAATCTTATTCAAGACGAGTTTAGGTGCAATCTGAGATTCAAATATGCTGTCAGGCACAGGCTTATCGCCAGAGTCAAACAGTTTGCGTTTTTTGAGCGTGTCATATTCCAACCGAATTTGATCAGCAATCGGCTTTCCCGCACGTTGAGCAGACAGAGCAAAAATATCAACTTGATTTGATAAACCAGCGCGAATGTCTCGATTGAGTTCTTCGATTTGTTGTGGTGTTTTAATAAGCGCATCTGGCGTAGGAAGGCGATTAATCCAATACTCAGGATTTAACTGCTCTGGCCTAACACTAGTCAGCAATAATGGACCCTGAGGCAAAGGCGGAAGTTGATCCTCGGCCAGCGCACTCATAGGTAACATTAACAAAAAGAGTAAAAAAAATATCCGACGCATATGTCTCTGATGACTACAAAATAAATTTATTCAAACATCATAATACAAATAAAGTGGGAGGGCATGTTTTTTGCCCCCCCAAACAAAAACCACAGCTCACAAACTAAACTATTTTCGATAAAGGGCTCCTGCGACAACTCCCGCAGCAATACATTCTACAAGATCCGCACCCAACCAAACCAAAGCTAATCCAAAAGGAATCGGTAATACAACAAACCAAACGCAGACGGCTGGCACACCAAATAGTAAACCAATCAGAAAACCAAATCGAATCCCCTGACCAACCCCACCTTTTCCAACTTCATAACCTTTCGAAAAAATTAAGGTAAAAACCAAGGCAAACACGGCGTACCATATCCACATAAACCAACAAAACTGTTTCATCGCCTCTTGCGTTCGCCACACAGAGGCTGTCTGCTCATAGACTCCTTTTAACAACATCCCATGAATGAGAAAATCAAGCGCAAATATGACAATAAATACACCAATACTTGAAACCAACCAATTCTTACGGTTCATGGATATCCTCCCTTATTTAACTCTCCAGACCTGTATGTGGGTATCGACGGCTCGAATAGATCCCTTTAAATCAGCCCTTACCCTCTTTTGAGCAACGACTCGCAATTTTCTTAATACCTTCACAATACTGAAATGCCCCTGAATCTCTCCATTCCATAGGAAACTCACTGCACTGTTGTGGCTTGGCCTCGTGAATTTCACAACCTTTCTCGGTCAAAAATCGACACGGTTCATCTTCCGGCTGATCAAGCACCCACTCATTTTCCTCTTTTCGGCAAAATTCGTCTTTAAACGATGAGACCTCCAAGCCATAAAACGCTGCCAACCGTTCTAAATCAATAGGGGTTAAATAAACAAATCCAGGTTGTTCGCAACAGCGATTACACCGCTGACACTCAAATTGCTGCTTAATTTGTTTAATAATAAACTTACGGCGCATTATTTGTCGCTATGCCCTAATTCTTTACCAGGGGCCGCAAGATCTCTAATACGTTGTTTAAGAGATTTAATTTCTGGAAACTGTCCTTCTTTTTTTCTTGAAAAAACCAGCTGATGATCTACATAAATGTCAAAAACGCCGCCCGTACCCGGCGTCAGCTGAACACCACCGAGCTCTTTTTGAAATGTTGTCAATAATTCTTGCGCATACCAGGCCGCACGCAACAACCAATTGCATTGTGTGCAATACTTAATCTCGACAAGCGGAGAAGGATTATTGTTAACCATCTTTCTTCTTTGGTTCTTCTACATAGGATACTTTATTTATTTCAGAAAGCTTTCCTTCTTGGAAGTCCTGAACATTTTGTAGCGTTGTCTCTGCGATGGTTAGCAATGCTTGGTCTGTTAAAAATGCCTGGTGACTCGTAATTACTACATTTGGAAATGTCATGAGCCTAGCAAATACATCATCTTGAATAATTTGCTCAGAGTAATCCTCAAAAAAAAGATGCTCTTCTTCTTCGTAGACATCTAATCCCAAATAACCTATCCTTCCGCTTTTCAAACCAGTTATAATGGCGCGCGTATCAATCAAAGCGCCACGACTTGTATTGATAAGCATAACGCCTTTCTTCATACGTTTAATTGAGTCTGTATCAATCAGATGATAGTTTTCTTTTGTCAAGGGCGCATGTAATGTTATCACATCGCTTTGATTAAGAAGCTCTTCAAAAGAGACATACTGCGCCCCAAGTGCTGTAATCGCTTCATTCTTAATAGGATCAAAGACAAGCACTTTACAGCCCATTCCAATTAAGATTTTTATCATGACACTGCCAATTTTTCCTCCACCAACAACACCTATTGTCTTAGACCCTAATTCAAAGCCAACCAATCCTTCTAGTGAAAAATTACCTTCTCGAACACGATGGTAAGCTTTATAGATTTTACGATTCAGCGTTAACATTAGGCCTAACGCATGCTCAGCAACGCCTTGTGGCGAATACGCTGGTACGCGCGCTACGCCCACACCTAAAGACTGAGCTGACTTTATATCTACATTATTGAATCCGGCGCATCGTAAGACAATCAATTTTATCCCGTGCTCTTTTAAAAGTTCGAGCACCTGCCGACTGACATCATCGTGCACAAAAACACAAATCGCGTCAAATCCAAAAGCCAGTTTTGCTGTTTCCAATTCTAAAAGTGGCTTGAAGTATGTAATATCGAAATTGAATTTCTTGTTACACTGGTCAAAATATTGTCGATCATATTTTTTTGTATTAAAAAAAGCTACTCTCATTGTGAGACCTCTCTCTTTCGTGTCATTGATTGGCCCCCTTTTCCCCAGTTGTCGGCGGGCACTTCGTCAATCACGACATATGTCGCTTCTGGTGGCTTGCCTAACTCCTTTCTTAGGACCTCAGTAACCCCAGCGATTACTTTTTCTTTTTGCTCTGGCGTAATCTTTTCTAAAACCTTGACATTGACGTAAGGCATTTTGAGCTCCTTTATGATAACTAAAAATTTAGAGTACTTAGACTGGAAGAAACTCTCGCTTCACTTCCGGAGAAATTAATTTTTTAATAATCCACCCATATAGAAGTGTGAAAATAAATAAAATCGCAAGCGCCAACAATCGCATCACCCACAGAATGGCTTCATAATTTTGAATCTGATTTTCCGGCGCCAAGTCTTGCGCAGATGGCATAATCCACAATTGAAACCCTGCACTCACAAACATCGTTATAATCCCCAAAATCATAAACCCAATAAAAATACGGCGCGCCCAGTTCTTTCTTTTGAGTAATCCAACAGATGAAACAAAAACACCAACGGTCATTAAAAAAACGATGAGTGCAAGTATATGCATATGCGTAATTAGATACTGTAAATATTCTGGCATACTTCCCGCCACCTCAGGATCATTCATTAATTCTTTAACTTGCTCGGCAGGAAAAACGACACCATAGGCTACTAATTGAATGAACCCTATAAAAACGCCCCACCCTGCAAAGACAATAAAAATCCAGGCGAACACATTGACGAATTTTGATTGATTAATATTGGACACATAACCTCCTACGACCGACGCGTTCCAGCCAATTGCTCTACTGCCGGTGTCATTTTAATATGTAAATCACGTTGCGGAAATGGTATTTGAATATTAGCCTTGCGAAATGCTTGATCGATTGCAAAATTGATTTCACTTTTGATATCAAATTGTCTGTCAGGATATCGGATCCAAACTAATAATTCAAAGTTCAACGAAGAATCAGCAAACTCCATAAATCGAACGATGGGCTGTGGACTATCCAATACCTCTTCATGTTTCTCAGCAACTTCCAACAAGGTCTTTTTGACTAGCTCTATATCAGATCCATAAGCAACACCTACTGAACAATGCAATCTGACCTTTGGATCTTGATGCGACCAATTGATGACCTGCGTTTCAATAAACTTGGAATTAGGAACAATCAAAGAAATATTATCAAGCGTTTTAATATGTGTCGCTCGCATATGAATATGCTCAACACGTCCGATCATATTATCTATGGAGATCAAATCATGAACACTGATAGGACGCTCAAATAATAGAATTAACCCTGAAATAAAATTGGATGTTACATTTTGCAGACCAAAGCCAATCCCTACTGATAGAAAACCAAATACCACGGCCAAGCTGCCTAGATTCAAACCGATACATTGAGCTGCTAAAACAAATCCCAAGACGACAATAATATAGTGCAGCACGCGCTTTAGGGCGTAGACAGCGCCAGAATCTAATCTCAGTCTCTCGACCAATTTATTTGAAATCAACCTTTGAACAAAAGCTGAAAAGATTAGGGCTAGAATAAAAACAACGAAACCTGTACCAATCCCTCCTATTGTAACAGGCGTTTCTCCGATATGAAGAAATGGCTTATTAATCCATTCAATGATTGTTTCTAAAGTGAACTCTTCCATCATGCTTATTGTTTATATCCGTAGAGCCAACGGGATCCTGTATGGCCAATATTACGCACTGTATGCACGACTCCGGCGCTAATAAATACCTCTTTTTCTGGATCTAATCTAATGGACTTACCTGCTAATGTCAACTCCACTTCACCTTCCATTAACATAAATAGCTCATCCACATCATGAACATAATCTTTCCACTCCTGCCCCGGCGAATCAGTCCATACCTCACAACTAAAACCCCGCTCATTCCAATTTTTTCGAATTCTCTCCAGATTCAACACGCCCCTCCTGAATCTCTGGCTTCTTGAAAATCATGATAAAAAATTTCCATAACTTTCGAACGATCAAAAAAGTGACAATCGTTAAGAGGACTAAAACAATGCTTGCGATAAGTGG
>Ga0066640_10002388_pt1 | contig 11261 bp, 11 predicted proteins | sample CryGeyCG2114_020_2_FD_59505 | JGI IMG/M metagenome (GOLD analysis project Ga0066640, IMG submission 59505) | Groundwater microbial communities from aquifer - Crystal Geyser CG11_big_fil_rev_8/21/14_0.20 | ecosystem: Environmental > Aquatic > Deep subsurface > Groundwater | place: USA: Utah... | reverse complement strand
TAGATTGCAAATCATCAGTTTTTATCTGATCAATATCAAGGAAGTGCGGCATTAAATATATTCCTTACAGGTTTTATCAAGTGCCTCTAAGGCTTCATTTATATGACCTTCATTTATGTTAAGAGGAGGTAGCATACGCAGCACGTTATCACTGGCAGGTGGAGCAAGCAGGCCGTTTTCTTCGAGTTTACACATAAACTCTTTGTTACTTGGAATAAGAACCAGACCAAGCAAGAGGCCCTCTCCTCTGACTTCTTTAATCACGGATGGATATTTTGTTTTTAGCTCATCCAGACCTTTTCTTAATGTCGCTGATAGTTTCTTAACATTATCAAGGAATCCATCAGATAACAATTCATCAACTACGGCCTCCCCTACTGCCATAGCTAAAGGGTTGCCGCCATAAGTTGAGCCGTGAGTGCCGAGTGTCATGCCTTTTGCGGCTTTTTCAGACATTAAGCATGCCCCGAGAGGGAAGCCACCGCCAATACCTTTCGCGCTGGTTACTATATCGGGAGTAACCCCATAAATCTCATGAGCGAATAATGTGCCGGTTCTGCCCATGCCACATTGAATTTCGTCGAAACAAAGCAAAATCCCATGCTCATCGGCAACGGCGCGCAATTGCTTTAAATATTCTCTATCTGCCGGACGAATACCACCATCGCCTTGAATAGGCTCTATTAATATTGCCGCTGTTTCATCTGTAATTGCATTTTTTACCGCTTCAATGTCATTAAACGGAATATTGTCAAATCCTTCAACCGGAGGGCCGAAGCCTTCCTGCATCATGGGGTCGCGTTTGCTTGCCCATATAGCGGCTAATGTTCTGCCGTGGAAGGCTCCCTCAAAAGTTATTATACGGAATTTATTGGGATTGCCTGTGACATCATGATATTTACGGACGGTTTTTATACAACACTCGACGGCCTCAGCGCCTGAGTTGCAGAAAAATATAGTATCAGCAAAGCTGTTTGATGTTATTTTCTCGGCAAGCTCTGTCAAGCCGGGTATTTGGTATAGATTTGAAATCTGCCATAGCTTGTTAGCTTGTTTATTCAGGGCTTCTACAAGTTTAGGGTGGCAATGACCCAGGCAATTTACCGCGATTCCCGATACAAAGTCCAGATAGCGCCTTCCATCAGTCGTATAAAGATACGCACCTTCACCGCGGTCTATTACTAGTTTGCTTCTATTGTAAACAGGTAGAACTGACGATACCAATTTTTATCTCCTAAAATACAGAACTAAGAAAATAAGAATCAGGAAAATGAGAATTTTCTTAGTTCAATTTTTGTCATCCTGAATTTATTTCTGGATCCATATTTCCAAGTGTTAAAGAGTTTATAATAGTATCAATGTGATAAATTATAAATTCATAACCCCCTGAGGCAGGGATGCTGAAACAAGTTCAGCATGACGTTCTATTATTTGTTGTTAAAATATAAGTTAAAACGCCTAGTTTTCTACTACTTATGCAGCAAATGTCAACTTTTAATGCGATAACCGCGCGCAAACATTATCTGAATTGTTGTCCACACAACTATATTGGCTATGAGCATTACAAAAATCCCGATGGTAATGTTGCCCTCATTATGCCCCGTCATGCCGTAGCGAAAGCCGTCTATCATATAGAAAAAAGGGTTATACTGGCTTACATTATACCAAAATTCCGGCAGGCGGCTTACCGAATATACCGTGCCTGACAAAAACGACATAGGCACTATTATATAACTGTTTACTGCCGCCATCTGGTCGAATGTTTCAGCGATTATACCGCTGAACATACCAAGAGCCGCAAGCAGCATGGATGCGGCAATAAGAAAATATAAAGCATACCATATGCTGTGAATATGAATTGGAACAAAAACAAATATAGCGGCGAATGCAAGCACTCCCACCATTAAACCACGTGTTACTCCGCCCATTACCATAGCAAAAACAACCTCACCGGCTGAAAGGGGCGGCATAAGATAATCTATGATATTGCCCAGAACTTTGCCCATTACCATTGATGAAGATGTGTTAGCAAAGGCATGCTGCATAACCGCCATCATAACAAGGCCGGGAGCTACAAACTCAATAAAAGGCAGATCACCGATAGTATGAATGGTTTGCCCCAAAGACAGGTTAAATACAGCTAAAAATAATAAAGATGTAACAACCGGAGTTATAAGAGTTTGGTTGTATACCTTTAAAAAACGGCGTACTTCCTTTAAATAAAGCGTTTGTGTTCCCAGAAAATTGATTTGTTGCATAAATAATAAATATAGAAGATTTAAGATGATAGTTTATATATACTATGTGAAAGTAAAAGTAAAATTTTGATCAAATGATGAACATACTAAACCAGATATTATCAGGTAATTATAAAGACAGTGAAACAGGTGACTTAATAAAACTTCCCGTGCGATCGGTTGTTGTGGATAAGTCGGTGGGTAAATATTCACATGATCTGGTAAAAGATGCCGGAATATCGGGTAAATTATGCGTTGTAAATGATGAAAACACTAAAGATCTGGTGCATTTAAACGCTGATTATGTAGTAACTTTAGATGGTAATGCAAAAGCAACTGATGATAATGTCCTAAAGGTTATGAATGCTTTAGGCAAATGCGACGCGGCAATCGCGGTGGGAAGTGGCGCGATTAATGATATATGCAAATATGCAAGTTATAAGCTCAATAAGCCATATGCCGTATTTGGCACCGCACCTTCTATGAACGGCTATTTATCGGCAAATGCTTCTATTGCTATAGGGGGACATAAAAAAACTCTGCCTGCCCATATGCCCCAGGGCGTTTTTCTTGATCTTGAAATATTAGCCAATGCGCCCTCTCGTCTGATAAAAAGCGGTCTTGGTGACTCTCTTTGCAGGTCAACCGCGCAGGCAGACTGGCTTTTGTCGTCCATGGTTTCGGGAACTAATTACAAACAAACCCCTTTTAATATGCTTGCAGCATATGAGAATGATCTGTTTGATAATAGTAAGGCTCTCGTAAGTGGTGATAGAGAAATCATAAAGTTACTGGCGGACACTTTGTTGCTTTCGGGGATCGGTATGTATATTTGTCAGGGTAGCTATCCTGCAAGTCAGGGCGAGCATATGATAGCTCATACTATGGAAATGGTATTTGGGGACGAAAAAAATTATCATGGTGAGCAAATAGGAGTAACAACCATTATTATGGCACGATTGCAGGAGGAAATAATATCTAAAGAGTCTGGTTTTTTTGCAATTAATCCGGATTATAAAAGTATTATAGAGAGTTTTTATGGGAGTGAGCTGGCTATAAGCTGCATCCAAGAATATGAAAAAAAGGTGCTTTTATCTGGTAAAATTGAGATAATTAACAATAATATACAAAAAAACTGGGCTGATATTCAAAATAAAATTTCAGAAATTATAGTGCCGTCAAAAAGACTTGAAGAAGTTCTTAAAAACTCCTACTCCCCCTACTCACCATCGCATATAGGGTGGGGTAGCGAGCAAGTTAATGCTTGTATTAGAAATGCCAAATATAGCCGCAGCAGGTTTACCTTCCTTGATTTAACAAATTAATTCCTTGGCTAGGGGTTGTAATCACTTCTCACGTTTGTTATAATATAAACTTATAGTTTCTATTTTTAACTAAAGCGGAGTTTTGGATAATTGTAAGTTGCGTTTAGCTTATAATTTGATGTTATGACTATTTTGAAGAAAAAGAGGGTGCTAAAAGACCCTGCTATTAATTCAAGTAATTTGTCTTATGTAATGAACTCATTTAAAAATAAGAGAAATAAAAAGCAACCCTCAAAAAAAGCTTATGTTCCTGTTAAGCTAAAAAATATAAAAGTTTCTTCTATTTACAGTCTGGTCGGTTTTGCGTCTTCTTCTGATGATTCAAGTCAGGCACATAAAGATTACTGGAGGGATAAGAAGCTAAAAGATGTAAAGAATCTATTAAAAAATAAATTTACTAGCAAAAAACCTTTAGACAACCGTGTTGTTCCTTTTAAATTAAAAGATATTAGAGTTTCCGGTATTGACGGTGGCAGCGATGGGCCTCACAACCGCGTTCTGGACGGTATAGTAGACGAAGGCCTCTGCGTTTATACCGAAGATGGTTTGGATGTCATGGGTGACTATTGGAGCGAGAAAGAGCGTAAAGACTCATATGGAGGAGTTTATGGTGCTTATGCATATCCTATAACTCCTGAGCAGCGTATTAAAAACCGTAAACTTACCGGGCATGATGGCAGCGCTTCAAAAGATGTTCGCCCTAATATTGATATGAAAACATTATCAACAGAAAGCACGTCTGGTAAAAATGCCGAGGTTCCTGAAAATATTCAGAATGTTCAGGAGGATAACTCTCAAATGACTGTAGATAGCGTTCCTGCAGGCTCATCGGATTCTGAGAGTGTTAGTGTAGAAGATGTTTCAACTTTAAATTCTAATAATACCGATTCATCAGATTTCGATAAAGAAAATACATCGGAAAACCGCCATTTGGAAAGCCTTCTAAGGCGTGAGCAAATGATGGAAGAAATGAAAAGTGTAACGCAGATTACTTACTAGTTGCAATAAACACTCCGTCCCATTCTTTGGGTGGTGGTGACTTTATAAATGCTGATATTCTCGTATAATACAGGTCAAATAATCCCGTTATATTTATATCGGATATTTTTTCATGTATTTGCTGGGCTTTTCGTAAAGTTTTTTCCGCTTCTTTGAATTTTTTGTCTCTATATTCATCTAACATCTGATGAAAGGTTTTTGCGAAATTTATAAAATCACTATTTTGAGCCAATTCTTCATTGCCCAGCAATGTATATACTCTGATGGGTTTTGTTTTGCCTTTTACTGTAATCAGATCAAGCTCAATTGTCGCCATATTGGCAACTGATTTTTGCGTGTTTTCACCTATTACTATATCTACACCATATGTTTTGCTTTGGCCTTCCAGACGCGAGGCAAGATTTACATCATCTCCTAAAACCGAATAGTCAAAGCGTTGATCCGAACCCATATTTCCTACGCAGCAATCGCCCGTATTAAGCCCTATGCCTATATGTATCGGAATAAACTGTTTTCCCGCTTCTTTGGCTTCTGCTTCTAATTTTGCGTTTAAAACATCCAGTTCTTTAATCATTTGTAAGGCGGATATACAAGCGTGCTGCGTGTGTTGTTCATCATTAAGCGGTGCATTCCAGAACGCCATAATACAATCACCCATATATTTATCTATCGTGCCTTTATTATCTAGGATTATAGTTGTCATAGGAGTTAAAAAGCGGTTGATGAATTGTGTCAGCCCGTGGGCATCGAAATTTTCTGAAATTGTAGTAAAGCCACGAATATCACAGAATAACAAAGTAAGATTTTTTATCTCTCCGCCTAATTGCAGGCTGTCGGGATTTCTTGCCAACTGATCTACAAGAGCAGGTGACATATAATGGCTAAAAGCGTTGCGAACCTGCTTTTTTTCATTCTCTGAGCTTATATAGCGGCTAAGGGACGCTGATAAATATAATAATATTATTGCAATACCCGGTGTTACCGGATCTATTAAAAAATGATATTCTTTAAAGGCAATCCATGAAAACCAGATAGCGTAGCTTAAGGATGCTATGGTAAATAAGGCTCCCCAGATTGCAGATAGATTTAACATCATAACTATTAATATTAATCCTGTTATAACCATTGTAATTATTTCCGCGCCTTTCATCCAGTCAGGACGCTTAAGATATTCTCCGGTTAATATTTGCTCTAAGGCTTGCGTGTGAACCTCTACGCCACTTGATGTGGGGTTAAGGGGGGTTGATCTTATATCACGAAGGCCGGCTGCGCTTGTGCCTATTAATAATATTTTTCCTTCTATTTCTTTAGGATCAATTTGGTTTTCTATAATTTTCCATGCCGGAATATAACGATCGGCTACATATGGTGTATAATAAAGCCAGAATTTTCCGGTGGAGTCGGTAGGTATTTCAAATTCTCCGTTTTTTATTGCGGTTATTCCTGAGCTTTGACCGAATGATTCTTCGTCACTTGCTCCTGTGGATTTGATAATATAGCCTTTTGCGCCTTGTGCTATTCGCAAGACCTCTGATGAAAGTGACGGAACAAAATTATTTCCGACGCGGAATATTGTGGGCATGCGGCGTAATATACCATCTGCATCGGGAATACTGTTTAAGGCGCCGTTGCCTTCTCCGGCCTCTTCAATATCATCCAGAGATTTGACATAACCGATAAAAGGGGCAAGTGATGGGCGAGGATCGTCACCTGTAAAAGAGAATCCGGCCTTTATTTTTGCCTTTTCTTTAGTTGCTTTGTGTATGAGAACAAACCCCGTTGCTACATTGGCATTTGCTATGGCATCTGCAAAAATATTATCGTGGTCAGGTAGCTCATTTAGAAGGTAAGACAGATCCTTTTCTTTATGCCATAGTTTTAAAATATGTTTAGGGGATGTTCGGTCTTCTTCGGCAAAGACAATATCCAGCGCAATAGCGGCCGCGCCTGCCTCATTTAGTTTGTTGATTAGATCAGCCAGCGTGTTTCTCGGCCACGGCCACTGGCCTAGCTTAGAAAGACTTTGGTCGTCAATATCGATTATCTTTATTGGTTGTTCCGTATATTTTCTTGGGTGTTTTTTTTGGAATGTGTCGAATACTTTTAGCTGTAGTTGACTCACTATAGGAAAATCGGAAGCTTTAATAAAAAGCGCTAAAGACAACACCAAAAGAGAGACAATAAGTGGTATTTTATTTTTCATGCCTAAAACGTCCAGCCGACTGCCCACGAAAGTCTGTTGTTGAAATAGTCGTAATTTTCAATGTTAGAAGTTACATTCTTATATTGATAGCCGCCCGACATTGTTACGCTATTTGAAAGTTTTTTAGATAAAGTGAAGGTGATGCTTCTTTCCTTGTCTCGGCGTAATATTTTTGAGCTAATCGTGGTATCCAGATCGTTATAATGGGTCATTTTAAAGTTGCCCAGAATATTTAGAGCCAGGTCGTAAGGAAGTTGTCTTGTATAGCCGAATGTCAGTTGAGTTTGGTCGTTGCCAAATTCATTACTGCGTGCTTCTTCATTGCGCCATGTGACACTGCCGTTAAACAGATCTTTTTCTGTAAACATATATGTTGCCCCCACTTTATGCTGATAAGCATTGCCTGTGCGGTTTACATTTGTAAGTGCGGTTGGAGAATTGGCAAATTTACGATATTCATAAGAGTAGCCATAATCGAACGATAATTCTTTAATAGGTGCGTATTTTAATGTAAATTCTCCGCTAGGTGTGACCATATACACGTCACTATTTAAAGATATGACGCTTTTTCCTGCTGCTATACCTATTTGAGTGTTGTAATTATTTAAAGTAAAGGTGGGGCCGGTTTTTACCGAGCCTAATGTTATATCAAGTTGATGCTCAGTTCCTTGAATGCTTTTATATAACGTTCCTATGGTTGTAAGAATCATTCCCCAGTCTTTACTTTCTATATCAAATTTATGTAAGTGTATAATAGAAGCTGTGCCAAAAGCCTGTCCGTCAGAATCAGCGAGCGAACCTTCAGTAAGCGGCAGACTGGTATCACTTACTGTATTTGAATTGCTGGATGCGGCAGATGTTGCGTTTTTATCGTAATTTAGGCCGAATGATGTTGATACGATTATGCGGTCTTTCTTTAGCCCGTCATTTACTTGAGCTAACACTGATTCTACGTTCTTTTTTACCTGCTCCGGAGGGTTTGTTTTTAGCACTTCTTCAAATAGCTCTTTGGCGTTTTTTAGCTCACCCTTTTTAATGTATAAAATACCCATTTCCAATTTTACTCTAGGAAGACGAGGGTTCGCATCGAGCATATGTTGAAAGGCTTTTTCCGCCTCATCGAATTTGCCGAGCTGAGTTGCCATCCTGCCATATGCGAAATATGCATCCAGATTTCTTGGGTTAGCTTCCATTTTCTCTTTTATTTTGGCGAGTTCTTCTTCGGAGGCCTTTTGTCGGGCAGGGCTTTGTGATGGTTCTGCTTTGCGTTGCTGAGCGGCTTTTTCAGCGCGCTCTTTCGCCTCTCTTGCAACATCAACATCTTCGGCTTTTGCGGTATTTTGCAAAGAAAAAACAATAATAAAGCTTGCTATAATAACAAAATAACGCATTTTCGCCATACATTGACATTAACACCAAATATAATTTGTAGAACAAAAACCTTGTAATCGCAAGGCTTTTTAAATACCCTCCTCCAATTAGGGAGGCGCGTCTTCTAAAAATATATTTCATTTATTTTACGAACATAATATTCTAACCCTTAATCTGTAGTTTTCAAAGTTTTTAAATTTTGTCGGGTAATAAATCCATAAGCTCTCCGCTGGATTAGTTTCATTTTTCGTTGGAATCCTTCGCTTATGCCTAACCTGCTAACCACCCAACAGAATTTTTATCTTCTCAGCGATTCCTCTAATAGCGTTTTTAGATCCATTTTGTTTATGTAGTTACAAACCAAATGAAAGGAGTTTTACCATGAAAGTTAAAGAAATTATGTCTGAAGAAGCCTGTTACATTGAACCCACAACGACCGTGAAAGAAGCGGCGCAGAAAATGCGCGAAAAAGATTGCGGTTTTCTGGCAATCGGCAAGGAGAGCGAAGGCAAGCTCAGCGGCGTCATTACCGACCGCGATATTGCCATACGCTCAGTTGCCCAAGGTCATGACCCGGCTAACACCAAGGTGGAAGCAGTGCAAACACCAGAAGTGCTTTATTGTTTTGAAGACGACAATATCGATGATGCCGCGCAAAATATGCACGACAATCAGGTTTACCGCCTAATCGTACTCAACAATGAAAACGAAAAGCAGCTATGCGGCGTGGTCACGCTGGGCGATATCGTGCGCAATGATGAAACACGCGCAGCAGAAAAAGCCGCAAAAGGCATTAGTTCTAAGCAGCAGGCGGCATAGGCGATGACCGCATGAGTAGAATATCAACCATAATCATAGGAGAATTATAATGAAAACCCTAAAACGAAATGAATTAAAAGAAATGAACGATCAAGAACAAGAAGATTTTGTGCTTCTCAATGTGTTGCCGCAAGATGCGTTTAACGAAAAACACATACGCACTTCGGTCAATCTGCCCTACGATGCCGATGATTTTGAAGAAACGGTCGAAAGGATTGCAGGATCGAAAGATCGAAAAATCGTGGTGTATTGCGCCAACTTTGATTGTGACGCCTCACCTAAAGCCGCAAAAAAACTGGAAGAAGCCGGCTTCACAAACGTCTATGACTACGAAGGCGGAACCAAAGACTGGTTTGAACAAAAGGAACATAAGGAGGTGGCCTAATGCAAGCGAAGATTTATTTTCTCGTAAGCATGCTTTGCCTGATGCTTGCCGCCTGCAATACCGTCGAGGGTGTGGGTGAAGATATTGAAACAACCGGTGACGTGATTGAGGGTTCTGCCGAAAAAACCAAGCGGCATATGCCTCGTTCACGTAAATATTAATTAATTCTAATGAAAAGATTGAGCTGAAGAAGGCAGCTTAGGAAGTAGATATGAGTAAAGGAAAGATTCTGATCGTACTGACTTCCCGCGATCAACTGGGAAATTAGGATAAATAAACCGCTTTTCACTGTAAAAAAAAAGCCGAAGGAATGAGAAATATTGCGGCAAGGTTTTTTTTACCCTCTTGTTCGTTCTGCGCCGACACTAAGAAGTTTAGCTGTTTGGTCAATCTTCTTATCTAGAGAATCGGAAAATACTACCTTGCCTTTGCCCCTATAAAAATTAGCAACCGCTTTTGCACCTGCTACTAATATCTGACGTTTATTTTTTTTGCCATCACCCTCATTTAATATAGCGCCTAAAAAGCCCGGTCTATTTAGATCATGTTCACTAATGTCAAGGTCATTAATAATAGATTCCATATTCTCGGCAGCCTTATTTGCCACCTCATCATTTTGCATTCTTGCAAAAGCCTGCTGTGCTTGTGTAAATAGATCTTTTGGGAACTCCCCTAAAATATCACATGCATCTTTCACTTCCTGCGGTATTTCACTGGGATTTTCTTTATTAATATCACTATTTTCTTTATTAATATCACTAAAAGCTGTAACAAGAAAAGCTAGCCATTTTACGGCATTTGCTTGATTGGCTTCATTTGAAAGATCATTTCCGCCCATTTACATCTCCATTACCAATGTCACAAAACGCCGATGCATCCTCATTTTTCAGACCCTCACGAATAGAAGCATATAAAGGATCATTAAACTCCCCCTCGCCTTTTGCAACCTCAGAAAGACGCAATATACCCTCAGCAGCCTGCGCTATAATAAGAGCGTTTTTAAGCTCTTCTGATATTTGCCCTAAATCAACAAAAATTTTACTAATATCAGACATACCACTTGCTATAGGAGCTCCGGAATTCACCTCATTTATAGCATCAATCCTTGCTTTTACGAAGCTTTGGGTATCCTTACCTTCTTTTTTAAGTAAGTTATATTCTTTAAATGTTTTACCCATTAAAATAGAGCGTAAACCTTCAGTGCTTATAGGCAGCTCTTTATATTCTTTTATTACATCACTCTTAAACCGGTCTATATCTTGTTTGCCGTTCCAGTATTTATATATATTTGACAAATATTCCTGCAATGCAATAGCATCATCACACCCCAACTTATCTCCTGTGAGATCCTCTATAATTTCACTAAATTGCTGAGAAAAAAACTCTCGGCCGTGCTTTTTGTCAGATTTTTCCACAAAAATCCCCCCAATCGATAGTATTATACTATAAATTTCTTAACAAATCCATAACGTCACTTTAGGCGGTGTATGTAACATATTTACATATAGCATATTTTCCTATATATTCCCTCCCCATGGAACAGGAAAACAAACTACAAAAACCGGACTGGATAAGGGTTAAAGCCCCGCAATCGCAAGGCTTTAAGGAGACTTTTGACCTTGCCCGCAATTTAAAATTAAATACGGTTTGTGAAGAAGCCGCCTGCCCTAATATCGGTGAATGCTGGCAAAAAAAACATGCAACATTCATGATTTTAGGCTCGGTATGCACACGCGCTTGTGCTTTTTGCAATATTAAAACCGGCCGTCCTGACCTGCTTGATCCGCATGAGCCTGAAAATCTGGCGCACGCCATTGCCACATTAAAACTTGAGCACGCGGTTATAACTTCAGTTGACCGTGACGATCTAAAAGATGGTGGCGCAGAACATTTTGCCCAATGTATTCGCGCGATCAGAAAAA
>Ga0066640_10002384_pt1 | contig 11267 bp, 14 predicted proteins | sample CryGeyCG2114_020_2_FD_59505 | JGI IMG/M metagenome (GOLD analysis project Ga0066640, IMG submission 59505) | Groundwater microbial communities from aquifer - Crystal Geyser CG11_big_fil_rev_8/21/14_0.20 | ecosystem: Environmental > Aquatic > Deep subsurface > Groundwater | place: USA: Utah... | reverse complement strand
CCCGCCGAACTCGGTCCCGAGATGCGAATGATAATCCGTGCCGTAGAATACCGTCTGCGCGCAATTGTCCTTTGAAACCGCACCGAAAAGCCCACTCATAACCTACCCCCCTGTCTATGCCCGTTCAAAAAAAATGGACGCCTTATTTCAAAGACGCCCTCCATCACCCGAATGAGACACACATCAGTCATATAATTATCTCCAAGAGCTGTATATATGTATATAGTACGATTTTACCAATAATAATCAAGAAAAAAAATAATACCCCCGCCCTTTGCCTTTAGGATGAAACCGAGAGTATCTTGTCCGTCACCTCCCTGAGGTCGCGGGTTCTTGAGTTATAATCGGCCATATCCGATAAGGCCTTATCCGTGGAATTGAAGGCGATGAAGTATCCGGCCTCTCTGGCCATAGGTATATCGCCCGCGCTGTCTCCAACCCCTATCGCCTGGCGGCAGGTGAGCCCGAATCTCTTAAGGATCTTCTTAAGCATAAAGCCTTTCGCGCCGTGGGCGATATTTATCCTGACGCCTCCGGTAAGTATACCTTTCTTCACCATGAGGCGGTTTGAGAGCACATAATCGAAACCCATCTCGCTCTTTACCCTCTCCGCCATGTATTGAAGGCCCGTAGAGATGGCGATCAACTTGAAACCGGCCTGTTTAAGTTTCTTTATAGATGCCTTCGCGTTCTTCGAATACCGCGCGCCGGCAAATATCCGCCTGATCTTCTCTTCGCGCATCCCCTTCCAGTGCGCCGCGTCGAGCTCGCAGAACTTTCTATAACTTATCTTCCCCGCGAGAAACTCTTTCTGGTAGCGGTGCGCGAGTTCCTCCCATAGGCCGAGCCTCTCGTGAATGTATCTCCATGAACTTATATGGTCGGTCACCGTGCCGTCTATATCGAATATCACGGCTTTATATCTCATCCCTTCGCCTTTCCCGCGAGCTGGCCGCATGCCGCGTTTATATCACCACCTCTCGACCCTCTCAATATGGCGTTGACTCTCCTCCGCTTGAGCCGCTCGATAAATGTCTTTATCTCCTCCGTATCGGGAGAGACGAAATCCGACTGTGGCACGCGCATGCAGGCTATGATATTTACCTTCGCCTTCAATTTATCGGCTATCTTCGAAAGCTCATCTATATCCTTCAAAGAATCGTTCTTCCCTTTTATGAGTATATACTCGAGCGTGATCATCCTTCCGTTTTGATCCAAAAAATCCTTGCAGGCGGAGATAAGTTCCTTCAACGGATAGCGCCTGTTTATGGGCATCAGTTCGCTTCTAAGAATATCGTTGGCGGCGTGAAGCGATACGGAGAGATTTATCTGTATTCCGAGGTTTTTTAACTTCCTTATACCCGACACTATGCCGCATGTGGATACGGTTATCCTGCGCGCGCCTATGGCGAGCCCTCTGGGGTCGTTCATTATCTTTATCGACTTGGCCAGATTATCGTAATTGTCGAGCGGCTCTCCCATGCCCATAAAGACATAATTTGTTATCTCGTGTTTGAGTACGGACTTAATATATAAGATTTGATTCAGTATCTCCGAGGGGCGGAGGTCTCTTGTGAATCCTTTCTTTCCGCTGGCGCAGAAGGAGCACGCGTATTTACACCCGACTTGAGTGGATAGACATAGGGTCTCTCTCTTCCCGGAATATATGAGAACGGTCTCTACGAAATTCCCGTCGGAGAGCTTGAAGAGAAACTTCTCCGTGTTGTCGGAGGGCCCGCGCCTATCGGAGAGCTCAAGCGCGGCTATACTATATCTAGAGTCCATCCGGTCTCTTATGTCCTTAGGGATATTATGCATATCCTCAAAGCCGCGCGCGCCTTTACAGTATATCCATGAAAATATCTGCGCCGCCCGGTATCTCGGCATGCCGGACTCGACGACGGCCTTCTCCAGTTCCTTCAATGTGAGGTTACATATATCCGCTTTATTCACACAAAACCCCTCATATCCAAAATAAAAACGGGCAGGCCCGGTAAGGCCTGCCCGCCGGCGTCACATATATTCGCCCTTACTCCACCGGTATAAGTATCTTCAGTCCCGCCTTGAGTTTATCGGGATTATTTATCCTGTCTTTGTTTAATTCGTAAAGGTACTTCCAGCGATAGCCCGCGCCGTACTCCTTCGCCGCTATCTTCCAGAGCGTGTCGTCCTTCTGGACCGTATACTCTCTCGTTGAGGCCTTTATCGGCGTGGAGACTTCTTCCTCTTTATCTATGAGAAATTTGCCTTTCTCTATCTGCTTGGCATCGGGGGATGGACGGTCTCCTTCATAAGACATCATGACCTCTTCGACCTCCGCCACCATAAACTGGGCATTCCTCTCCTTCTGCATCCCGACGAGGTCCGTTACGGGCGCCACCGCGTCAAGCTTTCCGCGGCTTACTATGATGATGCGGCTCTCGTCGATGCCGCTATCTATCATATATCGCTTCACCGTCTCTCCTCTTGCCTTGCCGAGTTTATTATTATGCGCCTCGGAGCCGCGCCGGTCGCAATTACCGGTTATGAGGATATCGGCATCGGGGTTCTGTTTTAAGCTCTTGACCGCCTTATCGAGCGTCGGTATGGCATCGTCCCTAAGGCCGCTCTTATCGTAGTCGTAATATATCTTCACGTTCTTGATTATATTCCTTATTATGAGCGACGGCCTCAATTCCTTCAGCTTCGGGGCGGGGAGATCCTCTTCTTTATAGTCGAAGATTATCTTATAGACATATACATAGCCTCTATTCCCCCACGGCGCGGCCTCGCCGGGCGTAGTGGGCCACCACCAGTACCCGCCGCGCGCCTCGTCCTTAACGGGGCCGGGGGTGGCGTCTGTAGGCCACCACTTGAAACGCTCCTGCATATTTTCCAGATCCGCATCCTTACTGGACTCTCGCTTCCACCAAAAGGCATTCGCGTTCACCGAAGACAAAACGAAGATAAGCGTTAAGATGATAATGGGTATACGTCTCATGGCAAAACCTCCTATATGCTAGATGTCTGAATAAATAGTATATACCATAAAAGCGATTTGCGATATAAATTTTTTTGACGGCCTGGAGTCTTTATTATGGTGCCGGGTAAGAACGGTTACGGCAAAATCGCCCTTCGGCGCGAATACTATGCCGGCATCGTGGCATATGCCCTTCTCGAGGCCTGTCTTATGCGCGACCACGGTAGATGGCGGAAGCCTGGCGGGTATGCGATCGGCCATCTTCTGTTCCTTAAGAAGGCCCATACACCTGTCCGACACCTCTTTATTTATAAGGCGCCCGTTATAGATATCGCTCAACAAGAGGTCGACATCGTTCGCCGTAGTGTAATTCTCTATACCCTTGCTTCTTTTCTTGAAATCCATCATATAGCGGCTTATGTTCGTGTTCCTAAGGCCGAGCCGTTTGAAGGCATCATTTAAATAATCGAAGCCGAGCCGCTCTATAAGCATATTGGTGGCGGCATTGTCGCTCTTGGTTATCATAAGCTCCATAAGCTGTTCGACGGTAAAAGACTTTCCCGTCTTTACACCCTTTAAAACTCCGGAGCCGCCGACCTTGTGATATCCCTTAAGGCGGATCGTCTCATCGAGGCACACCCTGCCTTCCTCCGCGGCGAGAAGATACGCCGCCATGATAGGCGCCTTTGCCAGGCTGGCCGAAGGGAACGGCTTATCGCCGTCGATAACTATTTCATAACCGCCTTTCATATCCCTTACGACGATGCCGGCCTCCCCGGAGAAGGCCGAAGAGACCTCTTTTACGCCTATCCCAAGAGCCCTGAATGACGCCTTTCTCTCCTCGAGGAGGATCCTCTCCCTTATAAGCGCGGGAATGTTAAAGTATGCTACGGTAAAGAGGAGCGTCCCGAGAAATAATACAAAGATTAACCATCTTTTTCTCATATTATTTTATTCTACATATTTAGCTAATTTAGTCCAGGTCTTTTTGCCCATTACCCCGTCTGCCTTAAGGCCGTTGGCCGCCTGAAAATCCCTTATCGACGCTTTCGTCTTCTTGCCTATCACGCCGTCCACCGGGCCGTTGTAAAAACCGGCGTTTTTCAGCGCGGATTGCACCTTTTTATTGGTGGGCTTGGGCGTTACGTTAAGCGGCTCGTTATATGCCGGCCTCTTCTCGGAATATGCCTTCGCGCTCTTTAGCCTCTCTACGTCATCTTTCAGATCCTGTATCTCATCATCCTTTATCCGGAGCCCCTGTTCCAGCGCCCTGACTTGCATCTGCAATTGCTGGTTTTGAGATTCCTGTAAACTATTTCTCTGCGCGGCACACCCCGTCAAACCCCACATAAGCACAACCAACGATAAAATCACCGAAAACCTCATATGCCCCTCCTCTTTATTTACGGCGCTAATCTACGGTACCGCCGTCTATTGTCTCTTACCGTTAAAATTACCGGCAAATCCCTATATCATCCTGATCTTCTCCCAAGCGAAGATGATGAGCCTGCCCAGGAGCCATATGGCAAAGAGCACCAGGAAAAGATATATCATCACCCGCAGAGAAAAAGCCATCAGAACAAGAAGCGGGGTGAGAAGAAAACCGAGAAGCGTAAACAGCCCGACGGCCATCAAAAAAATCAACCCTACAAAGAACGCCTTCATATCGCTATCCTCCTTTTTCGCCGGAATCTAAAACTGTTTCTTATATTTAAGCAGGACCTTGCCCTCGGCAATGGGGGCGTCTTCGACTTTGGTATCCTGTCTCTGCTTTAACTCCTTATCGCCCTCTATTGAGATGTTCCCCGTAACATTTATTTTGCTGCCGACCGTATGAGTCGCCGGCTTAGGGTCTTCATTTGCTTTTACATTTGGCTGTTCCACGCTGTAACTTACCTCTGCCCTATCGGATACGCTCTTAGTGACACCCATACCTTTTGATTTATCGTCATATTTCAGCGAGAGCTCGCTTATGCCGAATCTCTTCGCCACCTTATTCCCTGTCCCCGCGAATACAAAATAATCCACAAAATCCTTGACGATCTCGGGCGAGGCCTCTCCTTTAGCCAAAGCCGCTTCTGTTCCTTTCCAGCTCTTTCCCGTGGCCAGCATCACTAATAGCATCTCCTGAGGTAACGCGGGTTCGGAGGTCAATTTAAGAACCGGAGTGCTTGCGGAACCTTTTAGCGAGATCGATATCTTCGCACCTTCTATATTAGATGCCGCGCTTATATCGAATAATGGGTCTTTGGGGTCTTTCGAAAACGATATTCTGCTCTTTTGTATCTTAACAGCCGTGGCGCCTCTTGTTATCATACCGCCGTCGAGTGCTATCTCGCCTCTTAACTCGGGCTCATCCTCGAGGTTCTTTAGATAAAGATCAAAAGAGAGCGGGATATCCGAAAGGGATAGTCCGTTATGCGAAAGGTCCTTTATCGTCACCATGCCGGAGGCCTCCGGTTCCGAAAGGGTGCCTTTAATTAAGCAGTCAAGCCCTGTAAATAATCCCGAAGACTTAACGATAAACTTATTCTCGGAGAATAATCCGGCTATCTCTTTTAAGTCTGCGAAAGCCGAATAGATATTAAAATCGAGGGCGCCGTTTTTCAGGCCGCCGGCAAAAACGGCCGTTCCGGATAACGGCATCTCGAGTCTCGCGTTGTGAATCTTTAGCTCAAGGCCATTGAGCGATAAGGAAGTGACTCGCGCTTCCATATTCTGGATCCTTAGCACGCTTCCGGGCGGAAGGCCTTTTATCTCTTTAAGCTCCAGGTCACGGAATGTTGTCGTATCATACAGGTTTCCATCCATACCACCCAGATCTATGTATCCGGATTCTGCATATCTTGAGATGGCGGCTCTGGTAATAAAAGCAGACCCTCCGGATGTGAAAAATAGATAATACGCCAAAGCTGTGCCGAAACTCAATGCCAAAAATACCAATATAGCCGCTATATGAAGCTTTTTGATCACTTGTTATACAAGGCCTCCGTCTTCGTTTTTATCGATGCTATAAGCGAAGTAAATGACTTCTCGAACGAGCTCACCCCATTCTCAAGGAGCGTTGCGCAGATATCATCTATATCTATCCCCAGCCCTCTAAGCTCATCGAGAGCTCCCTTCGCATCACCGATATCTCCCGTAAGCGCCTCTTTTATAGTACCATGGTCCAAGAAAGCCTCGTATGTATTGCCGGGCAGGGTATTGACGGTATCTTTTCCGATAAGTTCTGTAACGTATTTTATGTCACTATACGCCGGGTCCTTCGTCGATGTCGATGCCCACAACACCCTCTGCGGGCGGGCGCCCTTACTCTTTAGCGCGGCAAATTCCGCTCCGGAGAATATATCGAGGTACTTTTTGTATATCAACTTTGAGTTCGCGACCGCGGCAATGCCTTTCAGGCGCTCTTTCGACAGCTCATCGAGCTTCTTATCTATCATCGTATCTATGCGGCTCACGAATACGCTGGCCACCGACGCTATCTTACGGGCATCGCCCCCGGCGTCGGAGAACCTCTTAAGCCCTTTGATAAACGCGCGTGCGCTATTCGTATACTGCTCCAAAGAGAATATAAGCGTAACATTTATGTTGGCGCCGAGCGCTATAAGTTCCTCTACGGCGGCAAATCCTTTATCCGTAGCGGGGATCTTCAACATAAGATTCGGCCTTGAGACCTTCTTCAACAGGCGCTTGCCTTCTTCTATAGTCTTCTTCGTCTTCATCGCGAGCTCCGGGTTTACCTCAAGGCTCACGTAACCGTCGAGGCCGGCCGTCGTCTCATATACGGGCTTTAAAAGGTCCGCGGCATCCTGTATATCCGATATCGTAAGATCGTCGTATATCTCAAACGTCGTCCTGCCGTTACCCGAGAGCCGCTGTATCTTAACGTCATAATCGCTGCTTTGACTTATCGCCTTATCGAATATAGTGGGATTTGATGTCATGCCGCGCAGGCCCTTATCTATCATATCTTTTAATCTTCCGCTACCTATAAGCGAACGATTTATGTTATCGAGCCACGCGCTCTGGCCGAATCCGGCCAGTTTCTGAATATTATTCATCGGCATCTATTCTCTCCTTTTGTTATAGCGCGGGATCAGCCCCCTATCTTCTCCATCGGCTCACCGCAGCAGACGAGTTCGCCTCCGCCAACCTTCGTTACGGTCACTTCGTTACCGCACACATTGCATCTGTACTTCTCACCGACATTTTCAACAGCCATCTTGCACCTCCGAATTTTTATTGCTTCCGCACTTTCGAAAAATTCGTCCCGAGTCTCCATGGCAGAGAGACGTTTTCGGACGCAAAGCGGAAACGCGGTTTTTGCCAATCGGGAAAGTGTCTAACATTTTCGAAATAACATCTTTTATACCTTATTATCTCTGAACACGTATATGACAAATAACAATTCATATTTTTAACATGCTAGACACTTTCTGCTTTGTGAGAAACCCAGGTTCCCGATTGTCTCCGAAAACGTCTCTTAGACATTGAAGCGGATATTGAGGATATCACCGTCCTCGACGATATAATCCTTCCCTTTGATATAAAACTTACCGGCCTTCCTCACTCCTTCTTCCCCTCCGAGCTCCATAAGGTCTTTATACTTCACAACCTCTGCCCGTATAAAACCCCTCTCAAGGTCAGAATGGATAACGCCCGCCGCCCGAGGGGCGCTCGATGAGCGCTTAAGAAGCCACTGCCTTACCTCATCCGGCCCGGTGGTAAAGAACGATATGAGCCCGAGTGTCTTAAGGCATAGCCCTGTAAGCATATTAAGCGCGGGTTCTTTTATAGAAAGTTCTCTCAAAAACTCATCCCTCTCTTCTTGTGTATCAAGCTCGGCTATCTCTTCTTCCGCCTTGGCGGATATTTGAATCGCGTCTATCTTAGAGGCCGCGCAATGCTTTTTTATACCTTCCAGCAGCGTATCGTCCTTCAAGTCCTTATCCGATACGTTCAAAACTATAAGAAATTCCTTGAGGGTGATAAGCGGATAATTTTTTAGGAGTTTCCCCTCCTCCTCGCTGAAATCCATTAATCTAAGAGGAATCTCCTTATTTATACGCTCTTTAAGCCTTAGGAAAAGGGCCCTCTCTTTATCAAGTGAGTCATCCTTCTTTCGCTTCTTTATATCCAACTCTATCTTCTCTATCCTCTTCTCTATAAAAACCATATCGTGCAGTATAAGTTCTGAATTTACAAGGCCTATGTCTCTCTTTGGATCTACGGAACCTTCGACATGATATACGGCGTCATCCCTGAATGCCCTTACGATATGGCAGAGGGCGTCCACATCAAGGATATCGCTGAATATCTTGCCCGTGCTTATCGACTCTTTCTCTATCGTGGGAAGGAGGGCGATATCTATCCGGGCGCGTGCCTCCTTTTTTGGCGAGTACATCTTAACAAGCTTATCGAACCGTCCGTCCTTTATATCGGCAAACCCTACAATAGCCTTGCCGAAGTCCCCTTGTTCAGCGGATGCGCCCCCGCCTCCACAGAGAAGGCGGAACAAAGTCTTCTTTCCCGTCTGTGGAAACCCTATAATTCCTATCTTCATCTTATCACCCCGAAAGAGACGATATACAATACATACATCAGGAGGAGAATGCCGCCCTCCAAACGCTTAAGGACAAACCCGCTCCGCGCAAAAGGAAGAATGAGTATGCTAAATATCATTAAAACGACGAGTTGATAACCAAGCGTCCCTTCGTTTATGACGATTGGATTCACCAACGCAGATAACCCGAGGATGAGTAGGACATTGAATATATTGCTGCCCACGATATTCCCTATCGCTATATCGTCTTTCTTTCTGAAGGCCGCTACGACAGAAGTGGCAAGTTCCGGAAGTGAAGTCCCCACCGCTATAACCGTAAGCGATATTACCCATCCGCTTATACCTAAACGCTCTGAAAGCATCACCGCCCCATCTACGAAGAAGCGCCCGCCGACAATAAGCAGGAATAACCCTATTACGGTAAGGGATATATTAAATATGATGTTCCGGCTCGCGGGGCGGCCGCGCTCTAAGTTATCCAGTGATTCATCGGCAAATTCCCGGCGATTCATAAGACTGTATATCATATAGATGAGGAAGAGGCCCAGAAGCGCGGCGCCTTCTATTCGCCCCAGCCGGCCATCCAATAGGAACGGAATTAGAATAAACGAAAATATCGTCATAAGGGGCGCATCGTGCGATATCACCCTCGCGTGTATCTTGACGGGCGATATCAGAGCGCAAATGCCGAGTATAAGTCCGATATTCGCTATATTGCTTCCTACGATATTGCCCAGCGATATGGTGCCTCTTCCGGCGAGAGATGCCGATATGCTGACCGAGGCCTCCGGAAGAGATGTGCCGAACGCGACTATGGTCAGGCCTATCGTGAGTGAGGAGATGCGCAATATCGCGGCAAGCCGCGATGAGCCCTTTACACACGCCTCCGCCCCTAAATACAGGCACAACGCACCGGCCAAAAGATAAAATGTTATGCTCAAGGCTTCTCCTGTCCCCGCTATATCTTAAAATCCACGCTTATATTAAAACCTACATCGTCGTTTTTATCGTTGAGGTCCGCTATGCCGCCCGCATTGAGAGAGATACTATTCGTGATATCATACGAGACCCCCAATCCTACCGCCTTATCCAGCTCAAGATACTGATAATGGCCATACCTTATATGCGCGCCGTTCTCCGCGTAAAACTCCCCCATAACATCCAATGCGTCAGTGAGTTTATAACGCGCGGCGATGCTGTATATCTCGCCCTCATTTTGAGAGTCCGTTTTATCGGCATCTCCGACAATACAGAGCCCGAGATTTGCGGATACCATCCACTTATCGAAAGATTTTGACATAATTATGAGAGCGAGAAAGTCCGTCTTTTCATTGCCCAGCCCTTTCTCCTTGTCCCCGCTCGGAAGTTTCACCGCGGATATGAGGCCCACCGAGATGGGGGAATCCCCCTCGTCGATAAATCTGAACTTCCCCTCAAAGGACGGGTCGCCGCCGCCCCACGCATCCTTCGAAGCGCCGGCATCTCTATATAGATATACCCCTTTAAGGCTCATATCGACATTATCGGAAACGCCATATGCGATTTCGCCCGTCAAGCCCGCGAATTCATCGCTTCCTTTAGCGTCCGCGAACTCCAGCCCCGAAGAGATTGCGAAGGCGCCTTTTTCCGTCGTACCGGTATCCACCGTCTTTATCGGTGAAGCGGCGTAAGCGGTAGATGTAAACGCGATACCAATCGCCGCGGCTATAAATGCGGGTGCTACCTTCATATATACCGTCCTTTCTTAAACGCTATTCCTTTGTGATCTTTCTAAGCATATCCTCGATAAGTTTTCTGTGTTTTACCTCTTCGTTGGCGAGGTTGATGAATATATCGCCTACCTCTCTTCCATGCATATCGTTTGCCAGCCTGATGTATAGGTCGTGCGCCTCTATCTCCTTTTTGAGCGCGAGATTAAGCGCCTCTACGGGGCCTATCGGCTCTTTTGCTCTCTCTGCCATGTCCATTCCTCCGTTTTCACATCAATACACGATATCTTTCAATCTCGATATATGGTCGATGATATAATCCGCGCCGGCGCGCTCCAGTTCATCCATCTTTCCCATGCCGTAACTAACGGCACATGTGGATATACCCGCGTCCTTTCCGGTCTTTATATCGACTTCGGTATCTCCGACCATTATGGCCACATCTTTCGTCTCCTTGAAGTCCGCCAGGAGATTATCTATCGGACAGGTCGACGGCTTTCTGCACTTTTCGTCATCTCCGCCGAGAACGGCATCGAAATACTTCGATATCCCGAAGCCCTCCAGAAGCTTTTCTGTTATATCTTTCTGGCGGTTGGTCAATATAACCTTTCTCTTAGAATCGAAATAGGGGAGTATCTCCGCTATGCCGGGAAAGAGTTTGGTATTGTCGAATAGATGCGAGATATTATGACTCACGAATACCTCTATCCCGTCCCGCAGAAGTTCCATTCTTCCCTTCGGGAGACAGCTCTCCACAAGATACTCGACTCCATATCCGACATACGGTATTATCTCATCGTGCCTCTTCCCCTGAAATCCCAAGGCATCCAGCATATGATTTATGCCGTTTACGATATCCTGTGAGGAATCTATAATGGTTCCGTCGAGGTCAAATATAATAAGATTTATCTTCTTCATCTTTCCCTCAATCTAAATACTGGAACCAGGTTCCACCCAATCGGGGAACCTGGCACCGTGCCAGGTTCCCAGCACACCTGGAACCTGGTTCTGGCTATGTTATGGTGATGTTCTT
>Ga0066640_10002379_pt1 | contig 11280 bp, 10 predicted proteins | sample CryGeyCG2114_020_2_FD_59505 | JGI IMG/M metagenome (GOLD analysis project Ga0066640, IMG submission 59505) | Groundwater microbial communities from aquifer - Crystal Geyser CG11_big_fil_rev_8/21/14_0.20 | ecosystem: Environmental > Aquatic > Deep subsurface > Groundwater | place: USA: Utah... | reverse complement strand
CGTGTCGTTCGGGGAACAACAGTAGGTGAAGGACCGCTCGTACTTGTACTGGTCGCGGTACACTTCTTCCCAACGCCGGTCCGGATAACTCTCCAGGGGGTTCCCAACCTTGACCACTGGCTTCAATTGAGCTCCAACTTTCTTGCTCGACAGCGCCATGGCCGCGGCGACCCCGCCGGTTACCTGCAAAAACTTCCTTCGATTTAATCTCATTTTGCCCTCCACATTGTTAGGATTCCAGATTCCCCTTTAAAGGTCGAAAAAATCAGGTCCGTAATTCAATTTGTCCTTCTCGCCTGCGCGGCAAGGAATGGCATTGGAAGTACTGACCCGGACTCGATGTCCTTTTCGCGTTCAACTGCATTAAATGGGACAAACGCTTTTTTCTCTTTTTAAGAGGCGATTCCAACACGGTGGCAAGAATAGAATATCGGAACTTTTCAGGTAATCAGACATGGTTTATTTTTGGGAAAGAATCGGATGATAAATATATTTAAAAATTCTTATAAATTTGTAGGAAAATTCCTTTATCAGGACAGAAATGATGCAGGGGCGCTATCGGGGAGGAAGGGCGAAGGAGTGAGAATGGGGAATCTTCAAATCAAATGATTCAGGATGGCATATTGGATCAAATCGGAATTATTTTCCATTTTCATTTTCTGCAGAATATGGCTTCTGTGTGTACTGACCGTTTTAACACTTAAACATAATCGATCGGCAATGGCGGTCAATGAATGTCCAGCCGCGAGAAGGCAGAATATTTCAAATTCCCGGTTGGATAAATTTTCATGCGGAGTATTCGATTTGTCACTAAAGCCAAATGTTAATTTTTCCATGTATTCTGTGCTCATGAATTTCCCGCCGCCAGCCACCTTGCGAACGGCCTGCACCAGGGTTTCAAGAGGGCTTTCTTTTGTGACATAGCCCGAGGCGCCAGCTTTTATATACCGCATGGCAAAGTGTTCTTCTGGATACACGCTGAGAATGATTACCGGTAAATGGGGAAATTGTTTTTTTAACTCTTTCATGTAATCCAGGCTCCATTCCCCATTCATTGTGATGTCGAGCAAAACAACGTCCACTTCCGTAGTGCAGACTTTTTCGAGGATGTCGGGACCATTTGCCGCTTCCGCTACGACCTTTATTTCCTGGGTTGCGGAAAACGCGCGGTACAATCCCTGCCGGAAAACCGGGTGGTCGTCGGCGATCAAAATCCTGATAATGCCGTTTTTCTTTGCCATAATTCCGTTCAGTATTTGAGCTTGATTAATATTTCCGTTCCTTTGTTTCGTTCTCCCTTTATTTCCACTTCTCCCTCCCACATTTGAGCTCGCTCCTTCATTCCCAGAATGCCGAGGGAAGTTTTGTCATGAATCCGCTCCGGGGTGATTCCTTTTCCGTTATCTTTGACTCTCATGATCAATAGATGACCTTGGTCGATTATGTCAACATGAATTTTGGTGGCCTCCGAATGTCGGGCAATATTTGTCAGACATTCCTGGAAAATCCGGAATAGGGTAGTTACTCTTTGTGGATCCAGACTGATCGTCTCCCCGGGGTGGGATAAGGTGAATTGAATTCCCGTCCGGTTTTGAAATAAGTGCCCCTGCCAATCGATGGCCTCGGTCAAACTTAAAGAATCAAGAATGGGAGGGCGCAATTCCAGAGAAATTTTTTTGACCGCTTGAATCGTGCTCTCAATCAGACCCCCGATTATTTCCATATTTTCTTCGATATGGTCCAGGTTTTGTTCTATCAGTTTTTTGTTCAAGAGAGAGAGTTCAATTTTAAGAGTAGTTAAAACCTGGCCCAATCCGTCATGAACTTCCCTCGCCATACGTTTACTTTCCTCTTCCCTGATCGAATCCAGCTTGTGATAGAGCTTGCGCAAGTGATCGCTATAATCCTTTTTCTCCTGATCTGCCTTGTATCGCTCGAGGACCCGACCCAGCAACGTTCCAATACTTTCCATGACCTCCAGAAGCCTTTTATCCGGCGCCACCGTTTTTTCCGAAAAGAATTCCATGACCCCTACCGTCTGAAGGCCGATCAGGATGGGAAATGCAAAACCCGATCGTATGCCGATCTCCTCCTCCATGGCGGCGCGAGGGAAATTGGGGTCTTTTTCCACATCCGTTACCCAATGGGCTTTCCCATCGAGCAGAACCCTTCCCGGAAGGCCGGTCCCTTCCGAAAATTGCGTTTCCTCCGTAATTTTTATGAATTTTTGAAAATTTTGCGAATCATTGCTGTACCAAATTTTTGTGGGAATCAGTTTGGAGCCATCGCTTCCCAATAAATAGAAGTGTCCCAGCGGCCAGCCGGTTCCCTGGCATATTCTCTTTAAACTGTAAGCGATGGCATTTTCGACGGATTGACTCATGTTGGTTTCAAAGGCAATGTCCCTGTTTAACTGGACGAAGCCGCTTTCCAATTTCAAAAGCTCATAGGCGCGTTCCAGTTCCTTTCGTTTTAGAATCTCGTTTGCCCAATGGATTTCCTTCAGACAAAAATATGCGGTCATCCAAATCATGAAAACGGCCAGACTTCGATTCAGGAGGGCGAACCACCATTCTTCGCCGGGAGGTGAAATGGAGAAGCCAATTACGGTAAAAACGGTTCCGATCGCCGCGGAAGCAATGGTCACTCCCCGGTTTCTCGATCCGGTGGCAACCAACACGAGAAGGACGTAGGGAACGCCCCCGGCGACTCCCAGGGGAAGGAACGAGTCGATGATAAGGAAAATAATAGCCAGAACCAGATTGATAATAATATAAGAGGAAAGGGAGATGGGGGAGATGGTTTTTGATGCAAACGGCATTAAACATTCCTTTAAAAGAGACGCCGATGGGTAGGTTTTTCCCATGCGGCCGTGGATCGTATCTTCCAATATAACTTCTTCCCGATTATGCGAACGAGAATAGTCTCTATCAGCGTTCGAATTTCGAACCTTCCTGGGATAAATGGATTCGCAATTCGTGGTCTAAAATAATAAGGGATGGTCCGGGAATCAAAAATAAATTTGAATTTTGATTTTCGGGTTTGAAAAATGGTGTGTTGTGGGAGTTTGCTTTATTCTCCTGGTTTGTGAGAGAATTATTCCGATTACGGAATTCAGGAGAGCTGTTAAAGTATTGGATATTGGGTTGAATAGCTTTTAAAATGACAGGTTCAAGGATTTTGACCTTTTTATCATCATTTGGGTGTGATTAATCTATTCGAATATATGGATGAAAATAGAAATTTTTTCCGTGTCACGCGTGAAATTCCCCTCTCTATCACTACCGTTTCGAAGGAATCGAATAAGCTGAACTCGGCCTCTATTACCTCCCTCGGAGCGTTCCCCGGCATTCCTCCCAGGATCTTTTCCAGCGGGGATGATCTTGGAGAAAATCTCCGGTTGATTCATGAAAAGTTGGATTGGATCATCCAGGCCCTGACCACGGGTGGGCCGGTCCTTCCCGATCTTCGGCCGGCGCAAGTCTCCCTGAGTTCCGGGGGAATGGGTGTTGAATGGAATGCGGGTTTCCCGATCGGGGACCCGGTCGAGATAAAAATGCTGTTGGCCAACGGAACTCGCCAGAGGGTGTTCACTTTGTTCGGGACCATTATTCGATCGCAAGAGGTTTCGAGGTTCTGGGACCTGGGAATCGAGTTTGCCGGTTTGGATGGTTGGTTTGAAAATGAGATTGCCAATTACGTGTTAAACGCGGAACGCGGGTTATAAGGGAGGGAGAAGGGTCCGATTATGGGAGTATTGGCTGGGTTTTTCATCGTTGTGGCATCGGTGGTCATCGGTTATGTCATGGAACATGGGAATTTCGAAGTTCTCTGGCAACCGGCCGAATTGGTTATTATTTTTGGAGCCGCGCTCGGGGTGTTTGTGGTTACTTCGTCCCAGCAGGTGATCAAGAACGTTATCCATTCTGTCAAGGCCATGCTTTCCTCGCGGCAATATACGGAAAACGATTACGTGGAGCTTCTCCAGGTCATGAACGGGATATTCACCGTGGTGAAGAAACAGGGACTGGTGGCCCTCGAGCCGCATCTTGATAATCCGCAGAAGAGCCAGTTGTTTTCCCGGTTCAAAAATTTTATGTCCAAGAAGCATGCGCTATATTTGACCACGGATACGTTTCGTATGATCGTGAGTTCCAAACTGGCTCCGTACCAGTTGGAAGGATTGATGGAGTCGGAAATCGAGTCGTTCCATGAAGAGATGATGAGTTCGTCCAAGAATCTTGGCAACGTGGCGGATTCCCTCCCCGGTCTGGGTATTGTGGCCGCGGTACTGGGTGTGGTCATTACCATGCAGAAGATCAGCGAGCCTCCTGAAGTTCTCGGGCACAGTATCGGTGCGGCGCTGGTGGGCACCTTTTTGGGAATTTTGGGGGCCTACGGGTTCATGGGGCCGGTAGCGAAAAAACTGGAGTGGATGGCGGAACAGGAAAAGGAATACCTCGATGTGATCAAAACGGTCATCGTGGCGTTTGTGGGGGGATTGCAATCGCAGATCTGTCTGGAATTCGGACGGCTCAGGATCCCCGAAGTCTGCCGTCCCAATTTTTTGAAAATGGAAAAACTGCTCAAGGGGAGCAAAGATTAGGTTTTCCGCGCAAATATACCGGGTTAAGGGTCCGGCGTTATGGCCAACATTACCGATCCACAAATCATCTACAAAATCGTTCTCCAGCATTTGCAGGGCGACAAAAAGGAGTCGGTGTGCAAACAGTACGATATCAATGAAGGGCAACTGGATCTATGGATGAACCAGTTCCAAAGCACCGGTTGGCGGGTGTTCTCGCACGATTTCATGCGGCCGCAGGTCACCGTTCGGGAGGAACCCAAGGAGAAAGGGTCGGAGGAAGTTTTCCTGCGCCGAGTGAAAAAAATGCATGGGGGGCATCACGGCGGATCCTGGAAAGTGGCCTATGCAGATTTCGTCACGGCGATGATGGCCTTCTTCCTCCTCATGTGGTTGGTCAATGCGGTGCCTCAGGAAACCAAAGCCGCTTTGTCTGAGTATTTTGAGGACCCTGAAAAATTCATGGCGGCAGGGGGGAGCCAGGAGGCTCGGGCCAAAGCGGTATTGACTCCGCAGACGGAGGGGGTCCTGGTGAAGGATGCCATTCTCGGGAATGCGGCGCCGGTGAAAGGGGATCCCAATATTAAAATGATGTCCAAGGCGCGTATTTCCGCTCTCGCCGAAAATATCCGAAAGGATGTACGCGAAAAGTTCGAGGATTTGTCCGGACAGCTTATGATGGAGCCGGTCGCCGATGGATTGAAGATCCAGATGGTGGATAACACCAATTTTGCCTTGTTTGATCCGGGGGGCCACCGGCTGAATGCCAAGGGAATGGAAATGGTGCGCATGCTGGCTGAAAACCTGAAGGGCATGTCCAACAAGATTGCCATCGAGGGGCATACCGATTCATCGGCTTACAAGGGGGAATCATCCAGAAATTGGGATCTGTCGGTGCTCCGCGCGCTGGAAGCCAAGAAGGCGTTTGAAAAATTCGGCGTCGATATCAGTCAATTCGCCCGGGTTGTGGGTTTTGCCGACAACCAGTTGTTCAATCCTTCCGATCCCAGGGATCCCATGAACCGCCGCATCAGCATCGTGGTCCTGGAATAACGCCTGCGACGGGGAAATTCGTGGTGGGGGATATTTACTTTTTGGCTTTGGCCCATTCCACTTCCCAAGCCTGGGATGCTTCCGCCGCCTCTTCGATCCGGTAACAATTCTTGCTGACGACGGGGTGAAGGGTGAAGATGGGGGTATTAAATGGGACCAGCGCGGTGTCGGTATCCGGGCTTAGTTGCAGGTGCATGTTTACGAAGTTGAAGCTCAGCCCATCCTGCCAGGGAGACTTGGTGGCCTCGGCGTAAGCGGGTATCTTGTCGGACGCATGGGTGCGCGTCAGCAGGCCCGATCCCCCTTGCAGGCCAAACTCATGGAGGTCCGGCGCGCCCTGGATCAGGATCCAGGTCAGGTTGGCGTCGAACCATATCTTGAAGTTGGTCACCACCTGGAAAAATACTCCGAGGCATCCCGACCGCTCCAGCACTTCCCTCGGGTAAACCAGTTTTTCGGGCACTTGCGGGTCGGGCCCGGCATAGGGGTACCTGAACTCGGGTTCCCTCACCGCCGAGACCGAAACAAACAACAGGTTGGGATCGTCCATTCCGACCTCTACCACCTGCCCGTCGTAATAACTGCACAACCGGTCCAATTCACAGGAGAGGGGAAAGGAATATCCATCGCGGGAATAAAAGACCCGCACGCCGCCTTCGAGGGGGGCGTCGGGTTTGCGGCTGATCTTGAGATCGAACGGTAACATGAGGTGAAACGCGTTGGTTCGCGAGTTCATGAACGGAGCGCAGGCGCCGGGAAACTCCCGTTTCACATCCTCGTTTTCTGGCTCAAATTTGCGTGGCCCCCCGCCAAAATGCTGAGCCACCTTGGCCTTGCGGCTCAGGTTGTATTTTTTCTGATAATATTCTCCCGCGCGTTTTTGCGCGATGTCCAGGAAATAGCGGGGCACGTCGGACTGTACGATCAGCCTCTGCTTTTCTGCACGGGATTTTACCGAACCGCGCATGGCCGAGTCGTAGATTTCCAGTTCTGCCTCGGTCTTGCGGATCTCGAAATCGAGTTTTCGTGCCAGGTCCGTATTTCCTGAATAACTGGACTGCTTCAGAACCTCCTGTCCTTTTTTCAGTAAATCGAGCTTTTGCTTCCAGCGTTTCGGTTCTTCGGTAAAGGATTGGACGGTGGCCATGATCAACGTGAATTTTTCGTCGGCGAGGAGTCCCACCGTGTCGAACAAATCGTCCTTGATAAAGGTGAATGCCAGGGGGCCAAACGCTTCTTCACGGCGAATATTCAGGGTTAACAAATGATTGAGGTAACAACGGGCTTCGGTGAGATCCATAAAATGGCGTGGTTCACTTTGTTTTTGTTGAGAAAATCGGGTTTGACCTGAAAAGTGTTTAAATATTGCACAGCCGGGAGGTTCTGGCAAGCTTAATTCCTACGCGTTATAGGTATTGTTATGAGGAGGGGGGAATCGTTTTTCAGGGAGTGAAAATGCGTACTGAGGGGGTGGTGGCCTTTGCCGGTTTTATGTTTGTCTGTAACCGTACAACCACCGGGCGGTGCTGGTGCCGACATTTCGCACGGTATGGTAAACGCGGGCGGGAATGAATACTTCCTCGCCGGGTTTGGGATACAGGGTTTTGCCGTCCATCTCGATTTCCAGGTTCCCTTCGACGATCATCACCAGTTCATCCACCGTATGGATAAAATCGATCCATTCCTGCCCGGGGGAATCGGTCCACAGGTCGCAGGTAAACCCTCGCGACTGCCAAACTTTTTGAACCCTGTTCGAGTTGAAGGTATCGATCATCGGAATCGTTTCGGTTTAAAAGAACCGTTGGAAAAAAAAGGCCACCCCTTCCGAGGTGGCCTGAATGAGAGTTAATGCGGGTGGAGATTTATTCGATTTCCTTTCGCGTCAGGAAATAAAACAGAATACCAACCGCCGCAACGCCTGCGACGATTCCCATAGCTGTCATATCTCGTCCGAAATCCAGCCATTCCATAATTTGGCCCTCCTGAAAGAAGAGAAAAAATGGCGTAGCATCACTTCCGGGTCATTGAGCCCGCAAAGTTACGTCTGATTTAATATGTGTCCCGATAACCCGTTTCGCAACATTATTTTAATCCCACTTACCGCCCAATCTCCGACCCGATAATTTTGAAAATGGTTAACTTCAATTGACATTGACAGTTAATCGATTTTTGATAATTAATAAATGATATGTGATTCATCAAAAATAAACATGGGGAGGAAGCTTATTTTAAAACGGGTCGATATCGAAGGACAAAGGATCGCCGTCTTCCGCATGGGGGCTCTTGGGGATACCCTGTTGTTTTTTCCCCTATTGAGAGTGCTTGGCAATTGGAACCCCCTATGTCTGGACTGGATTGTGGACGGACGGTGGAAATCCCTACTAACTCGGTTTTCGGGTTTCCAGCGTATCCTGTCGGCCGAGGATGTGGGGTGGTGGAAACTCTACGGTGAGTTGGAGGATGGCGCCGTGTCTTTTCCGCTACCTCGATATGACCATGCTCTCCTGTTCGCCCGCGATCCCGAAGGTCGGCTGGCTCGCAATATGGAAAAGGTTACCGGCGCCCGGACCTGGACGGTCGACCCGCTTCCCGGGGAAGAGGGGATTGGCCATGTAGTGGATGTTTACTTGAATCTGCTGGAGGGAACCGGAATGCAGGCCTCCGAATTTGACGCGAGGTTTGTTCCCACCGATCCGGATCTTTTTTTCGTGCGCAAGGAGTTGGGATTCGGGAACGACCTTCCTCTCTGTTGGAGCATCCATCCCGGAAGCGGCAGTCCCGGAAAAAATATGGGCGTGGATATTTTCGCGCGGCTCGCGGATATGATCGAGGAGCGGGGGCATCGCCTGCTGGTCATTCTGGGTCCCGCGGAAATGGACCGGGCCGAGGAGATCCAAAACAGGTTCGGGGGAGAGCAAACGGTGTTCGCGCTGAACTGGCCGTTAGAGCGGTTGGCGGCGGCAATGACGTTCTGCCGGGGATATATCGGTAACGATTCGGGGATCACTCACCTGGCCGGGCTGTTGAGATTGCCCGGCATTGCATTTTTCAAATCCACCTCTCCCGAAATGTGGGGGCCGCTGGGAAAAACGATCCGATGTCTCAATTCGGATTCCACCCAAGAGGCCCCCGGAATACTGGCGGATCTCCTTTCGGAATCGGGGCGTTAATTGGCCCTGGGCCAGGAATCGCAATCGCCGATCAGCAAGTATCGGTGAGGTATTTGGCTTCCAGATACGATTTGAAGGGGTCTATGCTCAGGCCTCTCCCGGTGGCGTTTTTCAGGAGTTCGGTGAAACGTTTGCGCGCGCCCCAACTGTATATGTTGTCCGTCAGCCAGTCCACCAGCGGGCGGAAATTTCCCGTTTGAATTTCCCGGGGAATTTCCGGGCAGGCTTGCAGGGCGCTCTGGTAAAGCTGGGCGGCCGTCAGCAGGCCGAGGGCATATGTGGAGAAGTAACCGAAATATCCGTGCGGCCAATGCGAATCCTGCAGGCATCCCTCGGCATCGTTCTGGGGGGAGATGCCGAGCCCCGCCTTCATGAGTTCGTTCCAGGCTTCCGGGATCTGACGGACTTTCAGGTGGCCCGTGAAAATTTCCTTTTCCATCTGGAACCGTACGGAGACATGTTCCAGGTAAGTCAGTTCGTCGGCGTCCATGCGGATCAGGCTTCGCTTGACCCGCGTGGCTTGGCGGTAAAGGGATTCCGCCGACCAGGTTTCTCCTGAAACGCCGAGGATCCGCGAGATCAATGGCGCCGCAAAAATGAAAAATCCGCGGGTTCGCCCTACGACCATCTCCATCAGCAAAGCCTGGCTTTCGTGGATGGTCATGCCCATGTCCCGTCCCACCGGTTGATGGATCCATTGGTGCGGAAGGCCGAAATCGTAAAGCGCGTGGCCCGTTTCGTGGAGCACACCCATGAGACCCTTCATGATGTCGTTCGGATCGTAGCAGGTGGTCATGCGAATGTCCCCGGGAGGACCTTCGGTAAAGGGGTGGGGGCTTTCGTCCAACCTCCCGTTGTTGAAAGGAAACCCCATCGTCTTCATGATCTTGCGTGCCAGGTGCTGTTGCCGCACCTTGGGGATGAACAGATGCGCGGGAGGAGGGGACCAGTCCGCCTGCCGCTCGATTACCCTGTAGATCATAGGGGGAAGCAGGTGGTGCAGTTCCTTGAACAGGGTTTCCACTTCCTCCGAGCGACGATAGGGATCATACTCGTCGAGAAGCGCCTCATAGGGGGTGACGCCCATTTTCAAGCTTAGAATTTCCGCTTTTTCCCGGGTCAGGTTCACGACCTTTTCCAATGCCGGGGCGAGTCGTTTGAAATTATTGCTTTCCTTTGCTTCCCTCCAGCGTTGGTCGGCGGTTACGGTCGCGCGGTTGAGAGCGGTGATGAGCCGTTTGGGAAGGGCGCGGGCGCGGACCCACAAGCGCCGCATGATGACCAGATTGGCCCCCTGCCAGTCATCCAGGTCGCCCGCGTGTGCTTCGGCCCGGTCGAGCAGGAAGGACAACCGCTTCGAGTTGATCAGGGAGTGAATCTCCGCATCGATCACGGCCAATTGATCGCCGCGGATGAAGGAACTGCCCTTGGGCATCATGACCGCCGCGTCCCAGCGCAGGAGCGCGGCGATGCCGTGAAGCACGTTGATCTTCTTGAACAGGTCTTCCAGTTTTAAATAAGCTCTGGGGGTCATGATTTTGGGGTTCAATGAATTTTCCCTTGTCCATCGGAGGGGTCGATTCGGTCTTTGGCCGCTTGCAGGATCATGCGTAAAACGTCGTGGTATTTCAAATCGGCAAACCCCGCCATCAGGTTGAACTTTCCATCCCAGCACCAGCCCGGATTGGGATTGACCTCAAGCAGTTTGATCTCTCCCCGGCCGTTGGATCGGAAATCGAATCGCGCGTAATCGCGGCATTCCAGGCGGTCGAACAATTTCCCGGAAGCATCCACCAGCTTGCGGGCGGTGGTCTCGTCCAGATTGGCTTCCTTGTATTTGATCTCGGTCCAGTAAGGGGAATCCGGATCCCATTTGGATTCGTAGGAGAGGATCTTCGGAAGATTTTCCGGAAGCCGCGAGTAGTCCACTTCCAGAATCGGCAACACCTCGAATTTGTCGGCATTGCCGATCAGGCCGACGCTGTACTCCGGGCCTTGTAAAAATTCCTGCACGAGAACAGGAACCCCGGGGAATTTTTCCCGCAGGACATCCAGGTAGGAGAGGAGCTCCTCGGCGGTGTACACGACCGATTTCTGGGTGATCCCCACCGAGCTGTCACCCAGGTTGGGCTTGAGAATCGCCGGAAAATAGGACGGCAGATTGGCCGCCAGGTCGCTCGGATCGAAAAAAGTCTCCATAGGCACGTCCACGTCCAGGTTCTGGGCGATGGCGCGCACGTGGGCCTTGTTGTAACACAGGGCAAGACACCCCGGGCCCGCTCCGGTATAAGGAACTTTAAACATCTCCAGCAGGGCGGGGATATGGAGCTCAAGCGTGGGAACGTTGTTGTAGCCCTCGTCGCACAGGTTAAACACAAACGCCGGAGGATTTTTCGCCAGTTCCTGAATCAGATTTTTATGGTTTTCCATATAAATGAAGTTGAATCCAGACAACTCCGCCAGGTTTTTTTT
>Ga0066640_10002378_pt1 | contig 11280 bp, 15 predicted proteins | sample CryGeyCG2114_020_2_FD_59505 | JGI IMG/M metagenome (GOLD analysis project Ga0066640, IMG submission 59505) | Groundwater microbial communities from aquifer - Crystal Geyser CG11_big_fil_rev_8/21/14_0.20 | ecosystem: Environmental > Aquatic > Deep subsurface > Groundwater | place: USA: Utah... | reverse complement strand
CTGGACTGCGAGACCTATAAGGTGAAAATGACCGGAGAGGGTATTCTGCTCAATAATAAGCCGCTGGACAAGACGATGAACTATAAGCGCCTTTCTGATCCTGATGCGCAGACCCGGATGAACGGCGCCATCGCTGAGGAGATGCGCTCCTGCTGGTATCGGTTCCTGGAGGGCAATCTGGATCCTTTTGAGCGCTTCGGAGGTAACTCCCGGTGTGCCATGTGCTCGACCATCGCGTTTGACGATGAGGTGAGCAGGCAGGTGCCGACGCTTGACGGTCTCAATGATTACCTCACAGACAACAAGATCCCTTCCGGGGGTGTGACGTATCTCCAGTATCTCACCAAGGGAGCGACCGCCTGGAGCGGCCCGCCGGTAAGCATCGACACCAGCAAGACCTATGGCATCGTCTACATCTCTGACAAGAAGGACGGTACCAAGTGGGGCGTTACCTGGGGCGCTGCGGCGTGCGCGGGCTGGCTGCTTGCGGGCATCCCCACCAGCGGCGCTGCGTGGATAGGCGCAGTGGGGGTGTGCGGAAGTGCCGTCGGTCTCGGATTGGCTGGCGAGGGTGTCATGTCATCGAAAGGCGCGTGGAAGGTGCACACGGACGCGAAACAATTATACGTCGCGCTCATGCCGCTGAGCGAATTGGGTACCAGCTGCAAGCGTTTTGACTGAACAACGTTGTGACGAAACGAGCCAAGCATGGGAAGAAAAGCGACACTCAACGGTATTTTGATAGGACTGGTGGCGTTGGCGCTGGCATTGCTGGTCATCGTCCTGGCGTTCATCGGGCCATTCAGTAGCGGAAGCGAGCGCATCACGATATTCAACCTGTGCCGTGGCTCGGTGGCCGCGAACGCGGCGGCGCACATCCGTGCCTTCGGCTTTGAGCTGTTCAACGACTTAGGGGAGAACATCGAGCTCATGTGCCCTACCTTGATAATTCCTGTAAAGAAAGGTGATGAGTACACCAGGACCGCGCGGGAGATGCAATACTGCTACAACCAATACGGCGCAGGCAACTGGGAGATCTTTGACACCGAGTCCGGCAACTTCTGCGCTGTCTGCTCGCGGCTGATATACAGGGAGAATCCGGGGGTAGCAAAGCTCAACGACTATCTCATGACGACCGAGGCCTATGATGGCAGGACCTACTTTGAGGAGTTCACCGGTGATGCGCCGACGGATGCGGCGAAGCAGGATATCGATAAGGCGTTGTCAGCCGCGGGTCAGTTTCAGGACAACGATCTGGCTGTGGTGTTCGTGATGAACAAGGCCGCGGCCAATGACGCTGACGCATGGCGGCTCTATGGGACGGCAGGGGGCCTTGCTGTCGACCTGTTTTCTCTGGGTCTGGGCAAGATAGTCAAGACAGCGCGCGCAGGTCTCTTCGCGACCAAGGCGACGAAGATTGCCGCGGCAGAGGCTGCTGAGGCCGCGGCCAAGGCGGCGACAAGAGGCATGGAGGCGCGTATAGCGTCAGGCCTCGCATCGCACACAGCAGAATTCGCGCTTTCAGGGTCAGAGGTCATGGTGACCATCGCGAAGCAGGATGCGGTGGCGAAGGCGGCAGCTGCCGCAGGTGGCCGGGCAGTGACGGAAGGCGTGACCGCCGCGACCAAGAAGGCGGCGGCAGAGCAGCTGACCAAGTCAGCGGCGGCGCGCTTTGCTGAGACCGAGGCGGTGAAGATAAGCGCTGACGCGGCGCAGCGTATAGAGGCGTCGATAGCGGATCAGTTGATAGCTGAGGGTCTGATCCTCTCGTCAGACAGGGCCATCGCAGAGCGCATCGCCAAGGAGGCGGCGGAGGAAGTCATAGGCGCTTCCGCCAAGGCGCTGAATGTGGGTTATCAGAGCGCTATCAGATCCGTGCTCACGAGAGTGGCGAGCTGGGTATTTGGCGGCGCGTCCACAGGGAGAGCAACGGGCTATCATCTGGGCAAGAAGCACACCAGCGCGACGTATGAGACGCACGTGCTCCTGTATCCGTATGAATACCTCTACGAGCTTGACTGCACGAGACTGGAAGGGGACGCTGAAGGAATCAGGGTGGTGGGGTGAACAAGAGCTCGATACGCTGGCTTATGTGCTTGGCGCCATCACATATTTCAGCTGAGTGGGATTCTTACCCGTGAATCTGAATGAGAATGGTTCTGTTACTCTATTCTCTGCATAGCAGACATACACGATGTTATTATCAGCACGGCATCCTATGTAATAACTGGTGTCTTGATTGTCTTGGCTCATCACGCTCCAATCATAATGGTCATAGCCTCTTTCATGAATCTCATCTATCTTCATCAGATAGACTTTGTTGTCAAACGCGATGACATGGATCTCTCCCGGATTGAAGCGGGCGGCTTGCCAGTCTTCGACATCGACCTTCTCGATCGTCGCTGAGCCACTTGATACATCAGTCACTCTGATACCAAAAGGCGCTGGTTTGATATTGGGCAGGCCGATACCTCCTTTTTGCATCTTATCAGATGAGGATGTGCCGGAGCCGTCATTGATAGTGAAGTATACATAATCTCCTTCCACTTTATCGACCTTCACGTTGTAGTTATCGCCGTCTGCCTGCATGGTAGTGGAACTGCCCACAGTAACGCTCGTTCCGGTACCCCCTGTGTCGGTTCCTCCCCCGCTTTCGGTTCCTCCAGCGGTTCCTGTCCCGCTGTCGGTTGCGTCTTTGCCCGGGATTATGCCGGTAACCGTCTTTTTGATGCCCTCATAGGCAGGGTTGGTGGTATCATCGGAGTTCTTCAGGAAATTCATGACTGGTTTGGTGGCTGCCATGAGTATCACCACGACCAGAACCGCGACAAGCAGGAGTTTTCCAAGCTGTCCCCACGCGAATCCTTTCTTGTTCATGGTTCTTTCACGCAGCATTTCTCGTTCTGGTTCGGGCAGCCAAGGCCGAGCGCGTAGGAGCTATACCCTTGTTTCTCGCTGCAGCTTTTCACCACGAAGCACTCGCCTCCTTTGCTCGCGCACTGGTTTGACTTGGTGAAATTAGAGGAACTCTGGCTGAATATCACGAGCATGACCGCGACGATGAGCAGCAGCAGCATGGCGAAGACAACAATCTTCAATGCGGTGGTGTCGCCGTGCTTATCCATGGGAATGCCTTATGTAGTGTCAATTTATCGGGATGCAGCAGACGCGGGTAGGATTGCTGTCGCATTCTGTTCCCTTGATGGTTGAGAAGATCTTGCCGCCTGTTGCCTGTGTATTGACTACATTGATGTTGCACTCACAGGGGCCTGTGGGCGGACAGGTATTGCTGCACGTCCCGCCTTTCTGGCTGCAGCTTTTCGTGCTCTCCACCACATTCCTGCTGCTGTTGGCGAAGATGACCACAAGGACTGCCATGATGATGAGCAGCAGCACCGCGATGATGACTATCTGCAGGGAAAACGTGCCTTTCTTCATGGTTCTCACGTGGGTATGCAGCAGGCAACCGCTGTCGTGCCGACCTTGCAGTCTGTGCCGATGACCGAGCCCTGGCCATCAGGGCAGGTGCCGCCGACCGTGGTTACGCACGTGCCGCCCTTGGCCGTGCAGCTCTTGACGTTCTCGACGAAATTGCGGTTGCTGCTGATGAAGATGGCCAGCAGCACGGCCAGCACGATGAGCAGGAGCACTGCGATGATGATTATCTGCAGGCTCAGCTCGCCCTTTACTGCCTTCATTGGGTTGGTACGCAGCATATCTTTTCCCTGTCAATCGTGCCATCAGCTTTGTAGCAGGACTGCGCGGGGTTCTTGGCGAATCCCTCAGAGCAGCCGGTGGCTGCCGCAGCGCACTGCTGCGTGCTGATGTCAAGGCAGTTGTTCACGCTCTTGCCGAACTTGATCTGGTTGCTCAGGAATGTTGCCGAGAGCACGACCAGGACAAGGAGCACGATGATGGCGATGATTATCACATTCAATGACATGGATTGCGCCTTTCGCATGATGGTCACCTCTGAGTGGATTTTAGCGGCCCTTCTATTTAAATATTGCCCTGGCTGCAACCCTCAGGGCGGTAGGATGGGTTGCGTGCCGAACTGGACTGCCTTGATGGCGAACAATGCTATGAAGAAGATGGCGACTGCCGCGATGATGATATATCCTATCATGGACATGGCCATGCCTTTTCTCATCCTATCGGCCTCCCGAACAGAGCGAATATCCTGGCATTCGCGTCCGCGCCGCCTTTTCCAAATGCTGCGATGATGATGACGATGGCGAGAAGCGCTATGGCCGCAGCGATGACCCAGAACATGACCGTGGTGCTGACTTCAGCGTGTCTTTGCTTTGTGCAGTAGCTTAGCTTCGTGCGGCATCTTCGCTTCATGCAGCATCCTTGCCCGTCGAGACTTATATACTTTGCGCCAATGCAGTATAGACCGGGCCCTGCGATGTCAGGGTACTCTCATAGAGCGTCACGTGCGATACCGTGAATCGCAAGGTCGGCGGAGCAGGAAACCTTGTCAGGTCCATAGTACCACTCCCTCCGGGCATCTTCGCCCGAAAGAGCGTTACATGAGGCACAAACCCCGGCTCAGCATCCTGACCTGCCGGAAAGCCCAGTGCGTCATCGACGTTTCTCTTCAGTTCCTGCCATGCTCCGGACACACCTGTCCAGACGACACGGCTTCCAAATGAGCCAATAGCAGTCAGCGAGGCGTCAAATGGCCTGAAGCAGAATCGTGACAACCGCTCCTTCAGCGCATCCAGGTCGCAATCATCAGGCAGCTGCTCCCCGATAAAGCGTAGTGTCACGTGGAACTGCCTGGCAGGCCGCAATCCAGCCACATCGACCTGTTCCTGATAGCGCGCCAACTGCGCGCGCTCATCATCAGGCAGGGCAACAGCGATAAAGAGTCTCATGAAAAAGAAGGAAAAAAGGGAGGATTACTCCTCCTTCTCCTCAACATCATCGGACGAGTCATCTGAAGATTCATCAGCTGTCTCATCAGAGGATTCATCAGCCGCATCATCGGATGCATCGTCTGACGATTCCTCGCCGAAATCCTCAGTGTCCTCATATTCCTGCTCAGGCTCTGGCTGGACACTGGGGGCGTTGCTCGGGGCTGCGGCGCCGCTGCCTTGGCCAATGACCTCAGCGAATCCGACTTTGCGCAGCACCTTGGTGATCCTGACCTTGACAACCTGACCCTGCTTGGTGTTTGGGACGAATAGTACAAAGCCCTTCACTTTGGCAATGCCGTCGCCTTTCTCGCCGACAGCTTCGATGGTCACGTCAAGCTCTTCGCCTTCACTTACTGGAGCAAAGCTCCTTCTCTCACTTCCATACATTGCTATTTCACCTATTTCTTTTTGCCGATACCGGCACTTCTATCTGACCTGCATTATTTCACTCCAGTATAAAAAGGTTTGGCAGGAAAAAGCGTAAAACGCTCAATATGGCCTGAAATGGGGTGCACAAACAGCGGAATAGCCAAAAAACCGTGTTGTCTGCTGTTCATAGCATCCCGGATATGCCAGTCACTAACGGGTCTGCTATCCTATCCACACGCCCATGGCGTCTAGCGCCTGGCCGGCGCACCTGGCTTCAAGCGAACCAGTTGGAATCGGTTCAGTGGAATCACCTGCCTGCCCGAGCAGTTCCCTGATCCTCTCCAGTGAGGTCGTGCATTCGCCCAACAGCCCGATACGGGGCGCATCAGCCGTGCCCATGCTCCAGAGCATGGCCGATGCAATGTCCCGTGCGCTGCGCAAAGCTGCTGCCTCAGGGCGCAGGGAAAGGGGGTTGAGGCCTGCCCACGTATGTCCGGCATAGGGGTCCTGCTGTGTCAGCTGGTTGAGATAGGCGATGGTGGTCGCCTTCTTTTCGCCAGCAATGCCCCCGATGGTCGGCAGTCTGAGCGCTATGCCGCTGTCTCCGATACTATCCAATCGTTCAGGCAGGGCATAGGTCCCTTCTTCCTGCTGCGAGAGCGTGCCATCCAGTGCGATGCGCGCAGCATCCCTTCCATCAACCATGATAGTGTACCCTCCTTCAGCACCCCCTGCTTTCAGGTCGTCCATCCATTTCTGCCACCAGTCCTGGCAATAGCGATTCCCGGGACTGCCCTGGCGGACCGCACCGATGCAAGGAGCGCATTCCTCTGGCGCGATGGATGTCTGCTGGCAGTGCGTGAGCGCGCCATCCGGGATATCCCATCTGATGATGCCCCGGACAGGGGGGGTCACCCAGGCGTTGCCCGTGTGGATGATCTCGATAGGTCTGTTGCTGCCCGGCCCGTCGAGCGCGAGGGTGATATCCTGCTCTGCTGTTGGAGGATGGTGGGTCCTCTCGAGCAGGTCCAGCAGCTCGTTTCGGCTCAGATCCTTTGCCTGTGTATTGAGCATCCGGACATTGGACCCTCTGACCAGCCCTCCAGTGCCGATGCCCCACAGCTCATCCTCACCGCCACCTGTGGTCAGCAGGGCCCCCGAGGGGCCAGCAGGGCCGTGACGTGTCCGGCTGATGCTGGTCTTTGCCTCCTGCTTGCTCAGCGAGAACATAGTGCCGCCAAGCTCCAGTGTCGCCAGGTGCTGTATGTATGCTTCGGGATGGGTGATGCTCACTTTGAGCATGCGCCCCTGCGGGCCGGTCAGCTCGACCGTGGCATACGCGTACTCATCAAGCAGCGTGAGTGTCAGGTCGCGGACCGTTATCGTACCAAGCCCTTGCAGGGATACGCCCGTATAGGACCCGACGCGCATCATGGCTCCTGTGCCATCCAAGGAGCCAAAGCGCACCGTGACCTGTTGCTCGGGCTGCAACGTGAACTCGCCCAACATAAGGATGCTTCCTGCCTGCAGGATGATGCTGTCAGGTCCGACGATGCCGGTTCCGATAAGGGTCCCGAGGCCAAGGTCTGCGCCGTCAGGAGCAGGGGCCTCTATGCGCCAGCTGGTCTGTGCGTCAGTAGTCCCGCCATCCTGCCCTCCCATCTGTTCAGATACCGTGGCGCCAGTGAGCGCCGTCGCCCAGGTACCATGTGCGTTGAGCGTCGCGAGCGCGGAATCGGCAAGTCCATCGGCGAGAACGGGATGCGCGAGAGCGAGTGCTGCCAGCAGCGCGAGGAGCAGCACAGCTGCCTTGGCCGTTGGACAACCTCCTTCATTAGCTCCTGTCGCTTCCATGTGCGTGCCTTGATTGACACTGTGATGATGATGCATCATAGCTGCCCCGCGAAGATGAGCGGAGGCAGTGTACCGTCCTTCTCTGCGATGCTGTAGATGATGGTGTCCTGGTCATAGGGGATGAGCACACAATCAAGGTTCTGCTCCCTGCAGACCGTGTTGACATAGCTGAGACTGATGGAGTTGCCAGCGCTTATCTGCTTGCTCACTATCTTATCCGTCACTTCCATGACAGTGTGGAGGTTGCTGGGGATGCTGACCGGGCTTGGCTGCACCTCATGCACGCCGTCGCTGCAGCGCAGCCGCGCGCCGCTGATGGTGATGTCCAGCGAGCCGGGGAGTATCTGCGTCTCCACGCTCATCCTGCTCGTGTCCATGCCGCAGTCTGATACCGTCAGATCGCTGAGCCGTTTCTTGACCTGCGCGCTGATGCGTCGTGAGAGCTCTGAGGAAGTAGGCAATGTCGACTGCCCATGGCCAAAGAAGATGGGGATGTCATGCTCCTGCAGGATCTGCTCCTGCGGCAGGCCGTCCAGCAGCAGGTCGCTGATGGTGCGAAGCTCCTGCAGGTTGGCGCTTATCTCTGCTGACAATTCAAGCGCCTGGCCTTGCTCCGGTCCCTGCTGGATATACTGGTCCAGTTGCCCGGAGGTGACGCTGCTGCTGGTGTAGTTGCGAAGATAGAGCGTGGCGGAGAACACGATCATGAGCACGATGCCCGCCATCAGGAAGATGGTCACCTGCGCGCGCCTGCTCTTGCGCTTCCAGCGCGATGGCATGGTCTGCAGGCTCTGGAGCAGATGGCCGACGCTATGCCTGACTGGAGGGCTGATGGTGCTGCTCTGTGGCTCAGTGTCTATGCTCACGACTACCCCGGTGATTGTGGGTGCCAGGGCGGCTTATAAGGTTGGCGGTGCAGAGAAGAAGGATTGCTTACGGATGTTTGGTACTGTCATTGGTCAGTCTTCTCTTCAGCCCTTCATAGATGGCGACCATGGGTGATTTCTCAAGCCGGTAGCGTCCTCTGCTTATCTGTTTGAGGATCCCGAGCTTCACAAGCCTGCCGATGTAGGTGGAAGGGACGCCAAGTGAGCTTATCTCTGAACTTCTGAACATATCTTTGTCAAGCTTGATGAGTTGTAGGAAATACATAACATCCTTATCTGATGCTGTTGGAATCTCGTGGTCGAGCCAACTTTTGCCGATATCAACGGCTTTTTCAACCGATTGAATTACTTGACCCTTTGTTATGCTTGCATTGTCAAGATAGCTCGCGCTCGCTAGGCACTGGACGAGATAGGGATAACCAAAGGTGAGTTTCTGGATCTGCTCGATGGCGGAGTCTTCCCACGATGTTTTCTGAGATACTAATGGTTTGTTCAGTACTTCTTTAGTTTCATCAAGAGTGAACCTGCCTAGATTATAACTTGCGCCAGAGAAGATGCGCGCGATGGGTGAATATTCATCAACGAGTCTTTTTTCAAATTGTATGCCTCCTGAAGTAACCAGCAGGACGGGAGTCTGCGATACATTCTCGACAATGGTCTTTAACTCACCAATGGCTTCTGATGAGAGATAGTCAGCATCATCAAGGGCTACAAGGATAAACTCCGCATTGTGGATGTGCTTGACTGCTTTTTTCCAAAGCTGATATTGGCTATTATTGAGTTGTGGTCTGGTCAGGTCGATTTCAATAGATAATGCTTTGACTTTGGATATGTCTTCTCCTTTCTTTCTGAGCTTTTCAATGAGATTCTGCCGTTCGTGAATCTGTGCCTGTAATTCTTCTAAGAGCATGACATAGAGCTCTTCATTGCTGATGGTCCTGGAGAGTCTCCTGCAAAAGGATATGCCTCCTGGAAACTCTTCATTTGCGATATCTATGATTTTATGCAGAAGGGAGGTTTTTCCAACACCTCTATGTCCATAGACGAGAAGTCCTCCTGACTGATCCTGGACTATTGCCTTCCTGAGGCGTTCTCTGGCAGACGATAGCACGGAGTTTCTGCCTCCAAAGTAATCAGGCTTTGCAGGGGCCTGAGGGTCATATGGATTTGCCATGCGCATGGGATATATATCAATATTTATTAATGTTTTGTATAATTAATAAAAATAAATTAACGCTTGTATAACTTAAAAATATCAATGCCAACCTTTTTAAACAACTCCCTGTTTGCCAGCCCTATTGCCGAGAGCGCGAGGCGAGAAAGAGCGCGACAGGTGCGAAGGCTTTGGCCGATATCGCCGCCTGGCTGTGTGGTCGCATGGTGTATGCGATTTCAGCATCTCCTCGTTCTTGGCAATGTATGAGATACAGAATACTATCAAAGCGCAAGCAAATTGAAGCAAGACCCGCAAGGTCAGACAAGGTGAGAACATGACAGACGAGCAGATACTTGTGCCACAGGACCAGTACCTCAAGAGCGGTATCCACATCGGCACCAAGTTCAAGACCAAGTACATGGAGCCATTCATCTACAAGACGCGCCCGGACGGGCTGAGCGTGCTCAACCTGCAGAAGATAGACGAGCGCATCAAGCTGGCGGCCAACATGGTCTCCCAGTACGAGCCAAAGGACATCATGATCGTCTGCCGCCGCGAGAACGGCTGGAAGGCAGTGCGGAAATTCGCCGAGCTGACCGGCTGCAACTTCTACGCGGGCAGGTATCCACCAGGAACCCTTACGAATCCCGCGCTCAAGTATTTTCGCGAGATAAAGCTGCTGCTCGTGACCGACGCGTGGCCTGACCGCAACGCGGTGATGGACGCGTTCAAGGCGAGCATCCCGGTCATCGGGCTCTGCGACACCAACAACCAGTCCAACTACCTTGATCTGGTCGTGCCCTGCAACAACAAGGGCAAGAAGTCGTTGGGGCTCTTCTTTTGGATCCTGGCGCGCGAGTACATGACCCGCCGTGGCCTGGTGCAAGGAGAGTTCGACGTCAGCGTCGATGACTTCACGGAGCTCTGAACGAGCATCCAGACCAGAACATATGGCGGTTATTGCCGCTTTTTTCTATTTCTTTCCTCTGGTATATAGTTGTACAGCATAGTGCTTGCGTAGATATCAGAAATGACCAGAGACAATTACTGCCCTTTCGTCATGGCCGCCAGCAGCGCCTGCGCCGTATTGACGCCCTCTTCAAAATACGTGCGAACTGGGTCATTGTCGTTCTTCTCGAGCACGTCGATGACGGGCATGCTGCCGTCCTTCGCGCGCTGCAGCTCGCGAAGCCTGCCAGCCATCGTCTCACCAAACACTTCCGTTTCGCTCAGGGCATATCGTTGCAGATACCCGAGTATCTGGTTCAGTACAGCAGCTGCCTGCCGCGTGTCCAGCTCCTCATGCTCGAGCAGCTTGGAGAATTCATTATATAGTTCGGTAGGAATGGACAATTTGGAGCGAAGCTGTTTGCCACCGCCGCGGCCTTTGCGATAGACCCTGCCGACCGCGGAGTTCAGGCCTTTGCATTTCTCTTCGAGCGACCGTGCCTGCACGCGTATCTGCTGCTCTTGCATGACCGGCACTTCCTTGATGACCTCTTTGACGACAGGAACCTCCTTGACGACCTCTTTGATGACAGGTACTTCCCTCACCACTTCCTTGATCTCAGGCACGCGCTTGATGACTTCCTTGGTCTTGACGCGCACCTCCGTGTGGTGCCCGGCACCAAGGTTGAGAAGCGCGACCAGCAGCAGACCCAGCAGGATATTGTCCACGATGAGTGCCGGGATGTTGGGCGTGATGCTCATGCTGCTGAATAATGGCGCGGTCAGCAGGAGCGTGAACGGCCAGAGGAGCGCGAAGATCCACGCCAATGGATATTGCTTGCCACGGAGCATCACCTGCGCGGTGATGAAGGTGAGCAACAGCGGATAGAACGCGGCGGCGATGGCGTGTAGTGGCTGGTCGACAAGATAGGAGACATACCCTAAGAGCACCAGCACCAGCAGGAAGATGGCAATGCTATAGAGCGCGACCAGCTTGTCCCACATACCCATGCCCTGTTGGATGGTATAGACATTTATAAGGGTTTAGCATGTCCAATGCATCTCATCCAGGCAGAATTGCCCTTCATTATTGCAAAGCACGGGGTTGAATACCCCGTCCTTCAGGACGTGCTTTGCAATTCAA
>Ga0066640_10002370_pt1 | contig 11299 bp, 8 predicted proteins | sample CryGeyCG2114_020_2_FD_59505 | JGI IMG/M metagenome (GOLD analysis project Ga0066640, IMG submission 59505) | Groundwater microbial communities from aquifer - Crystal Geyser CG11_big_fil_rev_8/21/14_0.20 | ecosystem: Environmental > Aquatic > Deep subsurface > Groundwater | place: USA: Utah... | reverse complement strand
TCCAGAAACTGTTCCGCGGAGTGTATGGCTCCAACCAGTTGACCAACCTGCAGAACCTTCAGGCGCCTTACGTCAATGCGTTCATGATCCGGTGCTTTGAAAACGGAATCGTCTCCAAACCGGTTACGGAACTGCAAAATGCCGATGTGGTGCTGGTATTCAATTCCGATCTTCCTTCCGAATACCCGGTGGGCGGCAACTCCATCCGCAAGGGTGCGATTTTCAACAAAACGGGAATCATTTACGCCAATCCCCGCAACGTCCGGTTCGATCACATGAGTGAGGTGGACGTGCGGCTGAACTATCGGTTAGGCTCGGACGTTTTCCTGGCCAATCGCATGTGCCGTATCCTCATCGACGAGGAAATGGTGGACACGGGCAAAATCTCCCAGTCCGTTCCCAATTTCACCGATTTCGTACAATCCCTCGCGGCCTACACCGCGGAAGCGACGCAAAAAGCTACGGGCCTGACGGACGAAACGATAATGCGCGCCGCCCGGCATTTCGCGAAAAAAGCCGACCGCGCGATTCTGATCGGAAACGACGTGATCGATACCAGCCAGGGTAAGGAGATTCTCCACGCCCTGCTGAATCTTGCCGTATTGGTTCACTTTGGCGGCGAAGGAAGCGTGAGCCTTCATCCCCCCCGCGAACATTGCAATTCCCAGGGAGTGAATGACATGGGCGTGACGCCGCAGTTTCTGCCCGGCTACCGGCCTGTCACCGACGCTTCCGCGCGGCAGGCCCTGGCAAAAGAATGGGGAACCGCCGACCTGGCCCTGGGCGGCGCCAATCTCGCCGAGGACCTGTTTCAGAGTTGCGTGCTGGGCAAAATCAAATTTCTCCATATCGCCGGTGAGGACCCGGTGCGCTTTTTTTACCGGGGCGCGCTGGCGAAGGACGCTTTGAATACGGTTCCCTTCCTGGTGGTTCAGGATTCCTACCTGACCGAAACCGCTAAAATGGCCGACATCGTTCTTCCCACGGCCACCTACGCCGAAAAGGAGGGAACCTTCACGAACATGACGCGTCACGTTCAGCGGGTGGCCCCGGCGATTTTGCCCCAGGGTAAATCCCGAACGGATTTCGATATTTTTTGCTCCCTGGCCCATGCCTTCGGCAAACCCTTTTCGGGTAGTTCGGTCATGGACGTTCAGGATGAAATCTCCCGGACGGTTCCCATTTATCATGACGTATTCCCCGGTACCCGGTCCCAACAATGGGTCCCCACGGGATTCGCCAACAAACCCGGATTTGAAATCCACCCCTTCCCCGGTCAACCGGCCGGTGGCCGCGAGGGTTACCCCCTGAAATTGCTGACCAGCAATCACATGTTCCATATCGGGAGCTACAGCCAGTTCTCCAAGTCCCTCATGGAGATCAGTCCCGAATGTTGCGCCGAACTGCACCCGAGTGACGCCGAGGCGATGGGCTTGAAGGAAGGGGACCGGGTGCAGATCGATTCGGGAAACTTCAAAGTGGAGGCCCCGGTCAAGATCAACCGCGTGACCGCCCAAGGCATGGTGTACATCCCCAAAAACTGGGCTCAGGTCCCCGTCAACCTGCTGAGAAATGGCGAAGAGGGTCCGGTCCCGGTAAATGTGGTCAAGGCGGGATAAATTCTGCGTTTGAGGCTAAACGAGCTCGCCGGGACCCAACCGGGGGGCAAAATATTTCAGGGTACATCCCCGGCCGTGAACCGGTCTTTCGGAGATGGGACTCGGGAAAAGGCCAGTTGCAATCTTGTGAATTATTAGCGGGGCCCAGAAGAGGAATTCGATGACCGACCTAAAAGAGAACCTTCACACCGATCACATGGTCCTGAATATGGGACCCTCGCACCCGGCCACGCACGGTACCGTCAAGTTCCTGCTGACCCTCGACGGGGAAACGGTGGTCGACATTGCCGTCGAAGTGGGTTACCTGCACCGCGGGTTCGAAAAAATGTGCGAAAGCGTGACATGGACCAACGTCTTCCCTTACACGGACCGGTTGAATTACTGTTCGGCGATCCTGAACAACATCGGATATGCGTTGGCGGTTGAAAAATTGTGCGGCATCGAATTGACCGACCGGTGCAAATATATCCGGGTGGTCACGGGGGAACTCGCGCGAATCGCCGATCACTATACGAATATCGCGGCGGCGGCGTTGGAACTGGGAGCCCTCACCGCATTCATCTACTTCGTCGAAGCCCGCGAAATCGTCTGGGACCTCCTGGAAATGGTCTGCGGAGCGAGGCTGACCGCCAACTACATCCGGATCGGCGGCCTCATGTGCGACGTTCCTCCCAATTTCAACGAAGAACTCGAGTCGCGATACGCCAAGCTCGATTCCCTGTTCGTCGACGTGGACAAGCTTCTGACCAAAAATCGCATCTTCCTCGACCGTATGCGCGACACCGGCGGCATTTCCGCCGAGGATGCGATCAATTGGGGTTATACCGGCCCCTGCCTGCGGGCCTGCGGCGTGAATTACGATGTCCGCAAGGCGCACCCGTACCTGGTTTACGACCGGATCGATTTCGACATCCCCATCGGAACGGTGGGAGACAACTTCGACCGCTACCTGGTGCGGATGGAAGAGATCAAGCAGAGCTACAAAATCATCAAGCAGGCCATGAAAGACATGCCCCAAGGCCCCATCAACGTGGACAATCCCTACGTCAGGGTTCCCTCCAAACAGGATGTCTATTCCCGCATGGAGGAAATGATCGCGCACTTCAAGGTGATGATCGATGGAATGAAACCCCCGGTCGGAGAAGTCTATTTCCCCATCGAGGCCGCCAACGGGGAGTTGGGATTCTACCTGGTGAGCGATGGAAGCGGCAAACCCTACAAATGCCGGGTTCGGCCTCCCTGCTTCACCCTCACCGCCTCGATGGAGCAGATTTGCCGGGGCGGAATGCTCGCGGATATCATACCGACCTTCGACATGCTCAACATGATCGGGGGAGAATGCGATCGCTGACCCCTTCCCGCACCTGCCCTCCGATCCATAAATTTTTTTCCTTTTGCTTCTCCGGTTATCTAAAATAGAAGGACGGGTTGGCCCGTTGCCGGGCCAATGCCGCGTGTGGATCCCTGCGCGATCCCCTGCTCCCTTCCAAGGTCGGCCATTCATGTCGAAGATGTTAAAAATCATTTTTCTGATGCTGGGGGTCGGTCTCTTCGGCTGGTCGGTCAAAACGGTGGACATGACCACCGTGTTCAACCTGTTGACGAAACTTGGAGCCGGATTCCTTTTGATCCTGCTGTTCTACTGGCTCGTCACCCTGCTCGATACCCTGTCGTGGAAATACAATTTTTATCCGGTCGAAGCCCGCCACCTGCTCACCTGGCAATTGTGGCGCATACGCCAGATCGGCGAAGCTTACAACACCATCACCCCGCTGGGAACCCTGGGCGGAGAACCGGTCAAAGCCCAGTTATTGAAGGACCGGCACGGCCTCTCCCTGCGGGAGGGTCTGGCGTCGCTGGTGGTGGCCCGGACGACCTTCCTCACGGCGCTCTGTCTTTTTTTCGTTCCGGGGATCGTCCTGATTCTCCAGTCCGGTTCCGTATCTCCCCAATTTAAAACCACGAGCGTCGTCGGGATGGCGATCTTTTCCACCCTCATTTTTCTGTTCTTTCTGTTTCAGATTACGGGAACGCTGGGGCGGCTGGCCGGTTGGGTTGCCCGTTGGGGCGTGGGGGGAGGAGTGGTTTCATTCCTGTCCAAACTGGAAGCGCTTTCGCGCCTCATGTCCGGTTACTACCGGGAACATGCAAGCCGATTGATTCTCTCGATCGGTTACGCATTTATCGGATGGATCGCGGGACTGGGAGAACTGTACGTCACCCTGGTCTTTCTCGGCTTTCAACCGACCCTTGCCGATCTGTGGATCATGGAATCTCTGGCCCAGTTGGTTCGGGTTGGCAGTTTTTTCATTCCACTCAGTCTGGGGGCTCAGGAAGGCGGGCTCATCCTGATCTTCTCGGCCATGGGCTGGCCGCCGGACTTGGGGCTGACCGTATCGTTCGTCCGCCGGATCAAGGAAATGATCTGGGTCGGATTGGGCCTCGCGATGGGGTGGAACCTGGCTTTCGACGCGGGGAAAGTGGAAGTCGAAAGTCCGGAGAGCCCATAAAAAAAGCAGGCCGATTTTGAATCCGGCCTGCCTTTATCAAATTTAAATTCATCCCTTCGCCACGCGTTTTTCCATCCCGGTCCCAGGCAAGGGGATTGAATGGGACGGATTAGAAAACGTCCCGGGAGACACCCCGGTCGCGGCCGCGTCCACCGGGAACCCGTCCCAGCGAACTGGTGAAAACATCATTTTGCTGAACCAGCCCATCGTGAGGAGTGCGAACCGTTCCGATGCGGTTTTTTTCAATCTCCATCGCCGCTTCGTCGATGATCTGTTCTTCCTTTTTCGCCGCGGCTTGAGCCACCTGCCCTTCGCCCGCCGCCTGAGCCTCGCCACCCTGGCCCGTTTCCCCGGAGTCCACGGCCTCAGCTTCCTTCATCGACGTTTTGAAATTGCGGATACTGCGGCCGAAAGCACTCCCGATCTCGGGCAATTTACCCGCGCCAAAAATAATCATGATTATGACCAGGATTACCATCAACTCGGGAAAACCGATGCCCATCATATGAAATTCTCCTGTCCAGGGGGGGATATTGATTCTGGCTCCTAGTGTATCAGAAAACGTCCTGCAAAACACCCCCTTGTCAATTTTTAAAATAGCCTTCCATGACCGGGTTTATTCCGTTTCGGCAAACCCCCTTGCAATGAAAATAAAGGGTAAACTTGTTTCCCCAAGCCCTTTTCAGGGATCGCCGCAAGTATTTGCGCCAATCTCCCTTTTCTAAAAATTTGCAATATTGGCGCTGAACATGCCGGACGGGCTGTCGTAGAACGTCTCGTTTCCATTGATGCCGTCCTCGCTAACATCCTTGTAAATCAGGTCCCAATGCCCGTCTTCATTGACGTCCGCGGCATAGAACATCGGTTCCCGGGCCGCCACATAGTAGAAATTGGACGAACCGTAATTTACAAAGAACACGATATTCTCAGGAAAGTAACTCGCCATGACATTGGGTGGTTCTTTGGCAAAAAACGACCGCACCACAATCCGCAAGGTGTAGAAATCGGGCTTGGAGTTTCCGTCCAGATCGTAACCCACGTACAGCATTCCGTTTGCGGCCAAGTCCCAACTCATTTGAGTGGCCAACGGCGGCTCGTGCACGAGGTATGGGTTACTCCAGGTCATTGGCGGATTAAGAACGAACACAAACATTGTAAAGGTAAAAAGGACAAGGAAGCGTTTCATTTGGCTCACCCCCTGGCTCGTTTACGGCGGCACATGAGATTCGTTCGCATGTGTGGCCGGATTACTCAGCGGAACCCAATTGTTCCGGAGTTGCCGTACCAGCACCATGAAAGTCATGGGAATCACCTCCGATCGCCTTATTTTCAGGCATAAAAAGGGCCTATCCTTCACCGTGAAAGATAGGCCCAAGCCAACCGCAATTTCTGATGGTTACGGGAATATAGGCTTGAAGCCTAAGTTTCACAAACCATTCCAAACTCTGTCGCCATTGCACGCATAATCATCGTTCCTTCTTTTATCTCATGTATTAGATGAAGGTTAAGAGGATGGAGATTCTTCTTTTCAATCGAATTATATTTTTAATCCATTTAAAAACAATGGGTTATCAGCATGGTTTCAAATCAAACCCAATAAAAAGGGCCGGGAGAAACATCTCCCGGCCCCCGATTTAAAAAGTCCTGATATTTCGATTTTTAATTTAATCTCAGTGATTGATGTGTGAGTTCAAAATCGCCGAATTGATAATGGCCTCGTTGCCATTGGCGTTTTTCTTGGCGGCCTTGAAATGCATGGTGGCTTCGCCATGTTTTCCCAATTTATCCAGGGCCAACGCCTCGTTAAAGTGGGCCTCGCCAAGGGCGGGATCCGCGGCAGAAGCCTCTTCAAAATGTTTGAGAGCTTCATCCGCATGTCCCTGGTTCCAATGCTTGATCCCTTCCTGGTTATGCATTTGCGCGCTCGCGTTCGCCCCCTTTGGCAATTCCATGGGGCCCTCGGCGGCGAAGGCGGTTACAGCCCAACTCATAAAAACGGCGACGGCAAACATGACGGAAATTTTTTTCATCGGCTTCCTCCTGAGAGCGGTTATGACAAAAGTTGTCTGACTTGGTGACACAAGACGTATGACGGGTACGATGATCGGCCTACCAGAACTCCATTCTCAACCCACAAATCCTCCTTCATAACAATCGAATCGCGCTTTCAAAAATCAACCCAATCGCACAAATCAAATACATGACCGGTTTTGGACAAAGTAAAGGAAATCTGCATCCCCATGGGATCGAGTTGGGAATGGATCCAGCCAATCATAAGCGTAGTTCAAGCGGAAGGAGACGGTCAAACCGGGCTAACCTGGACTGCATGCTATAAATTTACCATTTCTGCAGGGTCCGGGGAAATAATTTATTCAAGGGATCTTTTTTGATGGAATGCCGCTTATGGCTTCGGTGCATTTTCAGGGACTCCCTTAAGGATTTCGAGAGCTTCTTCCACATAGGCAGGGTGCCGCAGGGAACTCAGTACCACATCCACTCCGCGATCCAGAAGCCAACGAAGCGCAAGGGATTGAAGGGAAATCTCCGATCCGGCGGAAGGGAAAAACCGGCCGCGAAGATCCTGAATCTTGCCAGAATCCAGGTCCCGGCTCATCAATTTGTAATGATGTCCCACACGGGAGAGCACCGACCCGGCACATTCCAGGAGATCGTTCAACTTCTCCCCGGAAACCACTCCGGTTCGCGCCAATTGTCCGCCCAGGAACCGGGCCCGTTCCAGGGCATTTCTCAGGATTTCCTCCGCCTGCCGGGACGCGCTTTCAGCCCCCGCTTTCGGGGGTCCCATGCGCTCGACGAGCGAACTGAAATGAAAGGCCGGGGGCAAATGGGCCTCCTGCATCACCTGTCGAAAATCCCTGCCGTCCCGCGTGGGCAGGGAATAAATCTCTCCCTCCACCTCCCGAAGCCATCGCATGGCTTCTTCCTGGAATTGGAGGGGATCCTGTTTCCCAAAGGGAGGAAAATCGGTCAGCAGGCAAATCCCGCCATCCACGGTGGCTGTCAATGCACCCCCGCCCAATATGAGCAGGTTGCGCTCGCGCGCGAATGTTACGAGCGAAGGGCAACCGGCCTCTTCCCTGAAGGGACCGTCCTGGATAAAATTGGCCTGCACCTCGAGGGCTGAAAACGGAGGACATTCCACAAGCCGATCCAGCAGGCGTCGAAAGGGCGTTCCGTAAAGGGAGTTTGCCACCTGCCGCGGGTCTTCCAGGGCCAACCCCCAGGCACCCAGCGTCCCTCGCTCCCCTTCTTTCCGCAGGACCTCGGACACCTCTCCCATGCGGCGAAAAATCGTCTCTTCATCCGCATGGGCGAAAAGGGTCGGGTCAAAGCGGAGAAGGAACAAATCGATTCCCCCCACCCCCAGCCGACGGCGTGATCGGGCCAGCTGATCGCGAACCGAATCGGGATCGATCCCGAATTCCCGACCCGATTCGGACCGCAGGCAATCGTGATTAAATCGCTTGCGGGAGCGCATGTATTGAAACCGTCTCAAGCCAGGCCCATCCACAAAACCCGACCGAACCACGACAAAGATTTCCCGGGCCGAATCGGGATCCTCCTCCACAATCCGGTTCAAGGTTTCACCCAAAAGGGATTCGTCCTCCCCCCCGGTTTCATCGGGCGAGACTTCGAATATGGTCAAGCCGCCGGCCAGGGCGGACCCCAAGGCCTCGCGGTGTTCCTGTCGCCGGGGATCCAGCCGATGGAGCCTCATCCCGATTCGCACCAGAGATTTCCCCTTCCATGAATGGATCCCCTGGGATTGAAATTTCAAGTGACTCGGCGGGGGATGTCCTTCGTCCGCCAGACCGTCCCGCGTGGGGAAACGTCCTGCTTCCAGGTCACACGACCAGGGATAGGCTGGAAACGTGGTCAGGCGCTCATCCAACACGGGCCCCCCGACCGTAAAATGATACAGACTCTGAAAGGTTCGATCCGGAAATCCCAGCCGCCCATGCACGGCGTCATCGAAATAGCAACCGATCCCCGTCGCTCTCAACCCGGCATATTCCGCGGCCATATAAAGCACCTGTCCCACCATGCCGCTTTCCCAGAACAGGCGGCGGTAATACCAGGATCCATACTGGTTCAGGGGGTCTTCGAACTCGGCGATCATACCCAGACTGAAAGCGCTGTCTCCGGCAATGGCCTGGCCGCAACTGACACTTGCCGCATGGGAGGTAACCTCGCCGGGTTCCAGTAGATACAAGGGAAGATCCGGAGGACAACCGGCAGGGATTTGCCATGCGAAGGCCGGCCGGGTCTTCTGACGAATCCGGTCGAGGCAGGAGGGATCCCGCACCAAAAAATAAATTCCGGGAGTCAATCCTCTCACCCGGTGAACATAGAGACAGAGGTGGATCCTGGAAGGCCACGGGACCGCATCCCAGGGAACGGGACCCCCGGTTTTTCCCGCCAGGGTTTGCGACAGCATCGCAAAAAACCGGGAACTCGATATGGAAGTCACCCCGTCAAAATTGACTGCGCTCCGGCGTTGCCGGATGATCTGCCGGGCCGTGACCGCCCGTTCCCGAATCGAGGTCTCCGGATTGACGAAAACGGAGGACGCCCTGGCGGCAAGGGGGAACGTTCCTTTGTCCTTCGCCTCGGGTTTGAGGGTGATCGCCGAGGCGGCCTGAATTGCCTCCCAGGGGATCTCCGATTCACTCAGCGTGTTGGCGCGTCCCCTCCACTGTCCGCGCGCTACGGCCTCCACCGCGCCGGAATCCAATCCCAGGGGAACGCACGATACGGGGGCCGAATTCGGAAAAACGACGGCCACCAGGTCGGGATGCTCCCGCTCGGCGTCGGCAAAGTCGGGTTCACGGTCTAACCCCAATAAACGGGCGATCGTGGCATCCCCCACGTCTTCCAGTAAAATCAACCTCCAGCCACACGTTGCCGCCGCAATGCGGCACGCCGCCAGCGCGTGGCCGATATCGTGCTGGCAGTACCGGAAGGCTCGCTCGCCATATTTCCACGCCTCTCTCCAATGAATGGAACTCAATCCCATGAGGAAGGTCCGGGCGGGAAACGGCTTCACCAACCGGTCCCACAGAGCGGTTTCCATCTCCGCACGCAACTCAAGGGAATGCTCCTCGGACTGGTAGTGAAACACGCCCGGCGCGGGATGCCCCCCTGGCAGGGCGGGTAACAAAAGGTAGCCCTCGGTGGGATGCAGGTTCCCGCTGGATGGGTTGCAACGAAGCGCCCAGCGGGAATCCCCCGCCTGTTTCCAGGCGGAAACGGCCAGGGACAATTCCATGAATCTTGAAACCGAATCGGCATCGAGAGCCGCCGGAGAAACTTCTCCGGGCTTCCAAATCCCGGCAAAGGGTGGAGAATCGTCGTCCACCACCGGGGGAAGGGGAATCGCCGGCGCCCCCGAATAGCGCCGAAAGGGATCCGGCTGATTGGCCCAGTCCAGATAGCCCGGTCCCCGGGCGTACCGATGCCCTTGATGCTTGGTCCGGTCGTGATATTCGAGAATCTGGGAAATGGGGGACGGGTTCATTCAAATATCATTGGATTTTATGGCGTTCCCTGCCGATACCCTATTAGAGTCTGCCAAGGGGAATTCGGATTTTTATGGGCGGGGAATTTATACGGGAACGATTGATTATCCCTCGAAGAAGGTCTAGTATTAAGAAATGTTCATTTTAAAGTTTTGAAAACAAAGCTTGGAAAATGGGTAGAATAGAGAAATGAACGACTTCTCGGATCTGGAGAAGCTGGTTGAAACCAACCTCAACGGGGGTACCCTGCTACTGGAAAACCAAAATCTGGGAGATGGTGGCATCCGGAATCTCTCCCAAATGGAAAAATTATCCCAGGTTATCCATCTTGAACTGGGCGACAACGGGATCACCAATGAGGGACTTACAGCGTTGTGCGCTTCTCCCTACCTTGGACGTCTGAAAACCCTGAATATAAAATCCAACAAGATTACGGCGGAAGGCGCGAGAACGATCGCCCAATGCGAAAAGTTTTCCGATCTAGACCAACTGGTTATGAAGTTCAATGATATTGGAGCAGAGGGAGCGTGCCATCTGGCCGCTTCCACAAACCTGCAAAAACTGCGTACCCTCGACCTGTTTCGCAACCACATTGGCCCGGAAGGTGCCCGGGCCATCAAGACATCGCAAAACTTTAAAAATTTGAGCCGCGTTCGGCTCGACTGACCCGAATACCGCCCCATTATGGATTTGACCCAAAACTATCCCCGTAGCCCGAAAGAGAAGATGTGCGGGCTGGTTCACCTGCCCCGCATGATCGACAAAGCGCGGGCATACAAGAACAAAAGCCTGGGCGAGTACATTTACCCGTGTCCCTTGGACAAAATGATCCTCAACTATCTGGGGGTGGACGATATATTATTTGCGCAAAAATCCAACGCCTGTACGGATGAAGAAATCATGCACTGGGTGACCGAGCGCACCCGCACGAAGGATCCGGCCGAAAAGGATTTCATCAACCGCCAGATTCTTGAACGAAGACCGGACACGCAGGACCGGCTGGATTATTTTAACGGCATCCGCGATAGCATCGATCCGTCCCGAACCGATATCAAAACATGGGTGGCTCTCCTCGACCTCGAAGAGGGCCGCCTGGATTGAAGGCGGACATTGACTCCCGCCGCCCGGCCAACCCGATTGCCATTCGAATCATCGGCACCAATCACCGATCCGCCCATTCCCCGGCTTCGACACCATGAAACAAGTTCTTAAAAACCAGAAACCCCGAAAAAAATCCTCGCTCAAAGGCCTCCGGTCCCGTGTTCTGCGGGTGTTTTTTCTCGGGGTCTTCGGTTTGTTTCTGTTCGGCGTCATTGCGGGCTCGGCGGGGGCCGCTTATATTTATTTCAAATACTCCAAGGACCTTCCCGACGTTCGGGAATTGCGGGATTATCAACCCAGCACGATCACCCTCCTGTATTCGGACAAGGATGAGCTGATTGCGGAATTCTATATCGAAAAGCGGATCGTCCTGCCGCTCGATCAAATTCCCCTGAGACTCAAGCAGGCTACGCTGGGGGTGGAGGATTCCAACTTCTATTACCATTTCGGCATCGACCCCAAAGCCATTTTCCGGGCCATGCTGACCAACCTTCAGGCGGGGTACGTGGTGGAGGGGGGGAGCACCATC
>Ga0066640_10002363_pt1 | contig 11313 bp, 12 predicted proteins | sample CryGeyCG2114_020_2_FD_59505 | JGI IMG/M metagenome (GOLD analysis project Ga0066640, IMG submission 59505) | Groundwater microbial communities from aquifer - Crystal Geyser CG11_big_fil_rev_8/21/14_0.20 | ecosystem: Environmental > Aquatic > Deep subsurface > Groundwater | place: USA: Utah... | reverse complement strand
TTTAAATAGAAATCTGCCTGCCATTATTTTTGATTTTCTTATGATGAATATTAATCGTGGGAAGCATAAAAATAGTCCTGCCATATTTCATGATCCGAGGAAGAAAAGTGCAAAAGAGCAATAACCGGACTAATCGCCTCTGGAAAAAAGTTCCTTTTATCTACTAGGTAAAATTCTTTCTAATTGTAAATCGATTTTATTCCGAAGTTTTCTTACACATTAATACTCTCTCAACACTTGAAGGAATCATATGTTGAAATTTGTAAGACCCATCTGTCTTTTTTTATTTTGTCTCATTATAAGCAGTAATACCTCTCAAGCTAAAAGCACTTATCTTGCTTTTTCGGGACTTAAAGCAAACTCAAATACCGTTGATATTGAACGGCAGTTGAGCTCGGCCAAGATTTCTTTGCATTTAAGCTCTGGCGAACTAAATGACGTAGCAATACAAGGACAGGGCTATCAAGAAATAAATCTGGATGGTCTTGTCAATTCCAAGGCACCTTCTTTGGCACAACTGCCTTTTAAAGCAATCTTAATTAACCAGCATCCCCAAGATATTGGGATTAAGCTGACAAGTAGAAAACAGATTGTTTATAAAGATGTACGGCCGGCGCCTTTTCTGGAAAAACCGTGCAGGTGTAACGAAAAACGGGCCACCATTTTTGATCAAAAAGCTTATGAGGCAGGCACTGGTGAATCACATTTTACACTTGAATATATGGGTGATTTTAGAGGTACACCTATTACTCGCCTCCTTTTATATCCTGCGACTTTTGCTGACAATAAATTCAAAATTGCTCCCGATCTTGAAGTAAAAATTGTTTTAAAAAAACGCCAAACGGGAGTGACTGGCAAGAGGGAACTAAAGGTAGGTAGCATCGAGGATATCTACTGGCAAGAAAGGCCGGTTACCTCAGAAAGCAGTAAGATGCTTATCATCTATAATGACTCTTTACAGGAAGGGGCGGAAGCACTCGGCGCATTTAAGGCCTCTCAGGGGTTTTCGATCCAAAGCTTATCACTTAGTCAACTCGGCATGACTGCGTCCCAGGTCAAAGAAAAGCTTCATTCCTTATATCTTGACCCCACCAGTAAGATGGACTTTGTTATGATTTTAGGCCATGAAGCATTATTTCCAACATTTTACGTTAACACTCAATTTGACCAACAGACCCCCAGCGATCTGCCATACTTTACGATGAGTGGTGCTGATGATTTTATACCAGATGTTTACTATGGTAGATTAGCGGCCAATTCAAACGATGAGATTTTAAGCTACATTCAAAAATTAAGAGATCATGACAGTGATAGACCGGCATTGAACAGCACTCCTCGCTTTTTAGCAATGGCGAGTAATGAAGGGCTTAACCCTAGTGATGAACAATACATAGAAATGATGGTGGCCCCTTTGCGAGATGGGCTACATTTTCGAGGGAGAAAACTTGTTCAGGGTCAGGAGGAATCTAATCCCGCTCAAGTTAACCAAGAATTTTCAAATGGTTTACAATGGGTAAATTATATAGGTCACGGCTCTGGATTTGCTTGGCCTAGTTTAACCCAACGCTACGAGGCATCACATATTGTTGAAATGAATCATCAAAAAATTCGACCAGTGGTCATTGATGTTGCTTGCCAAAACGGGCGTTTTTCCTATGAAAGAAGAATGGGCGAGCGCCTTATAAATGAATCATCTAATGGCAGACCTTTGGGTGCTTTGGCGTATTATGGTGGTAGCGTTGATATTTCATGGGATCCTCCCGCAATCATGGCAATTGGAATTAGTCAGGCAGTAAAAGAGAGCGCAAATCAAAAGACCTCCTTGGGAGAGATTTTATTGAAAGGGCAGCTGTATCTTTTGCAGAAGCATTCAGTTAAAGAAGACGTTATCCACAATTTCTCTTGGTATCATTTGCAAGGGGACCCTTCTCTTGTTATGTCTTTTTAGCGTATGTGGCCATAGATGATATCAAATACTTCCATGCGGATATGAATTGTTGCACGGATCATTCTTCTTAATATAGCGATAGGAAATTTCTCTTCCCAATGAGCTATTTGTTTTAAGAATGGAGAGTCAATTTCATCAAGAAATGTGTTGCTCTGCTTTTGGTCTTTGGCCACGCCTTCTCTTAATATGCGAATGATAAAAAGTCGGCAATGATTTTTCAAGTTGGGTGGTAAGTGATCAATCATAAGTTCAAAAGAGGCCTGCATGGAGCTCAAAACCTCACGATCTGGCTCATGTAAATATTGCAAGACGAGAAAGAAGAATTGTGCCAATGAAAATTCCTGGCAGTCTTTTAAATAATCTTGAGCTATTTGAATATAATGATAGGCCTTCTCAAGTTCCCCATAATCGATGGCCTTCTGACCAAGCATCAAATAATTAAGACCACGATGGGAACTTTTAACATGATCAAGATCCAGAGACCTGGGGGCAATTTTTTTTGATTTTGCAATAACCGTTGGTCCTTCAGCTTTCCAAATATTAGAAAATTCAACTGTCTGACCTTGGTAGTACTTTGGAGCATCGCCTGGTATGGCCAAGGCGCGACCTTCTTTGGCATTCATGACATAGGCACCGACAGACACGGGAGTTAGGCAGTCCATTTTCCACGAAGCAGCTGATTGACCTTTTTGCTCAAAGCGAGTCGAACTGGTAATTAACAGCTTTTCGTCATTGATGCGGCGGGAGTGTTGCAACTTCAGAATCTTTTTATGAGCGATTTTTTTTCTCATTTGGCAAAATTCATGAAAGCCATGTGGAATAAATTTTGTTTGGTCAATATTTTTATCTTCCAATATGTTATTGAAATAGAGAATCTGTGAAGGAGATGGCCTATCTTTATGGTGAATGAGGCGGTCTCCCATGATATCTGCTCTTAGAATCTCTCCACTCTTAAAGGAAAAATATAGACCCCAGGTGGTGATAGATTGAGATTTTTTTAAAAGATTAATGACATCCTGGCAATTGCTACAATTGAGTAGAATCTCAAAGACAAGTTCAAAGATAGGCGTACCTTTAAGATTTAGAACGTCAGTATATTTTTGGTGAATTGCGACTGAAATACCTTGGTCATTCATCGCTGTCATTGAAGGGTAGGGAAATCCAGCGGCACCAAAGGAAAAAATTTTAGGATAGTTTTTAAATTCGTGCATCAAGACTCTTTCATGCTTATCAAAACTTCCCACTAAGGGAAAATCCAAGATTCTAGCGTGAATGGGCGACTCCCAATCTTGATCATGAGCAAAAAAACTGGAACATCCCATTTGAGTAAAAGGTAAGGCCGGAAACCACTTCGATAAGGCCGACATAAATTCTGGAATGGCCATAGCCCGATAAAAAAGCTCATCTTTTAGCCCCAGACCATCAACATAGGCATTCGACCATTGGTGGATAGTAGCATTTCTGCCATATAAATTTTTTGCCAATGGGCCATAGAGTGAAAATAGGAATTTGTTTAGATGGTCCCATGAAAGAGAAAAGATATTTTCAATGTGCTCTCGGATAAATTCTGCCGTTTCTCGGTCTTTTACCCCCAATTGGTAAAAGTTCTCTTCAGGGTCTCCGATCAATCGAATAATGGGAATTTCTTTATCACAAGCATTTTGCTGCATGAGTATCCTTTAAAGCTTTCCCAGGGTTCGTGCTATGCCAAAAGTTCGTCGACGGAGGAAGTGCTATGAATAGTATTTTAGAGTTTACTGGGCCTGAGGGCAATGACGTGTTAAAAATTTTTCTCTTGGCCATGGCCTTTTTCAGGATCTACCTTGAAGTCATTGGTTTTTCTTTTGAGGGACTTCCTTTAACAAAAAGGCTTATGGGAGAAAAAGGTAAGTCATTTCATCGCATGGGGCTTTATTTTGGGATTGGATACATTCTGGCCACTGCTCCGGGAATCCTATTATCCTGACAGATTTACCCGGTTAGTTTCTTACGAAGAAATTCGTCCAGCAGCATCAGCATTATAGAATTCAACTTTATTAATAGAATGAGAGAGAAAATTTGGCAGGCGGTCATTTGCCGTCTCGTTACTACGCTTTCTGATATAGATTTTTGTCTGTAATTGTGGCGTCTCTTGATTGTCTTGCTTTTTTGTTAGGCCCTTGATCTGATATATTTTGTTCAAAAATTGCCCATCTTGTTTGGTTGTCAGTTTAAAAGAATCTAGCCCCTTAACTTTGTTCCAAAGCTGAGCAGGGGATAGATCACTGTTAAGCATTTTTTCTAGAATAAGATAAATCAGGAGATCACTTTCAAAATGATCACCTATCAGCACTAACGATTGAGGCATGCCTACCATTAAAAGAATGTCCAGCAGATGATTAAGCTTATATAGGCCTTGAAGCTTGATATCCTTGGGGGCCAATATTCCCTCGGAAATGGAAAAAATATTGCGATAGTCTTTAAGAAATATGCCTGCGGTGTAAATCTTATTTTGGTATAGCCAGTCTCGAATAGTTTTCTCATAAAAATGTGGCGAGGCGGATAAAATAAAGGGATGATAACCTTTTTCTATATAGTCTTTAAGTAGCGTTAGACTATTGGGAATGCTTGGAAAAAAATCTACCGGTCGCGTGAGGCTATGAAATACATCCATGGAAGTAGCGTAACGCGTTTCCACTAATGTTTTGTCAAAATCGCAAATAATAATTTTTTTGTTGTTAATGAGTTCTATAGGGAAGTAGCTTCCAAGCGAAATTTCTAGACCTGGAAATTGGGCAACTTCATATAGTTGTAAAATTGCCAGGTCATTAAAAGATTCTTGCAGAGGGATTTTGAGCATAAAATTGCCAATTCCATCTGATTCAAAAGATCTTTGGTAGATTTCTTGCTTGAGTGAGTTTCGCCCGACAATTTTCAGCATGAACTTGTACTTTTTCAGTAAACCAATTTGGGAGAGTGGGCCTTTGGCAACTTCTACACTATCACTACTAGTTTCATGCTTAAGTCCTAAGGAGGTTTTAATTGAGAGATGGGATAGTGTCTTAATCGCCAGAAAGTGAATGACGTAAGGGCGTTTTTTAGGCTTCAATTCTTTATCTCCGCATGGACAAAAATACTTATATACTCTATCATTATGAATTAGGAGAAACTAGCCACAATGCCATTACCAGACAAAATATATATAGAAATGTTCGGGATGATCAACTTTTACTTGGGCATGGGGATAAAAATTATCACCGCTTTGCTTCTGGGTGGTCTGATTGGTTGGGATCGAGAGATCAAGATGAAAGCGGCAGGGCTTAAAACCAACATTCTCATTTGTATCGGCTCAACCTTATACACGGCAATATCGCTAGTAAATTTGGGCCCAGGTATAAATGCTGATCCCAATCGAATGGCAGCTCAAATTGTCAGTGGAATAGGCTTTCTTGGGGCAGGCGCTATTATTCATGGCAAGGGAAGCGTTACGGGGTTAACTACTGCTGCCACTATTTGGGTGGTCGCGGCCATAGGAGTAACTATAGGCAGTGGCCACCCCATGACAGCAATCATTTTTACCCTAACAACAGCTTGCGTGCTTCTCTTTCTTAATCCAATCGTGAAGCTTTTTGCTCGGAGTAAGGATTTTCACCTTGAGCTGCTTTCAATGGGAACTTTGGAAGACTATTGCCGTAATCTACTGATGAAAGAAAATATTGAAATAAAAGAATTGCGTGAAGAAATTTTAGAAGAAGGCTCTTCTTTTCGCGTTCTCCACATTTATATTAAAACTGATAGCAAGACAATGGGTGCTTTGGCAGAACGTCTCAATCGTATTGTAACGGTTAAAAAACTTTATTTTGATGAGAGCGATGATTCATTTATAAATAATTTTTTTGAATAATCTATGGAAAAAGAGATATGGCAATTAACCGTGAAGGGTAGAGTCCAAGGTGTCAATTATCGACGCTCAGTAAGAAATTTTGTGCATGAAAATCACTTAGATTTGGCCGGTCATGTAAAAAACTTAAGTGATGGAAGTGTCTTAGTTGTAGCGCAGGGAGAGTTAAACACGCTAGAGCAGCTCTTGAGCTTTTGTTCTAAGGGCCTGCCTCCAGCGCATGTGATAGAAGTCAATAAAACGCTCTTGAATAATCAAACAGTTGAGAAATTAAAACGGCCTTTTGAAATTATTTTTTAAATTGATAGTGAAGGGAAGGCCAAATTGACTTTAGGCCTTTTTAATTTTAAAGATAACTTCACCATTTTCATATTTTTGAGTAATTGATCTGGCATCAACAATATCAGGGACGCTAAATTCCTTAGTGAAAATCTCGCTTCTTTTACTCTTGTTGAAGCTACCATCTTCTAGCGTCGTCTCTGATTTATGATGGCGAGTCATATTTAATTTTAGCTCTCTACCGTTTGCATTAAGAGTTAAGAACTCTTTTTCATGTTCGGGAACTTTAATTTTAATCAGATAATTTGAAACGCCATCTTCAATCTTTGGTGTAAGCAGAGAGGTACGATAAAATGGATCAGCTGCCTTGGTAGCGAAATCTCCTTTATTACCCGTAAGCTTTTGAGAAGTTGATAATATTTCATTATCAAGACGACCTTTAACAAGCTGTAAAAGATTTTCATGGTTTTTTACCATTTCATTATAGCGTTTTTCAAATGTCTCTTTTTCTTGTGCCAATTTTGCCTGATTTTGTCCTGCTGTAACTTGATACTGCTTCTCACCAAGACCCTTTTCATGCATAAGTTTGTTTTCTGATTTAAGCTCTTCATCTAGAAGTTGTTGTTGGTATTTCCCACGTAGTTCAGACATCTTGCGCGAGTGTTCAACCTCTTTTGTGCGCAAATCTAGGTTTTGCAAATTGTTTTGCTTTTGTAAGTTGATGCCGTGGCCCTTGGTGGAGTTGCTCATTTCTTCCACATAACGTTGGTGTGAACCTTGAATTTCTTGATTGAGCTTATTTCTTGAGTTTTTTATACCCAGAACGGTCAAATCATTTTGAGTTTGCTCTTCGGCCAGCTGTTTACGCTGTCTCTCTTCTAAATTTCCTTTAAATTTCTTATTCATGTCTAAAAGTTGTTCTTTATGCTGGCCTGCCAGGTCAGTCCTTTCGCGCTCGAGAAATGCATCTTGCTTGCCTAGCTCATCAAGCTTTTTTTCGAGCGTTTGCTTATGTTGATCGACTAGGTCCAAAAGTTCTTGATGGTTTTGTTCCCGTGCTTGAGCTAGGTCAATCTTTGAGTCAGATTTTAGTTGATTCGTTCGGTCGGCGTGAAAATTTTGCAAATTTTGAATCTCGTTTTCGTGTGCTTTAATGAGATTTTTCTTTTGCTGCTCAAGCCTTTTCATTTGGTTGATAGTAGTGGTGTTTGAGTCCACTTTCAAGAATAGCTCCTTTTAGAACCTAAAGATTCCCATTTGCTGGTTGCTCATCCATGGACTCAAAAGGTGATGGGCAATAGTCTTCGCCAGCAGTATTACCCTTACATGTCCAAGTCTTTATTAAATGAGCGGAAATGGCATCATCTCCACCATGATAAGAGACATAGCTAACCGGATCGAGGGATGAGGTTACCAGATAGGCCTTGTTTTCATAGGGGAGTTCATATTTTGATTTTACGTAGTATTGAAAGACTCGATACTCAGCAAATAATATTGAGGACGAAATGAAAACGGATAAAGTACATGCTATTTTAAATAGTTTCATCGCTAGTGAATTCCAGGTCTTTTGTCCAAAATTTTATTTTCTACAATTTCTAAAAATGCTCGTACAAAAATAGATCGCTCTTCATCTGCTAAGGACATAATTATAATTTTCTTTCTTTCAAGATTGCGATGAGCATTTAATCTTTTAATAATATCTTTTGCCTTAAGACGGTCTTTTTTACTCAATACTTTGATTGGATGTTTTAATACTTCATCGGTCCACTGGTCCATAAATAGCAAGAAGTGCCCTTGCATTGCTATTTCCACTAGAGAGTTCATAGGTTCATCTTTATATAATAGGTTTAGGGCCAAGAGTTACTCCTTTCAAAGAATCATGACTTCAGTTCTCATCGTAATATGAATGAGATAGATGATTGCAGAGGGCAATAATTGACCATCCTAGGATTTCAAGTGGTTATCGCTATGTTTCTTTTCAGGTAAGAGGATAGGAACATTTGTTCCTCTTTGGTTTACGGCCAGGGTTGGGTATTATTAAGGAGGAGGAAGTTATCATATGAAAAAATCAATTATATTAATACTTGTGTTCTTTTTTGGATATTGCCTTAACGCCATGGCCCTGATGGATTATGCAGATGAAGAAGAATATCACCCTAAGAGTTCGGGTGCTGTAGAAATATCCTCCAAATCAAGTTCCGCTACTCCCTTAAGCTCGCATGCAGCAGCTCCGCATTCTACCAGTAAAGTCAGTCGATCTTCGCATGCTTACTCCCCGAGCGGGATTGCAAATTTCTCTTCTAGTTATGAATCTCAAACTTTTAAACACGACAATAGTGAATCGAAGCTTAAGCACTATCATTTCGAGGGGCGCCTGCAAACTCCTTGGGATGTGTTCTTATCTGCAAATTACAGAATGACTTCATCTAGTGATGCCTCTCTAACGGACTCTTCATCAAGCCAGAAAGGAAATCCAGAGTTCAAGTTGGGCTTTAACTGGCTCGATTTTGGTTCAGGAGCAAACCGCACAACAGTTACTTTATTAGTGGGAGCTGTTCTTGGCCAAAGTGGCAGTGATTTTGCTCATACCCATACGGATAAAATTATTGGTATTGAAACAGGTAAGAGATTTGGGGCCATAAGCATGGGAGTGGGGCATAGAGTGCGTTTTGTTTCCTCTCCAAAGGTAGAAAGTGAGAGGGCCACTGGCACCATCCAAACCACTGAGGCGGCAGTTCAGTGCGAGTTAACAGATGATATATCATTTGGTGTTTTAGGGCGATATATCTCAATTCGAGATGCGGCAAAAGAGGCACGTGAAAAAAAATTGTTAGAAACTGTCAATTATGGCGTCGTGACTCCCAAGTTAACCTTACGTATATCAAGTATGGTAGATGTCGAATTAGGCGGAAACTTTTTAACCAGACAAGTCAAAGAAGAAAATCTTTTAATCGATGCGAAATTATTTGATTTACCAGGAATTTATGGCAACAGTATTGAAGCGGGTCTTACCATTCGAATATGAGTAATTGAATTGAGTGCAGAATGTCGATTTTATTTTTGTAAAAACTGTTTTTATTCCTCCCAAGAATTAGAAGAATTTTATTTTGTCCAAGATGAGAGCCCTAATTCATTTTGTAGTGAGGAATGTATTGAGGAGTTTTTTCGACCTTTGATGGATCATTTTAAAGATGAGGATAAAAAAGCACGAGTAAAGTTTAAACTAGTTAATGAGCCGTGTCTGGTGTTAGCACGTGACCAAAAATTTCTAGAACAAGTATTTAGCTCGCCTGATAAAACGTGGATACACCAAAATGATCTAGGTGAAAGTTACTATATTTTAATTAAAGAGCTTGAACACAAAAAACATGGCAAGTTTTGGATGCTTTCGGTTTGCTTTATGTATAAGCAGGCCCCATCATTTATTTTTCTTTCCACTGCCACAAAGGATGAACGATTGATATCGGAGTGGAAACCCGCTCGCAAGAAAGATCACGATTCCAAGGTCATATCAAAGGAAATAGGAATTGATCAAGACACTCTACAGGAACTAGAGCTTAAGAAGTCCCACTTTTTGGCGCTTATTCTCGAACAGCGGGGCGCGGCCGATATTCCAATCGAAGAATATCTTTATTATGATGAGTTTCTTGCTCCAACGCTTGAAGCGCCTGATGAAATCTTTTCTGAAAATGACAAAAATGGTGATGTGATTTACAAATATTTTAGGTCGTTTGAGAAAGGTGGTCTGACATTTTATTACGTCCTCATTTGTGTCAACCTTGGCGAAATTTCCCAGGGTGGTGATGATGCCGCCCATGATACTTTGTTTCCTCTATTGTCATTCCCAACCAAGGATCCCGACTTGTATCAGTATTTTAGATCAGGTCAATTACTGATTGGTACTCTTAAGAATTAAAAACTGGCCTATGATGATGGTGCTATTGTCCTATCATTCCATTTAAATTTTCCAGCGCGACTTTTTCACTCGCGCTTAGATCGAAAAAAGGCAGGGGCAATTACCCGCTTTATCGCTAAAATTGGTGGTATTTGTGCTGGTTAACCATATTGAAGGTGTAACAATATGAGCTGTCACCCTTCGTCGCCAAAAATTCAGCACATTGTAGATAGGCATCAGGCGCCAATAGATATTGATAATAAGGTGCTGGGTACCAATATATTTTGTCTTTCATCAGCATGGCCCCAGTAATAGGGTAGCTGCCATAACCATAACGATTTTTATACAAGCTCACCATATAGATTTTCTTTGGATCTGTGGCAAACAGGCAGCGAGGCTCACCAACATAGGTTGATAGATTATTTGAGTTGGTAGTGGGAATGATACATAGATAACTATCGTTAATTGGATTTTTAATTTGTATATACACATTAGTTTCTGTTGTAGACGATTTACATAAAGTGTAAGGACCTATAAGGGCATGGTCTGAGGCAAAACCGGTTATGCCGTCTGCGGACCATTGGCAGTGACTGGCGTCGCTGGGTATAGTGTTTGAGGGAGTTGTTGTTGGCGTGGCAGGGGAGCTACCTGCTTGCTCACTTGCTGCTCCGGAGCCACTGCCACTTGAATTAGCGGGAGAGTTAATAGCATAACCAGAAGAAAAAGTGGGTGTGGAGTTGAATACCTGGGATTTGTTCCCGTAGGCCGCACGACGATCCCGAGGCGCATCGCAGGCGCTAAAAATCAGACTAACTAAAAAAACTAAAATAAACTTATACGCTAACATTCCCTTTCACTCCATATTTGATAAAAGGGTTTCACCAATACTCACATTTTATCGGTAAAATTGGAAAATTGTTTAATTTTCTTGAATTATAGAAGTAATTTCCGAAAGGTATCATGTGAAACTTAGACTTTTTCTCCTCTTTTTGATTGCTTGCCTCCTGTTTGCGGCAGGTGTGGCCATTTTGAATGTTCCCTATAATTTTTATGTAACGGCATTAACACAGGGAGTGCAGTCGGAGTATTTAAATCTTAATCGATTACCCGATCAATATTATCATGGAGGGGTTCTAAAATTTCAGCATTTTATTGGTCGAGGAGAGCAAAGACAGGGCCTTTGGAAAGACTTTCACTTTTCTAATTTTATTGTTCCGTTTCCTATTCATCACCCCCAGATTGTATTTTTGCCACAAATTAAGGAAAAAGAGGGATTACCTGATCTTGGCGCTATTTTTATGGACACCAGTC
>Ga0066640_10002353_pt1 | contig 11334 bp, 10 predicted proteins | sample CryGeyCG2114_020_2_FD_59505 | JGI IMG/M metagenome (GOLD analysis project Ga0066640, IMG submission 59505) | Groundwater microbial communities from aquifer - Crystal Geyser CG11_big_fil_rev_8/21/14_0.20 | ecosystem: Environmental > Aquatic > Deep subsurface > Groundwater | place: USA: Utah... | reverse complement strand
TACGGTAAACCGGTCGGTGATGCCGATGGAACCTGGTCCAAAACCTTGTTCGAAGAGGACTGGACGACAATGTGGTCCCACGAATTCAATTACCGAATCGAAGGAATGGCGAAACCGTAGCCCGGAAACGGCAGAAAGTGGCAACACAGGCTATATCCGAATAGTGAATTATGGTATGGTGACCGCAATTCTTCCCATACCCGACTCAAATCTGTGGATCGGGCTCTTTGTTTCCGGCGCCATTTTGAATGGAAACCGGATGCCGACCCGCAAATAAAAAGTTTCCTTTATTATCAGGAGAGAACGGCAATGACCAAAAGATCGATTCAATTCGCAACGCTGGTGCTGGTTCTTTTATTGTCGGCCATGCATCTTTCCGCTCAATCGTTGAATCCCAACGATGTTTTCGAGCCGGGACCGAAGGGCGGCGGCACCAATTGGACTACGGGCCTCATTACCGCGATCGGCATTGGGACCCCCTCCCCCAATGCGGCCAATCGCGCGCAAATGAGGGCGATGGCCCTGCGCGCGGCGAAAGTGGATGCGCAACGCAATTTGCTCGAAATCCTCAACAACGTTCAAGTCACCGCAGTTTCCAACGTGAGGGATCTTTCCTTACAACATGATGACGTGGAATCCCGCGTCCAGGGCCTGCTTCATGGAGCCCAACCCATGGGCGAACCCCGATATCTGCCGGACGGCTCGGTCGAAGTCACCCTGGGCGTTTATCGGCATGATGTCGAACCTATCGTCATGCCCAAGGTTCTGGAAACCCACGCTCCCTCGGTTCCTTCCATGAATATGCCGATGTCGCTGGATCCCAACCTGGGGGCAAATCCGCCGGTTGCACCTCCGGCCGGTCCACAGGATTCCGCCAATGCCATGCCCACTCCTCCCTTGGACGCGGGACGGGCATTTACCGGTCTGTTGATCGACGCCCGCGATTTCAAGGTTCGTCCGGCGATGGCTCCCAAGATCGTCGACGAATCGGGACGCGAGATTTACGGGTCATCTCTGGTGAACCCCGAGTACGCGGTGCAACATGGAATGATCGGTTACTCGAAAAATATTCAAGCCGCGCAGACCAACGAACGCATTGCGAATACCCCGTTGATCATCAAAGGAATCAAAACCGATGGCGACCGATTGACCGATATCGTCGTCAGCAATGCCGATGCGGAAAAAATCCGCTCTGCCGCTCAAACCCAGAAATTTTTGAACCAGGCCCGCGTCATGATCGTCCTCTGATCCGGATGCGGATATTCATAGGGCCACAAACAAACTTTCTTTTGAAGGAATTCCTAAATGTTCAAGGAACACAGAAAACTCAATCCCGTGACATTTTTGATAGCGTTCGGAACCCTTCTGGTGATCACACTGTTCTCGGGTTGCGCCTCGGAACCCCGGGCTCCCGAAGCCTTCATGGACACGCCGGAGCATCACTATAACGGCGGCGTCCGGCTTTTCGATCAGGGCAAAATCGAGGAAGCGGAACGGGAATTCAACCTGGCGCTCCAATTGGTCAAGGGGGGCGATTACGGCCCCGGCCACGCCGGGCTTGGATGGGTTGAAGCCCACCGGAAAAATTTCGACGCCGCTCTCGATCACATGAAAAAAGCCAGATCCGCCGCGAAAACGGACCCGGACCGGGTCATCGCGGCCATCGGTTTCATCCGCCTGTATACGATCATGCGGCAAGCCGATGAAGCCCGAGCCCAAAAGTTGGATTGGTTGATCGAAACCCGGGATCACTATAATGAAGCGGTGCGCTACGGGCCGGACAATGCGGAACTTCATTACCGGATGGGTGTGGCCTACAAGGTGGCTTACGAGTTTCGGGCGGCCGCCGAAATGTTCCGGAAAGTGATCGATCTGGATAAGACCTTCACCAAGGAAGCCAACCAGGAATGGGAAACGGTGCAGAAAATCGTGCGGGCCGAGCCGGGAACCCTGGTCGGCAAACGAATCGCCCTGGTGGATGAGATCTCCCGCGCGGATATCGCCGCCCTGTTCGTTGAAGAGTTGCGGCTCGACAAACTCTATGCCCGGAAAAAAACCTTCGACACCTCCTTCCAACCTCCGGAGGAAAAAACCTTTTACGCGGACTGGATCTCCAAGGCCCCCGATGCGACGGACATTCAGAACCATGTCCTGCATGCCGACATCCGTGTTTTTCTGGACTCCGGGGTGCGGGGACTTGAGGCTTTCCCCGATCACCGATGGTTGCCGGACCGAAAAATCCGGCGCGCCGAGTACGCCATGCTGGTGGAGGACGTTCTGATCCGGGTTAACGGAGACGACTCCCTGGCAACTAAATTTATTGGCGCCGGTTCCCCGTTCCCGGATCTCCGGAACGACCTCCCCTACTTCAACGCCGTCATGCTGGTCACCACGCGGGGAATCATGAAATCGGCGGAAATGTCCACCGGAGAGTTTCAACCCCAGGGAACCGTCTCCGGAGCCGATGCGCTATTGATCATTCGAGAGTTGAAAAACGCGTTGAAATTGTAAACGCCCATTTCCTGCGGAGTGAACGTAATGTCATCCAGAGCCTTGTTTTTTTCCTTACTGTTGGGTGTATTGTTTCTGGGCGTTCCCCAATCCCTACCGGCCCAGCAAGACGAAAGCCGCGTCGAAGCATCGGGCATGGGGAATACCGACGACGTAGCGCTCAAGGACGCGATGCGAAACGCCGTCGAGCAATTCCTCGGTGTCCTGGTCGATTCCAAAACGATGGCCGAAAATTTCCAGATCGTTTCGGATAAAATCCTCACCGCCAGCCAGGGATACGTCACCGACTACGAGATTATTTCCCAGTCCCGAGATGCCGACGGGATGGTGAATATGCGTATCAAGGCCAGGGTGCAGAAAACCGCGGTTCTGGATGACGTCCGTTCTCTCAAGATTTTCCAATCCACCAAACTGGACAATAAGCGGCTGATGGTGATCTATTCTCAGGACACGGAAGGGCCTCCGGAATCGGACCCATCGGTAAGTAGCGCACAAACCGCCGCAAACGATTTTTTCCTCAAAAAACGGTTTCGTGTTTTTGACGAAACCGTGGTCCGGGAAATCAATCAGGAATTATCGCAGTATCAAACCGATCCCGAAGCCCGCCTCATCCAACTTGCCAAGGGAAGGGGTGCGGAATTGCTGATCAAGTTTAATCTTTCTTACTACATCAAACCCGGCGACCCCTTTTACATCGCCTATTCGCGGATGCAATCCAAACTTTTCGACCCCACAACCGGACGTCTTTTGGCCACTTCGGAAAACCGTTCCAAACAGGTCTTCTCCCAAAACACCACCGTGGCCGGGGCCGAAGATGCCGTCGCGAAGGCTTCCGCCAAGGTGGCCCAGGATAATTCTCAGTCACTCCTGGAAAACATCGTGGATTTCTTTTCCGTCACCGGGGCCAAGGAATTTTTCCTCGTCTTCCAGGACTTTCCGGAAGGGGACCTGGAGAAAATTTCCTCAACGATCCAGAATGGGGGATTTCCCCAGTTCCGGGAGCTCTCGCTCCAGGCCGGGACCCTGGAATTGGAAATATTCGACGATGCTCAAACCATTTCCGATCTGAGGAAAAAAGTGAAGCAGATTCTTCGTGGAACCGGAGTTGAGCTGGAGACCCTGGAATCTTCTGGAAATCGTCTCATTTTCAAGCGGGCAAAATCTTAACCCGAACCCAATTCCACCCGGCGGCCTCCATGTTTTCCATATGAAATCAAACCGGATTTCATTTCGAGGGACTTCCTCAATCCCCCGTTGGGTTCTGCTCGTCGCGACGCTGGGTTTCCTCCACGCCTGCGCCGCTTCCATGCACTCCTCTGAAATGCACGGGTTGAAATCCCAACTAGTGGGAAGCGAAAACCGCAATGCCCTGAAGAACCTGGAATCCCAGGTATTCTCCGATCCCAAGGCGGCGGAGCCAAAATTCAGGGAATCTCCCGACCCTATCAGCATGATGGAGCTGGGGGCGATCTATTCCCACATGGGAGAATTCGAAAATAGCAACCGGGTGCTTGAAAAAGTTTTTCAGATTTATAACGCCCAGGAGGAGCGGGCTATCATCAGTCTCACCCAAACCTCCACACAAGTCGGGGAAGCAACCCTGTCGGAGGGGATGGGCGAATATCAACTGGCCAATTATGAAAAAGTACTGCTCCACGCCATTAAGGCCATGAACCATTTGTTACTGGGAAATCCGGAGGGCGCGCGGGTTGAAATTTCCCGCGCTTATATCCGCCAGAGCCTGATCAAGCAGTATTCCGACCTGGAAGCCGCACGGGCACAGGCCAACCTGGAAGATGAAACCCAAAAAGCCGCGAACAACCTGGGCCAAACCTACAGCAACTCCTTTGCGCCCGATAACCTGATCAAAGAAGCCAACTTGAATACCGAAGAATTGGCCGCCATTCAACACGTCCGCCGTTCTTACGAAAACGCCTACATTGAGGTTTTATCCTCGATCATTTACAACCTCAATTCCGAATTGGACAACTCCCTGCCTCCCCTCCGGCGGGCCGTGGAAATTACCGGCAATCCCTTCGTCAGCGCCCAGTTGTCACAGTTGGAACACCTCCAGAACGGAAGCCCGGTGGAAAACAGCAACCTGAGCGTGTTCATTCACGAAGGCTATGCCCCCGAAAAGGTTTCGTTCCCCATTATTTTCCCCAATCCCATTACGGGCGCGATCAACAAAATCAGCCTTGCCAAATACGTTCCCCAACCCTCCCCGGTCGCTCGCGCCGTTCTCCTCGATTCCCGAGGCCGTGAAATCGGGGACATCGCCGAGCTCGACCTGATCGATGCCCTGGCATTCAAAGATTATGAGGAAAAGCTCCCGGCACGTATCGCCAAAGCGTTGAGCCGTCTCATTGTCCAGTCCATCAAGGACTATATCCTGCGCGACCAGATGGGAAGCATGGGAACTCTCATGGGATCGATGATGAACCTGATCGTGGAAAACGCCGACACGCGCACCTGGACCCTGTTGCCCAAGCGGATTCGATATTTTTCAGGAAGGGTTTCCGATTCCCAGGTACATATAAGCTTGAGAAACCAACAAGGAACCGAAATTTTCGGATACGATATCCCCGTTCCCAGGGATACCGCAACTCTCGTCAGCGTGAGAGCCCTTGGAGATAAAACATTTCTTCAATATATCGCGTACTGATTGATTTATTTTTATAGTTGAAAGCGTCCAAGAGGAGATTGCTTATGGCTGATGCGGCGAGAACCCATTTTCTTCGTTTAATTTGTATTCTGATCCCCTTGTCCCTCGGGGCCTGTTCCAGCGGCATGCAAAAGGCCTACGTCGACCCCGACCAGGTGCCCGATGAAGGCCCGGCGCTGACGTTCAATCCCAACGACCTGCAATTGATCGCGGTCAAAATGTCACAATCCTTGATCAACACCAATATCCTCGGGAACGATCGGCCCATCGTGCGCATTACCCAGGTCAAAAATAAAACCTCCGAACACATCGACACCAAAGCCATCACCGACAAAATACGCACCACCCTGATTCAGAGCGGGAAAATCCGTTTCCTTGCAGATAAAACCGAAGTGGGCGCCGAACAGGATATGCTTGAAGAACACCAGAAGCAGATGAATGACACGGGAACGGCGGCCCTCATGGATGAAAAGGCCAAACTTCAAAGAGGGAAAATTCAGGGACCCCGGTTCCACATCTACGGGGAAATCATTTCCATTTCCACCTTCGATGAAAAAACGAAGGATGTTTACTACAAAATGACCCTCAATATGATGAATCTGGAAACGGGAATTCTCGAATGGAGCGAGGAAAAACAACTCCGAAAAGTCGGGTCACGGCCCATGTTCGGAATGTAGAGGAATGAAACTATCCCGGATAGCGGGACAACAGGTACTGGGCAACCGCGTACCAAACGATGCCGGAAACAAACAAACCCGCTACGATAACCGCGGGAACCCCATGGCCGGTTTCCGGGGGATGGATCGCCGTCACCACCAGCGCAAACAGACAGGACAGAGCCACCGCAGATGCGAGAACCGATTGAATCTTGAGGCGGGTGACCGCCCCGGCGGGAGTGTGCCGGGCCACCACAATCGTGGAACCGCAACTGGGGCAACTTTCCGCTTCATCCGATACTTTGCGTCCACAACCGGGACAATCGACAAGAGGCATAAGGGAAGATCCGAATAGGGGTTACTCGATCGGGGGGAGAGCCAACGCCACTCCGCCCCCTTTTGCGACTTCAGCTATTTTAACACACTCCTCGCAGGATATTTTCCCCCAAGCACCTTCTCATGTCAGGAATCCGAGGCATCGGGCTTCTTCCGGTTTCGAACTTCGACCTTCAAAGTCTCCTCAAGATTTTGCATTTCGGTTGTGGATAACCGGAAATTAAAGCTTAGAAAATTATCATCGTGGTTTTTCATGCTTCGGAGAATTTCCACATATTTTCCAAACCCCGACGCCAGTTTTTCCATGACATCGGACAACCCCGACCGGCCCCCCACCATGCCCTTCAAACTGGTCGCCGCGGAATTGTAATAGAATCCTCCCTTGTCGAAATAAGCGTCCCCCAGGAGATTGGAGTTCGGACTGAACAAGCCCAGGTACATCAGGAGAAAGTCGGCATTGATCCGGTAAAGGAAGAATTTTTGAGAAGAACCTTCGACGTCCTTCAACATTTGTCCCGCATCGGCATCGAGACGAACCAGGTATTTATTAACCAATCCCAGGGTTTTGGGATTGGCCAGGGCAGAAAGGGTGAGCGTGATGTACTGGTTGACATCCTCTTCGTATTTTAACTGATTGTCCCTGATTTCACTCCAATGAGTATCCTTCCACTCCTCGTCGCGTCCTTCCTCAAGGATCTGGTCATATCCCAGGTTGGATTCAACGCCACTTTTAATCCTCGCACTCAACAACCGGTTCGAGAAAAACGACTCCGTGGTTTCCACATCCCCCGTTTTTAAATAGGTGAATTTGATGGACATAAAAGGACCTCCCATAAAATGAAAGTTTCCTGGACTCTTATCTCCAACTGGGCATCTTGATGTTTTCTCCTCCTGAATCCTGGCGGCTCTTAACGGGTCTTATCAATTATATCGGTTAAATTTAACCGCCGGTAAACGGTTTTTATTTAATTCCACCTTGAACCTTCGGCGGAATGACATCCCCAAACAGATCAGCGGGACGCAAAAAAAGATCTCCCTCGCCAAATTTAGGATTGGTTTTCTGGTACTCATCCATCGCTTTCGGGAGAAGCTCTTTCAATCTCGTGATTCGCGTTTCATCGGAAGGATGGGTGGATAAAAACTCCGGAGGCTGTCCGGATCCCTTGAGCTGATTGAACCTTTGCCAGAACCGGACGGACTCCCGAGGGTCATACCCCGCCCGGGCCATGTATACAATCCCGATCTCGTCCGCTTCCGATTCATTCATCCGGCTGAAAGGAAGAGTGATCCCGACCGTCGCCCCCAATCCCAATGCCGGCATAATCCAATTGCGGTTCCTCTGGTTGCTCAATGTCACGGCGGCCACGGTCAATCCTCCCTGCAACAACATCTGCTGGGAAATTCTCTGCGCTCCGTGACGGGCCACCGCATGAGCCACTTCGTGACCCAACACCGTCGCAAGCCCCGCCTCGTTTTCGGCCACCTTAAGGATCCCCGTGTATACCGCAACTTTTCCACCCGGCAAGGCAAACGCATTTTGGGTGTCGGACTCGATCAACTTGAATTCCCAGTTAAGGTCCGGCATATCGCTGGCCGCGGCGATCCGCCGTCCCACCCGGAGGACGAGCTCCCTCAACCGGGGGTCCGCAGATTCCTTGGCGGTACCCGTCATTTCCCGGTAGGCCTGATCTCCCAGAGCCACCTCCTGCTCGAAGGGGATCAAAATCAGGGCTTCACGCTGGGTCACAGGAGTAGTCACACAGGCCGCGATGAACAGAAGAATCAAAAAGACCAAACTCAAGTCGCGCAATCCGCGTTTCATATGTTCACCCCTTGAAAATTTTATGGAACACCCCGGCGTGTTTTATCAATCCCGGTCTCGATCCATTCGAAATCGTTTTCAATCCAGCTACTTCCAGATTGTCCCAATTTTTCGTATAAATAAAGTAAAAGTTTTTCGCGCCACCAGGGGAATCCCCGGTGAGGCGGACGCAAGGAACGGGAATAAGAACGCGAAAAAATAAGGGCGAAAGGGAGGGGGGTGGAGGGAGTTAAGAACGGGTTCCGATCGCGGCGAGGATGCCTTGGATCAAATCGGTGGGGGATGGAGGGCACCCATGCACCGCGACGTTCACCGGGATCACGTTCTGGACCTTTCCCGATGAAGCGTAGGAGCATCCAAACTCGCCTCCGCAGACCGCGCAATCCCCCACGGCGACAACCAGCTTGGGATTGGGAACCGCGTCGTAGGTCATCTTCAAAGCCGTTTCCATATTGCGAGTCACCGGGCCGGTCACCAGCAACAAGTCGGCGTGTCTCGGGGAGGCCACAAAATGGATGCCGAAACGTTCAATATCATAATAGGGATTGTTGAGCGCATGAATCTCGAGTTCGCAACCGTTGCAGGAGCCGGCATCCACCTGGCGGATCGCAAGCGAACCCTGGAAATGGCGGCGAATTGCCCCATTCAACTGTTCGCCCAACAAATCGATTTTATTTCCCGCTTTTCCCGGGGGTTGGGTGACGGTGCCGATTTTCAGGATTTTTCGTAGAATGCGTTGCATGCCGTCTTTACAGGTCGTGCCCGGAATACGAGCAGTTGAATGATTTATTGTTAAGCGGAAAATCCGGTACCGGGACTTCGCGGACCGCCAGTTCGAGCCCCAGCCAGTTGATCATCGAAGGATCGCGCACATAACATCGATCCACCTTTCCCTTGGCTCCAAAATGAATCCATACGGCGATTTCCCCCCGCCAGGATTCCACAACGGAAAAACCCCAGTTTCCCTCACAGGGAAACGGACAAGCGTCCCGCACTTTCCCTTTCGGAATATGCGACAGGAAGGTGCGAATGAGATGGGCACTCGCCTGAATTTCCTCGAACCGGATCCAAAGCCGGGCGGACACATCCCCTCCCCGGCACACCTTGACCACCGGAGGATACAGGTTATACGGAGGATAGGCGGCATCGCGGCGCGCATCGGTATCCACCTCGATACTGCGGCCGGCGAAGCCCAGTAAGCCAAGCTCCTGGGCGACTCCGGGAGGAACCGCGCCGGAATCGATGACTCGTTCCCGAATGGAGGTTTGATCTTCGTATATGGCGAACAGGTCGGTCATCTCACGGGCAACCGCCTGGGTCTGGTCCAGAATCATCTCGATTCCCTCGTCATCCAGATCGCGAATCACTCCTCCCGGAATAATACAATCCATCAAAAGCCGGTGGCCGAACAGACGCTCATGGACTCTCGCCATCTCCTCGCGCAGGCGCAGACATTGCATATGCATGAAGCTCCAGGCCGCATCGTTACAGATAGCGCCGATATCCCCGATGTGATTGGCCATGCGCTCCCGTTCACACAAAACACCGCGTATAAAAGGGGCACGGGCAGAAACTTCCATGCCGATGGCCTGTTCCGCCGCCAGGCTGAAGGCCCAACTGTGCGCCACCGTGGCATCGCCCGAAATGCGGGCGGCCAGGCGCGCGGCGGAATGAATTTCGCGGCCCTCCATTCTTTTCTCAATGCCCTTGTGAACATAACCCAGGCGTTCTTCCAGATTGAGAATCTTTTCTCCCACGGCAAGAAAGCGGAAATGCCCCGGTTCGATGATTCCCGCATGCACCGGCCCCACGGGAATCTCATAAGCCCCTTCCCCTTCCGTCTGAATAAACGGATAGGTCCCCTCCTTGCGGGGCATGTTCGTTTCGGCATCGAATTCCTTCTTCAAGGGATAAGCGTCTTCGGGCCAATGTTCGTGCTTGATCCACGGTCGAAGGTCCGGATGCCCTACAGGTGACAGGCCAAACATGTCATGGATGACACGTTCCATTCTTGCCGCGGCCACGTAATGGGGGACCAGGCTCGGAAAACGTTCTTCTTCCGCTTTCAATTTCGTTTTTAACAGGACATAACCCATTTCTTTTTTTGCGAAAGCGGCATGGACGGAATAACCCTCCCGATCCTGAACCGCCCATTCGGCGACCAGCCTCAGCCCCGCCTCCCGGGCCACGCCCGCCACCCGGGCCCAGTTCGAGACCTCCACGCGCAGGCTGGGAGCATGTCCGACCATCGTTTCCACGGCAATCCCGGCTTCTTTAATCCGCAAGGCAAAATGATCATTCAGCGAAAACTTCATGGCATCCCCCTGTGCAACAGCTCAGAGGCGCTGTGATACCAGTCGGCAAGAAAACCGGGAATGGCCAGACCCAAAACCAGGGCCAAACCCAAATGGATGTAAACCGGCAACATGTTGACCCGCACGGCCCGGACTTCTTCGGGTGGATTCCCGAAAACCATGGGTTGGAGATGGCGGAACAATCCCGCGAATGCGATCACGAGGCAGGGCAGGAGCAGACCCATGGTCCACGGATAGGATTGCAGGGTCGCGGTGATCATCAGGAATTCGCTGGCGAAAACGCCAAACGGAGGAAACCCCGCAATGGCGATGGTGCCCAGGAGCAATCCCCAGCCGATGCCCGGATGGAACCGAATCAGTCCGCGGATTTTTATCATGCTCTGGGTCCCCATGGCCTGGGCGGCATGGCCGACGGTAAAAAAGATTCCGGATTTGACGAGCGAGTGCACCGTCATGTGCAAGAGCGCGGCATAATTCGCCAACGGCGTACCGATCCCGAAGGAAAAGGTCATCAGTCCCATGTGTTCAATGGAGGAGAAGGAATACATCCGCTTGATATCCCTCTGCCGATGCAGGGACATGGAGGCCACCAGCAGGGACAGCAAACCAAACCCCATCATCAACTGGCCCGCCAGCTGATTGTGCGTCGCCCCATCCACCAGGGCCTTACAGCGTACCAGGGCATACAGCGCCACGTTCAACAGCAACCCGGAGAGCACCGCCGAAATGGGAGTGGGCCCTTCGCCGTGCGCATCCGGCAACCAGGCATGCATGGGAACCAGCCCCACCTTGGTGCCATAACCCACGATCAGGAACACAAAGGCGATCGTAACCACTCCGGGAGTCAAGTCGCCCGCATTTTTATACAACAGAGTCCACGTCAGGGCGGCATTGCTGTGACCCAGCACCTCGGAGGAGGTCGAAAAAATCAGGATGGTGCCGAACAGGGCCAGGGCGATTCCCACACCGCAAAGGATGAAATATCTCCACGCCGCGCTGATGGCAGCCGGGGTCCGGTACAATGAAACC